>Ga0256824_10001124_pt1 | contig 10374 bp, 9 predicted proteins | sample CV67metaG_FD_191570 | JGI IMG/M metagenome (GOLD analysis project Ga0256824, IMG submission 191570) | Hydrothermal vent microbial communities from East Pacific Rise, Pacific Ocean - CV67 | ecosystem: Environmental > Aquatic > Marine > Hydrothermal vents | place: Pacific Ocean: East Pacific Rise...
ACAGAGTAAACAATACTAGAATGCATACCCATACCCTTGCAGGACTAACCCATACAGACTTTAATGTACCTAAACACTATTCATACGATATGCTCTTAAAACTCACACTCAATTTGACAGGAGAACAAGCAGCAGTTGAAGAGCAGTTTAAAAGAATGGTCTTTAATGTCATCTCTAGAAACCAAGATGACCATGCCAAAAACTTTTCATTTATGATGGATCAAAAAGGTAGATGGAGTATTACCCCTGCATATGACATTACCTATGCAAACGGTGCTGAATATACTAAAAATCATCAGTTGTCCATAAGAGGAAAAGTCAATAACTTTACCATGGATGACCTGCTGTATATTGCTAAAGAGTGTTCTATAAAAGAATCATGGGCAAAGGAAATAATAGAACAGATTATAGGTGTCGTATCTGGCTTTGAACACAAAGCAAAGGAACTAAAAGTAAATGATAGTCTTGCATCTCGTGTTTTGAAAGCTTTGAGATTGAGTATTTAAGACTATTGAAATTACTGTGGCAAAGTAATTATACTTTTCCTAAGACCATTTTTGTATTTTCCATAAAAAATCGTCTAGTTTTTATCTCATCAACCCACTTATCTTTTATAGCGGGTGACTTTTTACTATTTGCACTATTATATAAAATACTTCCAAATAGTTTTTGTACTTTTTGTGCATCTGCTTGAAGCACATTGGTGTATTCATATAAAATTTGACTTCGTATATTACGATAACCTGTGCTATTAAGATACTCTAATTTATAAAAGGAGTCTTGAGTATAAAAACCTCTTCTCTCTTGTGCTTTTTTTGTTTGTTCCCACATAGAACCGATATTCTTCTGTGTGATGTCTTTGTCCAAAAAACTATTAAATTCAACCATAGCTACATCAGTTAAAATATCAAACATAATTGGATAAAATGTTTTTCCATCGTGGATTGTTACAAAGTTTACATCAATAGCTTTCATAGATTCTAATATAGCATCTATGGATTTGGTATCTTCTAATTTTTGTTCTAGCGATTCGATGACATAGCTCATTAGTTGATGTTTGAGTTTTATAGTACTCTTTTCAGGGATATGCTTTTTACACTCTTCAAACTCTTTTTTGCTAAAAAGGTAATCATCATAGCACTTTCTAAGACAATCATCTTTTTTGAGTTTTCCAAAGTTATATTTTTTTCTTTTTTTGTTAAATGCTTCGTATTCTTCAATTAATTGATGAATAGAATTTTCATATTCAGGATATTCATTATATTCATCATCTCGCTTAATTGCATCAATCTCTTTTTGAAATAACATAAGAGTGTTTTTTAAAGCTGCTTTTTTTTCAGCATCTCCTAAGCTATCATCATAAATTTTTTTCCCAAAATTTTCATAGGTACTTTGGAATAGATGTTTATATTTTGGGTGAATTTTATTAATGTTATTGGCTAAATATGCCATATTGTCAGATAAAGACTTTGTATACATCTTTGGTGCTAATTCTAAAATATTTTTGCTCATTACATCTATCATATTTTGACCCTTCTCTTTAAGCATATTCATTTGTTCTTTAGTATATGTCTCTTTCTTGTAGTTGATGAACTCATTGTATGTTACAGCAATAATTCCTATCTGAGTCTCAAAATCTAAGAGCGAAGACTTGCCATTTTTAAATACATGTTCTCTTGCTCTATATAATATATTAGATTCTATCACTTTATTGTTCATTGTATAAATTCCTTTTTTTTAATCATACTATGAATTTTTAATTGATAATAAAAATATGTCAAATTGACATATTTTTGAAATAAACTGCAAATTTTATAAGGGTTTTGAAATATATTTCAAAACCCTGACTTTATTCACATATCCCTCTAAACTTGCAGTAGATTATTTATAAAAGGATAGCGTGATGCATGAAAATACAAATACATATGAAGAGATATATGATTATCTAAAAGAAAAATACAAGAGAGTGACCATTGGTAAAAAAGAATTAGCACATGAGATGGGTATAGCTCTTAGTACACTGGATCTTTATATGTCAAGAGGTTTGGGTTTACCACCATATAAAAAAGTTGGTTCAATTTCTAAAAATGCAAAAGTTATATTCAATATAAATAGTGTTGCTCGCTTTTTGTCAGAAAATGAAATACAAACTATGTAGTTCGAAAGGATAGAGGGGAAGAACGCCCTCTGCGTAAGAGCCAGCATATGTTTTGTCTTGCATCCGCAAGACAAAACAAAGCTGGTTAGGGAGACCCTAAAACCCCTTTTTTTGGTACAAATTTATATGGAGAAAATGATGGAAGAAAAAGCAAAACGAACTGTCAAAAAATCATTCCGATTTACAGAAAATGAGTGGTTACAAATCATGAATAAGTGTGAGGTTGCAAAATTGACACCTTCTCAATATTTTCAAAAAGTTGCCACTACAGGAAGAGTGGCAAAAAATGATTGCGTGAAAGAAAAACAAAAATATATAGGAGAGATAGCAATGGTAGGAAATAACATAAATCAAATTGCACGACAACTAAATAGTAGCAAGAAAATTGATATATGGATGTTAAATATTTTACTAAAAATAGAGCAAACGTTAAATGAGAGGTGGTTACTGTGATATTGAAAATGAATAGAAAAAGCAAGGGTAAAAAAGGTGTTATTGAGTATTTGTTGAATGATCGTGAACAAAAGGGAACGGCAATTACTTTACGCGGTAACCCAAAGGTAACACAAGCTCTTATTAAAAGTATAGAACGTAAACATAAATATCTCTCAGGAGGTCTAATGTTTGCCAAAGATGAGTTTATAAATGATGAGCAAAAAAAAGAAATCATGGATGCTTTTGAGGAGCTACTCTTTGCAGGGATTGATGTAAATAAATACAACGTTCTATGGGTAGAACATTCAGACAAAGAACGTATAGAGTTGAACTTTGTTGTACCACGTATAGCTCTTGATACAGGGTATGACCTAGATTTATATTCACATAGAAGGGATTTGCCCTTAATGGATATGTGGAAGAACGGGATAAATGCAAAGTATGGTTTGCTAGACCCAAATGACCCAAGACGAGCAAGAACAATGACAGAGCGAACAAGGGTAGTTAGAGGGGATGGTTTGATAGTTGCGAATAGAAAATCACTTGATGTGACTTTACATCAACTTGTAAAGGATAGACAAATTCAAAGTAGAGGTCATATGTTAGAACTATTGCAAAAGAGTGGCTATGAGATTACAAGAAAAAATGAAGAGAGTATCAGTGTTAGACATAATGATATAGGCAAAAAAGCACTTAGACTTAAAGGAGGAATTTATAGTGAAACATTCAGGAGCACTAGAAGCATTGAAAGCCTCAGCAAAGAACGAGAACGACGAATTGAAGAGTACGATAATAAAGTTGCACGAGGAGAGATTAGAGGCGATAGAAGCACATATAAAAAGTATCTACAAACAAGAGTTGATAGACATCAAAAACGATATGCAAGAGTTAGACAAGTTGATTCGAAAAAGCCATCGAATACTAAAAAAAGAGATACAGATGACGTGGTGGCAAAGAATGATGACAAGAGTGCGGGGAGAGTAGATTATGACCGAATTAGAGAATTTACTTATGCAAGCAGAAAACGACGAGAAACAAGCATTAAAAGAGCAAGAGAACGAGAGGAGAATTTACTTAGAAATATTAAAAAGTTTAACCTACAAGTACAAGAACAGCTTAGAACAACAGAGCAAGAGTTATACACAAGCCTTACAAGATCAAGAACAGATGTGGAAACAGACATTGCAAACAATGCAAGACGAGTTGATACAAAGATTGAATATTCAGACACAAAAAACAGAAGTGTTACAGGAAGAATACGAGTGTTACTTGAAGGAGTTCATGAATACTTTGACGAGTTTAAAAAATCAATTAAAGGAGCTATAGATGAGATAAAGAAAATGCGACTATTTAAACAGGCAAGCAAACAAGCTTCTATTGAGAAGCCAACTATAAAACGAACACCATGGAGTTAGAAATGAGTAAATGTATATTGTGTGCAGATACTGCACGAACAAGAAAGTATTTTTTTAAAGATAAGCCACTGTGTACGATGCATTATGCAGAGTATTTGGATGTTATGATTGAAGATAAAGAATACACCGTTACTAGTGAAGATGCATCTAGTGCATTCAATAAGTATAAATTAACCCTTGAACCTACCCCTCTAAGCGAAAGTGAAAGAGCGGAAAAGGTTAAAAAAGATCTTGAAGCGAAAGAGAAAGTAGAAAGAGAAGCAGAAAAAAGAAAAGCGTCTCAACCTGCACCAAGCCCATATTCTAGCCCATTTGGCATGGGTATGTAAGATAAAATGATTAATTATCAATCCCAAAACCCTAGTAAAAACTTTATTATGGTTGATAGAGGGATTGATGATTTGTCAGCCGATGCTTTTTATCTTCTCATAGAGTTTATGAAGCTAGCACCAAATGAGGATAACAGTAACGATGCACTTAAAAAGAAAACAGATTTTTCTAAAAGAAGATTTGATAGAGCTAAAAAAGAATTGATTAGCAAGGGCTACCTTGATACTAAACAACTTTATGGGAATGTATATGCCCTATATATAGGAAAAGAATCAGTAAAGATCTACAAACACAAATATAAAAAATCAGATAATAGATATGAACAAAATGAGCTAAAAAAGGTTCAAAAAGATAATTTAGACGGTAGTCAATCGTGACTGTCTAAATCTAGAGAGTCTCAACTTGAGACCATCTAAATTTAGGTGGCACCAATTTGAGACTTTCCAAAAAGTAAAGAAAGAAGAACTACTACAAGGTATGGCTCAAAAAGTTAAGCCTCATTAGTAGTGTATCCAAACCACTTACGCTAGTATGAAGCAAGCTTCAGACTATCCCAAGCTTGAATTTGGATGCATACTAAGGAGAGCTTACTTTTTTACCCTACACCGCTACGCTAGATGATACCTCAGGACTTTGTCCCGAACCCTACTCTTCGGCAGAGTGCCAGAGGGAGAGAATGATAGTATGATGTTTGTATTGAATAAATATTAAACAAACTTTAATATCTAACTATAAAAATTACTTGTTATAATTAACTCTACTAATATCTATTTCTTTTTAAAGGCTCTGTGATTAAAGTTATTCCATTACTTCCAAAAGCATCATCATTAATTGAATCTCTAAGAGATATAGGGTATTCCTTTGAAAGTGCAGTAGCAGATATCATTGACAATAGTATTACTGCAAAAGCTAAAAATATCCATATTTATTTTGACTTTGAAAATAAAAAACTTTCTTTAGCCATTATAGACGATGGTTCGGGAATGGATGAAAAAGAGCTTATTGAAGCAATGAGACCAGGGACTAAAAATCCATTGGACAGGCGTGATGAAAATGATCTAGGTCGCTTTGGTCTTGGTCTAAAAACTGCATCATTTTCTCAATGTCGAAAACTGACAGTTGTCTCATCGCAGGAAAATCACCAGGTAGCTACTGTGTGGGATTTGAATTATGTAGCCCAAACAGAAGATTGGTCATTGCAGGTTTTAGACAATGATGAACTGTCTATCTTGTATAAGATTGATGAGTTAAAGAAAAATGGAACTATGGTTATATGGGAAGAGACAGATAGAATTGTAGATAATAGTGTCTCTGGAGCAAATGAAGATGTAGTTTATGAAAAAATAGAAAATTTACAAAAGCATTTAGAATTAGTATTCCATAGATATCTAAAAGGTAAAGATAAGATCAATATTTTTATTAATGGAGAACAACTCAAAGCATTTGATCCTTTCTTTTCTCATCATAAAGCAACCCAGGAATTGACTGAAGAAATTATTACTGTTAATAATGAAAAAATAAAAATCATCCCGTATATTCTACCTCACTACAGTAAAGTATCAGCCCAAGATTACGAGTATTATGCAGGTACGGGGGGATACCTTAAAAATCAAGGTTTTTATGTTTATAGAAATAAAAGGTTACTAATTTCCGGTACTTGGTTTAGATTAATCCCGCAATCAGAGATGTATAAGCTTGCTAGAATTCAGATAGATTTACCCAATAACTTAGACGATTTGTGGAAGATAGATGTGAAAAAATCAAAAGCTTCTCCACCTTTGGTTATTCGACAGAGATTAAAAAAAATAATAGAAAAAATTGCAGGTAGTTCTACTAAAGTATATAAAGGACGAAGTCGTAGTATTTCTCATACAAATACAGCTTTTTGGGAGAGAACAAGTGCCAGAGGTGAGATAAAATATTTGATTAATCAAAAGCATCCTATGATTGAAAATTTTAGTAAAAAACTCAACAGTGAAGAAGAACATGAATTTGAAAATATATTAAAATTGATTTCAGACTTTTTCCCAAAAGATACACTGTATGCCGATATAGGGAATAATAACCCTAACTTAATCAATAAATTGGATATTCCTGATATTGAATTGGAAGCAATGGCGAAAGATAAAATATTAAAAGAGGGAGAATTTATGACAGATGATGAATTTATTAATTATTTTCAATCAACTGAGCCTTTCTCTGTTTATAAAAATGATTGGAAAGAATTTTTACAAAATAAAGGGAATTTATCATGAGTACAGAGTGTTTGTCAAAAGCCAGAAAATTGGTGAAAAGTTTTTTAGATCAAAAAGAAGAAGGTTTTATTCCTGAAATAAATTTTGTAGAAAAACTATTACGAATGAAAGCTGAAGAGTTAGAAATGTTGGGATGTCAACTGTCAGAAGAAGATATTATGATATTGAGCAAGGAAATTCATTCTGAAGAGACCATAAGTATTCCACGAGCTTCTACAATTATGTCTAAAGAAAAAGAGCCTTGGTTGCATACATTGAAAAATCCTTCTACTTACTATTCAGATAGATATAAAAATTACTTGACAATAGATGAGGGGTTTTCACGACAAGTAGTTGATAAAATATTTAAAACAACTGATGAAACATTAGATTTTATGACTAACCCTAATACGGAAGATGAATGTATTAAAAAAGGTTTAGTTATGGGAAATGTTCAGTCAGGTAAAACTGCAAACTATTTAGCCTTAATTAACAGAGCAGCAGATGTAGGATACAAACTTATTATTTTAATTGCAGGGATACATAATAACCTGCGTATGCAAACACAGGCAAGAGTCAATAGTGGATTTATTGGTTATGATACTGTAGAGAAACAGGAGAGAGGGGTAAGTAAATACAATAATGAATTTAGACCTTTTTCATTTACAAGTACAGAGTATGATTTTAAAAGAGATATCGCTACATCATTAAACTTCAATCCAAAAGATTCTAATGTCCCCGTTATTTTAGTTATTAAAAAGAATATGCATACATTAAAAAACTTATTAGACTGGTTGGAGACAAATAATACCAAGAAGTCGTATTCCACATATCCTCTATTGGTAATCGATGATGAAGCGGATAATGCATCAATTAATACAAAGAAAAATCCTGATGAAGTAACTACAATTAATAGGCAGATTAGACAGCTATTGAAAATGTTTAAAAAGCGAAGTTATGTAGGATATACAGCAACACCATTTGCGAATATATTTATTAACCCTGAAAGTAAAACAGATGAGCATGGAGATGATTTATTTCCAGAAGATTTTATTGTTTCACTGGAAAGTCCAAGTAATTATATTGGAGCTGAGAAAATATTTAACAGTGACAGTAATATATTAAGAACGATTACAGATAATGAAATATGTTTAGATGTTAAATTGAAAGCAGAAGACACAGTAGATTGTCTACCTGAAAGTTTGTATGAAGCAATTAATATTTATCTTTTGACCATAGGTATCAGGAAAATAAGAAAAAATAAAAATGTACATGCTTCTATGTTGATCAATGTGTCTTTTAGGGTTGTTATTCAAGAGCAGGTAAAAGACTTGGTGAGCGAGTATCTTGAATTAATAAAACAGTATATTCAATATAATCATCATAAATCTATAAGTGAAATGATTAAAAATGACAAGATGAAGTTTTTATATGATTCTTGGACTAAAGAGTTCTCTGATATTGAAGTTTCTTTTAAAGATGTCTTAGCAGAGATAGTTAAAAATAAAGATTTAATAAAAGTTTTTTTGGTTAATAGTAAAAAAACGAATGAAGAGAAATTAAACTATGATAACTATAAAAAAGAGGGACTGAATGCAATAACCATTGGTGGTTATAGTTTATCTCGTGGATTCACAATAGAGGGGCTGACTGTTAGTTACTTTTTAAGAAATTCACAAATGTATGATACTTTATTACAAATGGGAAGATGGTTTGGTTATAGAGCCGGATATGAAGATTTATGTCGAATATATATGAGAGAAGATGCGATTGGCTGGTACCGGCATATATCTGAAGCAACAGAAGAGTTAAAAGAAGAGTTTAAGATTATGAATGATCATAACCTGACTCCTCGAGAATATGGATTGAAAGTAAAAAATCATGATGAATCGTTGATCATTACAGCAAGAAATAAAATGTATCACTCTTCTGATGCCATTGTTTCAATTAATTATTATGGGGAATTAATTGAAACTCGAAAAATTAGTAACAATACACAGCATATTACTCAAAATATGCAGACACTGAAAAAGCTTATAGAAATGCTCCCCTCTTCTGCATATGATGATCGTGAAAAGAAAAACTTTCTTTGGAAAAATATTGATGTATCGGTTGTCCTGGATTTTATCAAAAAATATAAAAATCATCCTCTAAATATTAAGACTGATGGATCAACAATAGAGAAATATTTAATTGATCAAAATATTCATAGTTTTGATATAGCTATTGTTTCGAATTCTAAAAAAGATAGTGGGTATACAGACATAACGGATGATATTGCAGTATACCATGAAATGAGATCCTCATTTATATCAAAATCTACATTACAAATTAGTGGTAATAAATCACGTGTAGGTAGCATTAGTGATGAAAAGATAGGTTTGCCTTTGGTTCAAATTGATGAGATGAAAGAATCACTAAATGGGAAAAAACCAAGTGGAGTAGATTACAGAAAGTTAAGAGAACGACCTTTATTGATCTTACATATACTGAGACTACAAGATAAAAATAAAGAGGGAGTTTTTCCTAAAGAATTAGCATCTGTAGTAGCCTATGGTATTAGTTTCCCTGGAGACGCAGGTAGAAGAGGACGAGGAATAAATGCTGTAACCTATAAAGTAAATAAAACATGGATGGATAATAACTTTATAGAAGAGGATGATGAATATGAAGACTAATCCCTGGGGTAAAATAAAAACGCCCAATACAGAGTTAAATATGAATGCCGTGTTAGCCAGTAAAGAGAGTTTGTTGGAATTCTATTGGGGTAAGGATTCTTTTGGTAACCTGTTGTTTATTCTCCATACCAAGTTAGATGTAAAAAACAGTAAAAAAATTCCAAAACTCAATGGTATTAAAATTACTCTGGGACAAATAGAATCAACCTATCAACTCATCCTGACTCTGACATCAAAAGATGATAAAGATATTTTTCATACACTTTGCATGGACCTATTGGATTCCACCAAGGGTATAGATGATGAAAATGTTGCTATAGGTATTTTATTAAAACGGTTGGAAAAGTGGCAATATTTTTTAAAGCACAGCCGAAACCTTATAGATATAAAACAGTTAAAAGGGTTGATTGGAGAACTCTTTTTTATCAAGAAATATCTTTTGAAAAATTTTGAAGTAGATGAAGCTTTAAATTTCTGGAAAGCTCCTCTTCAGTCGGTTCAAGATTTTGAATTAAATAACATGGCTATAGAAGTTAAAACAAAGTCATCTATGAATGCTATTACTATCTCTTCCTGTGAACAGCTTTTTACTACATTGGATAAGCTCTATTTATTTGTATTGACGCTTACCGATGCAACACAAAAAGATAAAGATTCATTTACTATTTATGATTTAATAAAAGAAATACGAGAGATGGTTGGATTGGAATACCTTGATAAATTTAATCATCTTTTGCTCTTGTATGGTTTTTTGGAGTTGAGTGAATATGAAGAGTTTTATTTCAAGATTTCTACGGATGAATTTTATGAAGTGATTGATGGTTTTCCTCGTATATCCGAAGTACCTCAAAGTATAGAAAATCTCACTTACAGAGTTAATTTGGATGCATGTAAAGATTTTTTGGTTGAAGAAGACTTTTTAACATATGGAGAAGGATAATGATGGATGAGTATGAAGAGTTTTACAATGATTTTATGCAGGAAATATATGTAGCCTCTGATGTGGGGGAAGACTTTAAAGAGAGTCAATTTTTTACGAAGTCTATGGAGTATATTGTTGAAGAGGGTATTGTAGAAGACTATTATCATTTACCTTTTAGACATAAAAACTTAGGTATGAAGGT
>Ga0256824_10001125_pt1 | contig 10370 bp, 10 predicted proteins | sample CV67metaG_FD_191570 | JGI IMG/M metagenome (GOLD analysis project Ga0256824, IMG submission 191570) | Hydrothermal vent microbial communities from East Pacific Rise, Pacific Ocean - CV67 | ecosystem: Environmental > Aquatic > Marine > Hydrothermal vents | place: Pacific Ocean: East Pacific Rise...
CTTTATCAAGCCATACCTATTGGTTTTGACTTTACATACCATGGTATCAGTTTTAATTCACTTTTGGTAGGGGAAAATGGGTATGTAAAATTCGAAGAGAATGGTATATTTAAAAGTTTTATTAATATTTTTGAATGTCCGCAAATGAATTTTCAAGACAACTCATTACTTTCTCCTATTTATTATGAAGTAACCGGAAATCCAGGCAATCAAATTTTCAAACTTGAATTCGTTAAGTCTGGTTTTGTGAATGATATTGAGCAAGATGACTATGTCAATTATCAATTGTGGATTTATGAAAATTGTAATGTTTTTGAATTTCATATAGGAGATATGTCAATAAATCCAGCAGAATTAGACTTGTTTTATAATAATGCTCCTGCTCCTTTTATGGGGTATGGAAACAATAATCCTTACTTTTTTTATGTGCTTGATGGAAGTCTTACAGCGCCTACTTTAATTTTTAGCGCTACTAATTCTTTAAGTTCCATTCCTAATACAAACAGTGTTTATACGTTTAGAAATTGTTACGCGAATATCATTGAAAGTAATGTAAACTCTTTTGGTATTTATCCAAATCCTGCATCTGATTTTATAAACATCACATTCAATGAGATCATAGAAGAATCACAATTGTCTATCTTAAACCTAAATGGTCAACTAATTTATAAAGATATTCTAACTTCAGGTAATTCGTATAACTTGAATACTCAATTCTTACCTCAAGGTATTTATCTAATAAATATTGAATCTGATAAGGCAATTTACTCAAGTAAATTAGTGAAGCAATAGTACATTTAACACTAAAAAAGACACCAGTTCTTAGTAAAGAGCTGGTGTTTTTTTAGGTTAAATAAATTTAACGGTTAATAAAAAAATTGGCGTGATTTTCTAAGGTCTTTAGTTTAGCTTTGTAATTTGCTTCAAACACTTCTAATTCAGTTTGGTATTTCTTTTTTACTTGCTTTTTGTTAGCTTTTAATTCTGTTCTAATTTCTGAATCTTCAGCTATTTCGTTTATTAAACTACTTAACATGTGTAAGTATTTTTCTTTCCCAATAAAAAAGTTGTTCTTATAAAACGTTTTACTTTTTTTACTAACGGTATTTAAAAATGCTTCTTGAGATTTAAATCCCGCCTTTTTAACTATAATTTTTTTTAATGACATGTGATTTCAATTTTTTGCAAAACTAATACTTTTTAAGTTAACTCCATTACTGCTTGCCTTTTATTCATCCAAAAATGAATCATTTTGTCATTTTGAGTTCCCGTTATAAACTTCAGAACATCTATTTACTGCTTGACCTGTCAATTTATACAGTTCATAAACTTTTTTTATTTTGCGTTGAGGTTCTTATCTATTTTTACACTTGATACTACACTAAACTCAATTCATTATGACATTAAATAAAATTGCAAAAATCAGTTGCTTATTTATATTTATTTTAGGAATAAAAATGACTGGATATACTCAGCATAACTATAAGGTTATGGGGGTAGTATTTAATAAAGATCAATCGCCACTGGTACAGGGTAATATTATTGTATATAATAAAATTGACAGTACATTTATTACTGGTTCAATTATAAGAGAAGGTCAATTTGATTTGCCTTTAATTACATTGCCTCAAGTTATTGTTAAAATCGCGTCATTCGAAAATGCTGATACATACATTAATATAGATAATCTTTTAAATGAAGATTCTGTATTTATTGGAGACATTATATTAAAGTCAAATACTCTATTAGATGAAGTGGTGGTGACTAATTATGTTCCACTTTTTGAATATGAAGGGACTACAACAATTATTAATGTGGAAGAAACCATACTGTCGGCCAGTGTATCACCTTTAGATATTTTGAGAAAAATGCCAGGGGTTATGGTGAAAGATGGTCATGTTTCACTTTTAGGAAGAGGGAAGGTGGCCATTTATCTAGATGGTCAACGTATTACAGAACAGCAGTTGGATAATATTCCTGTGAGTCAGATTGTGAAGTTTGAAATTATTCAGGATCCATCTGCACGTTATGATGGTGATGTGTCCGCAATAATTAAAGTAATTACACGTCAATATCATTATGAAGGAACTAATGTAAACATTCGCACATCTATGTCGTTTCCTATTTTTATGTCAAATTCTGCAATGGGATTGAATTACCGGAAAAAGAAATTTTCAGTAAAACTTAATTATGGTTTAACAGCTGGGAATTCGCTTGATAATCGTACTAATAAAACAACCAAAATAGACCTTTACACGACTGAATTAGTAATTAAAGAACAAGCTAAAATTGAAATACATAATATGAATGCAGGTGTTAGTTATAACATAGATTCTGTAACAACTACTGCCATAGAATACACTACACAGTTCTCCAATTTTGATGTTGATGTGTTGTCAAATAATGTAGTTTCAGCTACTCAAATTTCTAATTATAACGCCTTAATTAGTGGAGGGATTAAACAACGTAATCACAACTTTATCGCAAACTACACTAAGCAGTTAGATACTTTGGGAAGTTATTTGTTTATTGGTGGTCAGCGAACTGATTATCAGTTTAATATGAACGAATTTGTATCAGAGGATATCACGATTAATTCTGTTTCATTTCCAAATCAGCAAAGAAAAATGGAATCTTCAAATCAGATTACTATTATGTCGGGGCAGATTGATTTTGATAACTACTTTAATAAAACATCTAGTATTGGTATTGGCGTAAAGTTTTCTAACGCTAAAACTTTAGGGAATTTAAGTATGGGAAATCTAGTAGACAATACATTGATTGATAATCCTTCATTTACATCTAACACATTATTTAGCGAAACTATTTTAGCTTCATTTGCAACATTTAAAACTGTATTTAAAACTATTGAAATTTCTGGCGGGATAAGGTTTGAGCATACAACTGCAGTCGGAGAAACAACACAAGAAAATCAGTTGAATTTGACTAGAGCCTACAATTGGTTATTGCCCTCTTTTTCTATGCGAAAACTATTGAATAAAAAAAGGGGTATGGCAGTAAGTTTAAGTTATAAAACTTCAGTTGGTCGACCCAGTTACAATGACCTTGATTCAAAAGTAATCTATATTGATTCATTGACCTCCAAACAAGGAAATCCATTATTGTTACCACAAAGAGATCATTCAATTTCAGCTGCTTTATCTATAGGTCCAATGAAAATTGACGCCACTTATTACCATTCATTTAATGCCTTTAAAAATGTAGTGAGACAAGGATTAACAGGCGGAAATAGTATCACATTATTTAGAGAAAATGTAGATGCTGATAGATTGTATACCACCATCACACTTCCATTAAGAAACAAATTTATTAACAGCTATATTTATTATTTAATTGGCTGGGATAAAGTGTTGGGTGAACAGGCTGATTTTTCTAAAATAGGATTAGCTCCTTCTCATTATGTATATGTGTACAGTCAAGTTAAGGTCGGGGAGTTGTTCAATGTTGAATTAATTGGTAATTACAGTTCTGGACGTTATGATGGCATTTTTCAAGACAAATCCACTTATGGTGTGTCAGCTGGTGTATCTAAATCATTATTTAATAATAAATTAAAATGTAGTGTGTTGGCAAACGACTTATTCTTTTCAGAACGAGAAGCAGGAACCTTTTATTATGGTGATTATGAAGTAGACTATTACCGAACAAGTGCAACTCGCTATATTCGTTTTTCAATTAACTATAAGTTCGGGCGTTTAAAACATGAAAGCTACAATTCAATTAGGGTAGGGGATGACGAAAATAATCGAATTAAATAGTATACCAGTGCAACCACAAAATGAATTCTATAAATCGTTTTATTATTTCATTTCGGAATCTTTCTATAGCATAAAAACTATGTAAAGGTTCTGAAATTCATACTAGAAAAAAATAGATTCAATTTTTAAAAGTACATTTGGAAATTTATATGGTATTAAACAAAAAATAAACGTAATTTTAGAATCTATGTTCGGTCGTTATACTCATTTATTAAAGCTTTTACCCTTAATAGTTATTCCACTCTTTGGTTTGCTCTACTATTCGGTATTGTATATTATGAGTAGTACAAGTGAATATAGAGATGGTTTTAATTGGGTTTTTGTTGGCTTTGAAGGAATTAGAATGATAGTGTTATGGTTTTTTTCAAACTACCGTTTACAGCTGCTAGTTAAACAAGGAAAGCCTTTGAATGTAGTCGCTTTCTTAGTGGGGATAATGGGTGTTATTTTATTAAATAACGGTATTTATTATGCGTTAAGAGTTGTGTTGATTCCGATTTTCGCACCAGAATATCCTATTTTTCAGTGGACTATTTTACTCCTTAACATTTTGGAAGGGTTTTTAAAAGGACTCATTATTATGAGTGTTTTATATAGTTTGACTTACTATAAGCAATGGCAAATCGAATCTATTGAAAATGAAAAATTAAGAAGTAATGAATTAGAATTACAAAACAAGGCCTTAAAGAGTCAGTTGAATCCTCATTTTTTGTTTAACAATTTGAATACATTGTCTAGTTTAATTAAAACAGATTCAAAGAATGCAGACCTGTTTTTGCAAGAGATGTCTGATATGTACCGTTATATTTTAAAGATTAATGACTTTGAAGTAGTGCCATTGCAAGAGGAAATCAACTTTGCCAAAAACTATAATTTTTTATTAAAAAAACGGTTTGGAGATAACTATCAATGTACACTTAATGTGACTGATTTTGAATATTCACTACCGCCAATTTCGCTTCATTTATTAGTAGACAATATTGTAAAACATAATAGAATTGATGATCAACACCCCATGCGTTTTTCAATTACTCAAGAGAATGATTTGTTAATTGTTTCAAATGAAATTAATTTAAAACAGAATGTAGATTCAACAGGAAAAGGGTTGATATTGTTGGAAGAACAATATAAATTTTTAACTAATAAAAAAGTTGAAATCTCTACAGTTGACAATTTGTTTACTGTTAAATTACCACTATTTAAAAAAGTATGATAAGCATTTTAATTATAGAAGACGAACAAAGTGCTTTTGACAACCTGACGCACATTTTAAGTAATTTAGATAAGTCTATTGTGGTGGTAGATTGGTTGCAAAGTGTAGAAGAATCTATAGCATGGTTTGAAACTCATGTAGAACCAGATTTAATATTTTTAGACATACAATTGAGTGATGATTTAAGTTTTAAATTATTTGAAACCATTGACATTAAAGCACCAGTAATTTTCACAACTGCTTTTAATGAATTTGCCATTAGAGCTTTTGAAGTGAATAGCATTGACTATTTACTAAAACCCTTGGTTGCTGAAAAAGTAGAGAAAAGCATTTCGAAATATCATGACAGTAAAACGGTTAATCCAATTCAGTATCAAAATCTGTTAGCTGACTTAAAAAGTTTAGAAGAAAAGAAAACATATAAAGAGCGTTTTTTAATTAACTCGGCAGACGAACTGATTGTGGTTACTGTTCCTGAAATAGCTTATTTTTATAGAGACCATTCCACTTATTTGGTGTTAGTAGATGGAAAAAAGTTTCCGATTAACTATAGTTTAGAAAAACTGGAGGAGTTAATTGATCCAAAAACATATTACAGACTTAATAGACAAGTATTTTCATCTTTAGGCTCGATTGCTAAAATTACGTTATGGTATAATGGTAAGTTAAAAATAACGCTTTTACCTCAAATAGACTTGGGCGTATTTGTAAGCCGAGAAAAATCAAATGGGTTTAAAAATTGGATTGATAAGTAAGAACTTTGGTTTGTGGTATTCTCAAAAGTATTATATTAGAGAAGCCCCAATTACCTATTTTTTAAAACACTAACTCAATGATTGAAATACTAAAGGCAGATGTTAATGATTCGGAATTGATTGCCAGACTAGGTAAACAAACTTTTATTGAATCACATGGACATAGTGCGTCTAAAGCAGATGTTGATACATTTATTACTAAGTATTATACTACAAAAAGTGTAGCTAAAGAGTTTGAAAGCCCTAAGGTTGACTATCACCTTATAAAATTAAATGGTTTAACTGTTGGGTTTTCTAAAATTGAATTACACTCACCCAACCAAAATATTGACGAGCTAAACATCACTAAATTGGCAAGATTATACCTTTTAAAAGAGTATTATGGACAAAACTTAGGCGCTACCTTATTCAATTTTAATATTGAGTTATCAAAAACTAAAAAAGACAAAGGAATTTGGCTTCACGTGTGGGTAGAAAACAAAACAGCCATTCGGTTTTACAAAAAAAATGGATTTAAAATTGTAGGTTCTTTTGAGTATCAATTATCAAAAACGCACTCAAATCCTAATCATGTGATGTATTTGGAGTATTAACCGTTTTCATAGATTAAGAATTTTAGTTATATCGATAAATATTTGACTTAATAATAATTTCCAATTTAAAATAAGTACACTTGGTACAACTCTATGAAATTTGAAGGCTAATTGTGAATACATATTAGTTAATCTCCTTTTTCATTGAAATTATTAAATTGATAACTCGGGTATTAAATTACTAAAAGACTAAACAATTGTGTTTGAATTGTGCGTAAGTGTAATATATGAAATCTTCTATAAAATAGGTAAAATAGTAATTCTGTTGATGTTACTTATTAGTTTTTTATCTTGTGAAAAAGAAGAAGAAACAACTACAGTAGAAAATGATGATGTAACTTGGATAATAACAGTTAGTGCTTATAGTTTGAGTTATGGAGTTTATACTTCCTGGAAAAAGAGTTGCTTTTTGATTCAAAAATAGAGAGCCAAACATGGCGTAGAACTGCACAAGGAGATAGTCATAATACTGATGATATTTACATTGTAATGCAGCAGTAAATGTTGTTTTATAATAATAGTATCTCAACTTTTGCTTGGACTGAATACGGTCCAGAGGTTGACCAGTCTTCTATTGAAAATACATGTGCTGCTGATAATAATGGTGTTAATAATTCAACCTGATATCAGGATAAACCTAGCGAATACGGGGACATTAAAATGCTTAAAAAATTAGTGGATGAAACGAGTGGTTTAGTAAATTAAGTTAGTGTTTCAGAAGAAATTTTAGAAACGTATATTGGTGAATACGTATTGACGCCAGAATTTATTTTAACTATTACTAAAGACGGAGTGCAACTAAAAGCCTAACGACAGGACAAGGGAAATCCGATATTTTTCTAAGTTTAACTACTGAATTTTATTTGAAAGTAATAGAGGCTAAAATTGTATTCAATTTAAACGGAAAAGTTTAACACTTATTCAAAATTGACAAGAAATGGTAGGGAAGAAAGTTGGGGGTAATTTTATTAGTGTTTTTTTGATAAAATTATATCTACGCTAGAGAAGTTCATTTTTTTAAGTGTTAATTCAAAAATAACTTTTATATTTGGACAGAATAAGTCTAAAACTATTTTGTCCAATGAAAACATTAGGTGATACTCTTAAAATTGCGAGAGAAAAAAAAGAAATGATATTGAGGAAGGTCTCAGCTGAAGTTGATATTGATCAATCTTTGATAAGTAAATTCGAGAAAAACGAAAGAAAACCAACCAAGGAACAACTAATTAGACTTGCTAAATTCTATAATCTTTCTGAAAAGGGCCTTTTAATAAATTGGTATTCTGAAAAAATTGCAGAAGATTTAAAATATACCCAAGGTACATCTGAAATATTAAGGGTTGCTGAAGAAAAAATTAACTATTACAAAGCTCAAGACAATGAAGAAAAATAAACTAAAAGTAGTCGAGTTATTTGCTGGTGTTGGAGGTTTTAGACTTGGACTTGAGAAGTATAAAGAATATGATATTGTTTGGAGTAATCAATGGGAACCGTCAACCAAAATGCAACATGCATCATTGGTTTATGAGAACCAATTTGGAAATAAAAATCATTCAAATGAAGATTTAAATGAAGTGGTTATGAGAAATGTGGAAGAAGTTCCAGATCATGATTTACTAGTTGGAGGATTTCCTTGTCAAGATTATTCAGTTGCTACGACTTTAAGTAATTCAAAAGGTTTGAAAGGTAAAAAGGGGGTGCTATGGTGGTCGATTCATAAGATTTTAGAAGACAAGAAAAATAAACCAAAATATTTATTTTTAGAAAATGTTGATAGACTTTTAAAGTCACCAGCCACTCAAAGAGGGCGTGATTTTGCAGTAATGCTAAAAAGTTTAAATGATTTAGGTTATGCTGTTGAATGGCGTGTCATAAATGCTGGTGAATACGGAATGCCACAAAGAAGAAGAAGAACCTTTTTTATTGGTTATCACAAATCAACTGATGTTTATAAAAGACTAGCAAAATCGCAAAAATCAGATTGGTTAGATGAAAATGGAACAATAGCGAATGCTTTCCCTATTGAAAAAATAAGTAAATTACAAGATGTTAAAATTGAAGGTGATTTAGTTGAAATAACTAATGAATTCAATAAAGGTGGGAAATTATCTCCTTTTTTAAATACAGGTTTGCTTTATAAAGGTAAAGTGTATACTGCCAAAACAATTCCTGATCATAAAGGAAAAAGAAAGGTCTTAGCTGATGTTTTACAAAATGGTGAAGTAACTGATGAGTTTTATATTAAAGATAAGATTTTAAAAAAATCAAAAACCGTTACTAATAAGGATGGTTCTGAGAAAATAATTGCCACTGAAAAAGATATGTGGGAATATCTAAAAGGAGCAAAAAAGGAAAAAAGAAAGACACAAGATGGTTTTGAATATAACTATGCTGAAGGCGGAATGATTTACCCAGATGCATTAGACAATGCATCAAGAACTATAATTACTGGTGAAGGTGGACCGTCACCATCAAGATTTAAACATGTTATTACAACCAAAAAAGGATTAAGACGATTAACACCTGTTGAGTTAGAACGCTTAAATATGTTTCCTGACGACCATACAAAAATGGAAGGTGTAACGGATACAAAAAGAGCTTTCTTTATGGGGAACGCCTTAGTTGTTGGAGTTATAGAAAAAATAGGGAAAGCACTTTATAAGCAGATAAATGATTGAAAAATTTAACCCAAGTTCGACAACATCAATTGTTTCTTACGCTAAGAAACTTAAAGGTTATACTCTAAGAGAAACGTGTGGAGTAGAAATTGAGAATCATGGTTATAAAGGGAAAGGTAATTTTGGACAAATATTAGAAAAGTTTTATTTTGGTTACGAGCCTAATTCAAAAGCAGAAGCAGATTTTGTAGAAGTAGGTATGGAGTTAAAATCTACCCCATTAAAATCTTTGAAAAATGGAGAGTTTAGATCAAAAGAGAGGCTTGTTTTAAATATCATTAATTATTTAGAAGTTCATAAAGAAGAATTTGAAAATAGTTCGTTTTGGAAAAAGAACTCACATTTATTACTTGTTTTTTATTTGCATGACAAAGAAAAAAACTTATTAGATTATATTATTAAGTTGGTTGATGATTGGAAGTATCCAGAAGAAGATTTGGCGATTATAAGAAGAGATTGGGAAATAATAAATAAGAAAATTAAAGATGGTAAGGCGCACGAATTATCTGAAGGTGATACCTTTTATTTAGGCGCTTGCACTAAAGGGACAACAGCAGAAAAATCATTAAGAAAACAGCCTTTCAATGTTGTTAAAGCAAAGCAACGTGCATACTCTCTTAAACAAGGTTATGTTAATCATATTATAGCAAATGTTGCAGAAGAAGAGGAAGCTGTCTATGGTAAAATATTAAGTCAAAAAACAATTTTTGAACACTTACCTTCTATTGAAGAAATAGTTATTTCTAAATTTGAAGTGTTTTATGGTAAAACTCCTGATGAAATTGAAAATCATTTTAAACTTGAATTAAACCATAAAGCCAAAAGTTATTTTGCCAACTTGACAAAAGCCATTTTGGGTATTGGACTCAATGAAAAAATTGAGGAATTTGAAAAAGCTGATATTCAAATAAAAACTATTCGCTTACAAAAGAATCAAATGCCAAAGGAAGACATTTCTTTTCCTACTTTTAAATATGAAGAGATTATTGAACTAGATTGGGACGATAGTGACTTCAAACATATTTTGGAACAAAAATTCTTTTTTGTGTTTTATCAATACGAAAATGATATTCTTACCTTAAAAAAGGTGAAATTTTGGAATATGCCTTATTCAGATATTTTAACAGCAAAAAAAGTTTGGGACCATACAGTTGATACAATTAATAATGGAAGAATTGTAAAAGAAGTAACTGAGAAAGGTATTCGGAAATCATACTTCTCTGGAAAAAAAGACAATGCAATTAGTCATGTGAGACCACATGCTCAAAATAAAGCGGACGCTTATCCGTTGCCTGTTAATGATCAATTGACCGGTGTTAGTGAATATACAAAGCATTGTTTTTGGTTAAATG
>Ga0256824_10001126_pt1 | contig 10354 bp, 9 predicted proteins | sample CV67metaG_FD_191570 | JGI IMG/M metagenome (GOLD analysis project Ga0256824, IMG submission 191570) | Hydrothermal vent microbial communities from East Pacific Rise, Pacific Ocean - CV67 | ecosystem: Environmental > Aquatic > Marine > Hydrothermal vents | place: Pacific Ocean: East Pacific Rise...
TTCAAGGTAACATGACAGGCAGAGCCAATGTTAAGTTTGTTTGTCGTATTTATGGACAAAATAAGCAGAAAATAGAAGAAGCCATTAATTTTGTAAAAGAGTTTTCAGAATTAGATGATTACTTTGAAATGCCTATTAAAACTTACTCTTCAGGAATGAGGTCAAGGCTTACTTTCGGTCTAAGCTTGGCTTTTGATTTTGATTATCTTTTGATTGATGAAACATTGTCCGTGGGAGATGCACGGTTTAGAAAAAAATCCAAAGAAGCACTATTAAAAAAAATAGAACGTTGCAATGTTTTGTTGGTTAGTCATGATATGGGTACATTAAGAGAAATTTGTGATGCTGGAATAGTTGTAGATAATGGCAAAATGAGTTATTATGAAGATATAGAAGATGCTATTAAAGAGTATGCAGAAATTAATAAAAGAGCAAAGTGAGGGGGGGGTTAATGTTAAAGGGAATAGTATCAGTCATTTTATTGTTTATAGGAGGGTGTGGATTAAAAGTTAAAGTTAATGTTGAAAAGAAGGTATTGTCTTGTGAAGAAACGGCATCTAAAAATAGTTTACAATATTTAGAACAACAGTACCGTTGTACAGCAGAATAAAAAAGGATTTATTTGAAAAACTTGATACCAAAAATTATTTTTTTACTTTTACTCTCTTCTATAATATATTATATTTGGTCAATTAAAACAGAAAAGTATGAATCTTCGACCATTGTAATGGTTAAAGATTTATCTAAGCAACAGACAACAACACCTTTTGGTGCAATGCTTCTTGCAGGTAGTTCAGGTGTTACACAAGACAGTATGTTGTTAAATCTTTATATCAAGTCAAGTGATATGTTTGGCATACTTAATAAAGAGTTTAACCTTACAGCTTACTATAGTGGAGAGTTAATTGATGTCTATGCACGCCTCTATAAAGATACTCCGATAAGCATAAGAGAGATAAATGGTAAAAACCTTATGGCTCAGTATAGAAATGATTTAACCCTTCAATTTGATAAACCCTCGTCTACACTATTGATTAAATTTGCCCATGCAGATGCGAAAGTAGCCCAAGAAATTATTCAGCATATTGTCGAGTATGCTACAAAAATGTTAAATACAATGGAGCAAAAAAGTTCTAAAATAGTTCTTAAATTTTTAAAAGAGTTAGAGCAAGAAAAGTATAAATTGTTTTTACTGGCACAGAGAAATCTTTTGACATATCAAAATAGACATAACTCCATTAGTCCAATGATAGAAGTTGAACAAAAAAGTGGGCTTTTAGCCAATTTAGAAGGAGAGTTGATTCAAAAAGAGGTTGAATATAATGGAAAACTACAATATTTAAATAAAAATGCTCCTGAGATGAAACTTTTAAGGGGAAATCTCTCTCATCTTAAAGCGAGTATGAAGAAAATTAGAAAAGAGATGACTGGAAAGAGTAAAAATAGAGGTCGATTGAACCGTGAACTGGCTGACTTTGAGTTGTTAAAAAGTGAGTTAGAGTTTAACAAAGAGGTTTACCGTCAAACTTTAACAAAATTAGAAGAGAGTACTATTATGGTGAGCCAAAATGTAAAAAACCTTGTAGTTGTTTCAGAGGCAAAAGTGGCAGATAGTTATAGTTATCCTAATAAATTTAAAGATATATTAACAACAATTATTCTCTTAAGCTTACTTTATGGTATCGCAGGATTAGTTGGTAGTATTATAAGAGATCATAAGGATTAAAAAATGAAAAAAAAGATAATTATAGTGCTAATGTTTCTTATAAGTAACTTGTTGGCTGTCGAAGTAACCGTTGAGCAAAAGAATACAGATAAGAGTCTACTTAGTAAGCATGGTAAAGCTTATTTTGGAGAAGAGATTTTTCAGGGTAATTTTAAAGAGAATCAACAATTTAGGTACAACCCAAATTATATTTTGAATGTAGGAGACATTATCTCTGTTAAGATGTGGGGTGCATATGAGTTTATGGCTGAATTAGCTGTTGATAAACAGGGAAATATTTTTATTCCGAAGGTAGGAGAGGTTCATCTCTTAGGTCTTTCAAACTCTAAGTTAAAGTCTAAAATTGAATTGTCTGTTAAAAAAATTTTTAATCACAATGTTTATGTTTATGCTGATTTAAAGCAGTATCAGCCAATTTCCATTTTTGTCTCTGGTGGAGTTAATAAAGTGGGACTCTATAATGGTCTATCAACCGACTCTCTTCTTCAGTTTATTGATAAGGCAGGAGGGATTATCCGTTCACAAGGTTCGTATAGAAATATTACTATTTTAAGAGACAAGCAAATAGTCAAATATATTGACTTGTATCAATTTTTATTAAATGGTCAAATTGATATGTTTCAATTTAGAAATGGTGATGTTATTTTGGTTAATTCTGTACATAATTTTATAGAAGTAGAGGGAGATGTAAATCGTCCTTATATTTTTGAACTACAGAGTAACGCTACATCAGTTCAAGATATTATGCGTTTTATTATGCCCAAGCCTACAGCCAATCGTTTTATGCTCACCAAATGGAATAATGGACAAGAGATAACCAATGATTATCCGTTAAATCAAGCTTCAACTCTTTTTGTAGAAAATGGAACAAAATTAAAATTTTTTTCAGACTATTATGTTAATAATTTAGAGATAAAAGTAGAGGGTGAGCATAAAGGTTCAAAAAAAATAATGGTGAAAAAAGGAACATCTCTCTATGCCATCTTATCTAAAATTAAATTTACTCCACTATCTGATATAAAGAATGCAAAGCTTTATCGTAAAAGTGTTGCCCATACACAAAAGCAGTTAATTCAAACCATGTTAAAAGATTTAGAGGCAAGAGCCTTTACTTCGGACTCTTCAACGACAGAAGAGGCAACAATAAGAAATAAAGAATCACAGATGATATTAAAGTTTGTTGAAAATGCTAAGAAAGTTCGACCTTTAGGACAAGTAATCATTTCAAATAAAGACAATTTGGATAAAATTTACCTTGAAGAAGGCGATAGAGTAGTTATTCCTAAATATTCTCATGTAGTTGTAGTTCAAGGGGAAGTAAATATTCCCAATGCTTTAGCGTATAGAGAAAATTATACAATAGATGAATATGTTGATGCCTGTGGAGGCTATACAGAGAGAGCCAATATGGATAAAATATTGCTTATTAAAGCGAATGGACGAGTAGTTCAACACTCTTCTGGAGATTTTTTTTCTGATGTTTCAACTTTAAAAGTTGAAGCAGGAGATTCTATTTTAGTTTTAGGAAAAACAGATTCGAAAAATCTATTAATAACCTCTAGTATTACACAGATACTTTATCAAGTAGCTGTTGGTGCAGCAGTGGTTTTAAGGGCATTTTGATTAAAAAGTTGAGAAAAAAAATAATTAAAAAAGTTGAGAAAAAAATGAATAAAAAAGTATATGTAAGTTTAATAGCAGATTTGTTACATGTTGGACATGTAAATATATTAAAAGAGGCAGCAAAACTTGGAGAAGTTACAGTAGGTCTTTTAACATTAAAAGCATGTGGAGAACTTAATGATATCCCATATTTAGACTATGAGAATAGAAAAGAAGTCTTGGAAAATCTTGCAATGATTTCAAATATTATCCCTCAAAAAAGTGCTTCATATAAAGAAAATCTTGAAATATTAAAACCAGATTTCGTTTTACATGGTAGTGATTGGTTAAACTCAAATCAGAGAAAATATAGAGATGAAGTTATTCTGATCTTAAAATCTTGGGATGGAGAACTTATAGAAGTTCCATATAATAATAATATTAATAATTTAAAAATTAAAGAGCAACTAACTAAGCTTGGAATTACAACATCATCACGAATGGGTAGATTAAGACGGCTTATTGATGCAAAACCTGTAGTTAAAATTTTAGAGACACATAATGCGTTAAGTGGTCTTATTGCAGAGAACGCAAGTGAAACTTTAGATGATGGAGAGGTTGTAACATTTGATGGTATGTGGTCAAGCTCTTTGACAGATTCTACCTCAAAGGGTAAACCTGATATTGAAGCAGTTGATACTACAGCAAGACTCATGACTATTAATGAGATATTTGAAGTAACAACTAAACCAATGATTTATGATGCAGATACAGGTGGAAAACCTGAACATTTTGAATTTACAGTTAGAAGTTTAGAACGTACAGGTGTAAGTGCTGTTATTATTGAAGATAAAACTGGTTTAAAGAAAAACTCACTTTTTGGAAATGATGTAGCTCAAACTCAAGATACAATAGAAGGCTTTTGTCATAAAATTAGAGTAGGTAAATCTGCTCAAATATCACAAGAGTTTATGGTTATTGCTCGTATTGAATCACTTATCTTAGAAGCAGGAATGGATGATGCCTTAAAAAGAGCATTTGCTTATGTTGATGCTGGAGCAGATGGGGTAATGATTCACTCACGTCTTAAAAATCCAGCTGAGATTATGGAATTTGTTCGTAAATTTAGAGAAAAAGATACTTCAACCCCTATTATAGTTGTACCAACAAGCTTTAATTCGGTAACAACTGCTGAGTTTGCACAAATGGGAGTTAATGTGGTGATATATGCTAATCATATGCTACGGGCTGCCTATCCAGGTATGATGGGTGTGGCAACGTCTATTTTAAAACATCAAAGAAGCTTAGAGGCAGAGCCTAATTGTATGGCGATTAAAGAGATTTTAGAACTTATTCCAGGGACAAAATAATGGCTTTAGATACAAATAACTTTTTGCATGGACTTATTGCTGAGGGGTATACACACTTATGCGTAGTTCCTTGTAGCTTTGCAAAGAATTTGATTAATTCAGCAATTAACAATACTGATATAGAATACACTCCTTGTGCTTCAGAAGCTGTAGCTTGTTCTATAGCCGCTGGTCTTAAAATGTCAGGTAAAAAACCTATTGTTATTATTCAGTCTTCAGGACTTACAAATATGGGTTCGTGTATTACTTCATTGTTAAAACCTTATGATGTAACTTTTCCCATTTTAACCTCTTGGAGAACTTACAAAGAGGGTGACAGTGAAATTCAGCATAAACATTTAGCAACAGAACTTCCTTCTCTTATTCAAGCTTATGGATATGAGCATACTATTTTAGATCAAGAGAATATTAGTATAGCTATTTCACAAATTAATCGTTGTGATGAAAGTTTTAGGATTGCGATTCTTAAAAAGGATACTTTTAGAGAAGTAACACTACTTAAAGAACATCAATTGAATCTTTCAAACTATATTTCTCGTTCAGAATTTTTAATTAAAATGAATGAAATGTTTAAAGAAACAAATACATTGTTCATTGGAACAACAGGAAACACAGCTAGAGAGATGTACACTTTTATGCCAGATACTAATAACTTCTATATGGCAGGAAACATGGGTGGAGCATTAAGCCTTGGTTTAGGTGCTGCAATGGCTGGTAAAAAAGTAGTTGTATGTGGTGGTGATGCTGAATTTGTAATGCATATGGGTGGTATGACGACAGCTGGACGATATGATAATATAGACTTAACATACTTACTCTTTGACAATGAATCTAATAAGTCAACAGGTGGACAAAAAACCTATCAAAGCCATGTAGATTATATTAACATGGCAAAAAGTTCAGGTTTAGATATTATGGCTCCAGTTATTGAAAGTTTAAGTGAATTCTCCACTACTCTTGAAGATGTCACTAGAAGCAAAGGTCTTAAGTTTCTTTGTGTGAAATGTGGTGTTGATGATGAAACACCAAGACCTCCAATAGATATTGTAAAAGTCAAGGAGTTTAATCCCTAATGAAGTTAATTATACTCTCAGATATTCATGCAAATCTATTAGCCCTAAAAAGTGTTATTGAAGATGTTAAGAAGAGAGGTTTATCTAGTTGTAAATTTATTATATTAGGAGATACTATAAATTATGGGCTTAGACCAAATGAGACACTCTCTCTACTTAAAGAGCAAAATATAGATATTTTATTGGCAGGAAATCATGAAATGGCTCTTTTAGGGTTTGATGATGATAGATTTTCTTCACCTAGAGGAAAAGAGATATTAGATTTAACTAAAGAGCTTATATCCCCTGATAATGTAAATTATATTAACAATTCTTTTAGAAAAGATTATATAGAAAAAGAGATAGATGGAAAGCTATATCTTTTTATTCATGGCTCACTAAAAGACAAATTTTGGGGTACAATTAATATCTCGAATATGAATGATGAGATATATAAAAAGTATGATATTGTATTCTCTGGACACTCTCATAAACCTCATTTTATAGAGCTGTTTTTTGCCGATGATAATCCCCATATGCGCAATAGAAAAAAGACTATTTTTATCAATTCAGGTTCAGTAGGGCAACCAAGAAATCATAATAATCAAGCACAATATACAGTGTTTGATACAATTAGTATGGAGGTCTCATTTAATAAGTGTATCTATCAAATAGAAGAGGAACAAAAAATTTATCAAGATTATAATATCGATGAATTTTATAAAACAAGATTAGGAGAAGGACTGTGAAAAAAGTTATTGTAATAAGTGGAGTTACAGGAATGACAGGTAATGAGTTAGCTAGACAGTTATTAATAAAAGAATATACTATAATTGGCTTTGATAATTTTTTTGCTAGTTCAGATGAGAGTATTCAAGATATTATGAAGAGTGAAAAATTTCATTTTTTTCAATATGATTTAAACTCTCAACAAGAGATGGCACAGTTGAAATGGTTTCTTAAAGATAATTTTAAAGATGAGAGTGAATTGAGCTTTATTAATTGTGCTGCTGTTGTACATACCAAACATTTTTATGAAATTGATGATACTTTTGAGACAAATGTTTTAGGGATGCAGAGCTTTTTAAATATGGCGATAGATTTGGGGGCAAAGAGTTACATTAACTGTAGTACTTCAGAGGTCTACTCTATGCAATCATATAAAGATGGTGGAGTAAAAGAGAATGATGCAATTTTATTGGCTGTAGCTGAACACTCACAGAGAACTAGCTATGCTACAGGAAAGCTTCTGACCGAATTTTTTATCAAAGATGCTGTAGATAAATCCAAAATTAGAGGATGTTCTATACGGTTTGCAAATGTCTATAGTAATGATGAACTTTATGCAGAACATATTATCCCTTATATCATTGATACCCTATCCAAGACTAACAAGATAACATTACTTGAAAATTCTAAACTAAATAGAAGAACTTTTTTACATAATTACGATAGTTGCTCATCCGTAATCTCTCTACTAGAGAGTGATCAGGCACTAGATGGAACTATCTATAATGTTGGTACAACTGACGAGGTGACTATAATAGAGCTAGTAGAATTGATTGCCAAAAAGATGAATATTAAAGATTTAGAAATCACTTTTGATGGATTTAGAGAGTCAGATCCAGAGAGAAGACTTCTAAATATAGAGAAAATTAAAGCAATAGCCAACTGGAAATCTATAGTGACACTCGAAGATGGCTTAGATATGTGTATAAAATCAAAGATAGCTGATGTCTAAAGCACTTATTATTACCGTAGCAGGTCAATCTTCGAGATTTAGAAAAACCTTGGGTAGAGATGTTTTAAAAGCTATTTATAGTGAAGAGAATAACTTATCTATTTTAGATAATCTATTGGATTATGCAGATAAACATTTTGAGGATATTATTATCGTTGGTGGGTACAGATATAAGGAGTTGGAGAGCTTTATAGATAAAAACTATAAAGATAAAAAGATTACTCTTGTCAACAATACTCTTTTTGAGCATGGTAGCAATGTTAGTTTGATAGATGGGATTAAGGCTTTAGATAAAGATTATGACGAGGTGGTTTTTGCTGAGGGTGACTTGGTAATCGATAGAGCCTCTTTTGATGGAATAGTTGAGAGTCGAGGAGATACTATAACAGGTACAACTCTACCAATCGAGGCAAAAAAATCGGTAGTTTATTATGTGAATGAAGAGGATAAAATTGTCTACAAATACGATACAGAGCATAAACTACTTCGGATAGATGAGGGTTTTAAAAGCATTAGTAACTCTGGACAGATATGGAAATTTTGTGATATAGAGATACTAAAAGAGATTGCCAACTCATTTGGTGAAGAGGGATTAAACCTAACAAATCTAGCTACTATCGAACCCTATTTCAACAAAATCACTAAACCAATAAATCACTATCAGATTAAAAAGTGGTTTAACTGTAATACGATAGAGGATTACAGAGAAGCGATAAAATATTTAAAGGTAAAAAAATGAAGAATACAAATAAAAAGTTAAGCTTATTAGCAGATAAAATTAACGCTGGAGATAAAGTAAAAGTTGCCATACTTGGTCTCGGTTCTGTGGGTAACTTTCTATTGACATATCTTTTGGAAAATGTAGATAAAAATATGGAGATAGTAGTAGTAGGAAGAGATGAAGAGAGATTAAAAAAAGATTTAAATATCGCAAAAGTTGCTTCTTCTATTAGAGGTAAACTAGTCTCTGATGTAAGTACTTACAGAGTTAATTTTAATAATATAGAAGAGATAACTAAATTTTTTAAAGATGAAAAACCTGATTTTATAGTTAATAGTTCAAGAGCATACAGTGGTATAAAATACGGAAGTATCTCCTGGAAAAATATACGAGCTTATGGTATTTGGTCTCCACTATCTATCAGTGTAATTAAAAATATTATGGTTGCACATAAAAATGCAGAGAGTAATGCTATTGTGATTAATACTTCATACTCTGACTCTGTAAATGCATGGTTAAAAAGTGCAGGATTAAACTACCCAGATTTTGGAAGTGGAAATTTAAATCATATTATCCCACGAATAAAATTCTCGCTCAAAGATATGCTAAACTTATCCAATGAGGATATAATAGATGTCACTATTGCTACAAGTCATTTTCATGGTGTTTCTATCAGTTCCGAGGGTCTAACAGATGGTGTAGATCCACTATTAAATATAAAAGTAAATAATGAAGATGTAAAAATAGACCATCAAGAACTCTATAAAAGATGTGCTATTACTATGCCATCTGATCAAAAACGAAATATGATGAATGCGAGTAGTAATTGGGAAATTATTAATAAGATATTAATTGCATTGAGAGAAAACAGAACTTTAACTCTACACTCACCTGGAGTATTTGGCTCTATAGGTGGTTTTCCTGTAACTATAGATGGTGCTCATGCTTCTATGTCATACGAGGAGAGATACTTCTCTTATGCAGATATGGCTCAGAATAATAGAGACTCCATCTATTTAGATGGTATCGAAGATGTGAGAGAGGGAACACTAATATATACGGATGAGCTTGTGAAAAAAGTAAAAGATGCCTTTAGTGTAGATTTGCCTAAAAGTGTGCATTTTGATGAGATTGATAGAGTTGCTAATTTATTAATTGACGAGATTATTAAGCGGAACATAAAGTAAAGTATAGGGAGAGAAGAAGAATCATGGGAGATAGAAAACTTATAGATACGAATAATGTAGCTGATGGATTAACTCTTTTAAAGCTATTAACGGCCTTATTCGATAAGAATCAGATTGAATATTATTTAGATTTTGGTACATTATTGGGTGCAGTCAGAGACAAAAGTTTTATTCGATGGGATACAAATATAAATATAGCTATTTTAAATGAGTCAGATTATTATAAGTTACCAGTTATTTTAAAAGAGTTAGAAACAAGATACTCTATTTCCTATTATAAAATTTTTACTTCATTTCGAAATATTTTTAAAAAAGATACTTTAAAAAATTTAAATGCTAAAAGTATTAGAATGATAAGTATTAAAAATAAGGAAAAGAATATTTTAATGGAAATATTTTTAAAATATGAAAATGGTAGAAACTTATATTGGATGGCATATAATAAGATTAAAAGAGTACCAAAAGAGTCTTTAGGAGTGTCACTAAAAGAGATTGATTTTTATGGAGTAAAATGTAGTGTACCTACCAATTATGATAGATATTTAACATATTTATATGGTGATTGGAAAATACCACATAAAGAGTACCATCAAGAAGATGGCTACTCTATGTTATCAGAATATAGGAAAAGAACATCTGGTGATAGAAGATTTATTGATCAAAAAAATAAAGATGAAATGATTAATCTTTTGAAAATCATAATTAAAACATTTAATAAGCATAAAATTGAGTATTACTTAGATTTTGGAACACTACTTGGAGCTGTAAGAGATAATGGACTTATGGATTGGGATGATGATGTAGATCTCTCCTTAATAAATGAAAGTGATTTTCATAAGATACCAGATATATTAAATGAAATAAGTAGTCAATATAAGTGTGAGACAAATCTATATACATTTAGAGACTCTCAAAAAGAGTATTCCAAATATGTAGATAAATATGTAGAGCCAAG
>Ga0256824_10001127_pt1 | contig 10349 bp, 6 predicted proteins | sample CV67metaG_FD_191570 | JGI IMG/M metagenome (GOLD analysis project Ga0256824, IMG submission 191570) | Hydrothermal vent microbial communities from East Pacific Rise, Pacific Ocean - CV67 | ecosystem: Environmental > Aquatic > Marine > Hydrothermal vents | place: Pacific Ocean: East Pacific Rise...
TGTTATAGATTTCAAAACCAATGGAGCATTGACAAGGTGGAATTTGCTAGGCTTTATCCATACCAAAGATTTTAAAACAGCCGTGATAAAAAAGAGTTTTATCACCCAAAAAGAGCTGATGGTTGTGGGCAATCTACCACGTTTCTTTAGAAAAAGAGACAGCATCACCCTCACCCATAAGATAGTCAATATGCAAAACAAAAAGGTTCAAGGGGAGTCTGAGATGAGGTTGGTTAACCCTGTGACCCATCAGCCTATTTTCACTCAACCATTTAAAAAACATTTTACCATAAAGGGAAATGGCTCTACCACCGTAAGTTTTACCTTTACCCTCCCAAGCGATGCAAACCTTTCAGCCATTGAGCATACCTTTCTAGCCAAAACAGCCACCCACACCGATGGAGAGCAGATGGTTATCCCTGTTCTCTCTCACCGTACACTGGTTAACCAAAGTAAAATCTTACGTATAGAGGGGGAACAGAGCCAACACTTTAGCTTTGATGCCTTACAAAACAACCACTCAAAAACCCTTAAAAACCATAAGCTCACCTTAGAGTTTAGCTCAAACCCTGCATGGTACGCTATCCGTTCACTTCCTTACTTGATGGAGTATGAGAATGAGTGTAGCGAACAGCTTTTTGCCCGATTTTCTGCCAATGCCTTAGCCTCACAAATAGCCAACCAAACCCCAAAAATACGAGAGATATTTGAGTTATGGAGAGACAAAGGGGAATTAAAAAGTGCCTTGAACAGCAATAAAAAATTAAAATCTATTCTACTTGAAGAGACCCCTTGGGTGCTAGAGGCAAAGAGCCAAGAGGAGCAACTTAAACGGCTTGGGCTACTTTTTGATATAGAGAAGATGGCAAAAGAGCAGAAAAAAGCTCTTGATAAACTTGCCAAACGTCAACTAAAGAGTGGTGGCTTCTCTTGGTATGGAGGGAGATACACCAACTGGTATATGACCCAATATATCGTAGAGGGGTTTGGACACTTAGAGAAGAGAGGGATAGCGATTAAAAATCAGAAAATGATACGTCGTGCCGTCGATGCGATGGATAAACAGGTTATGTTGCAGTATAAAAAACAAACACCTTTAAGCTCTATGGTCATTCACTATCTCTATGCTAGAAGTTTTTTTATCCACTTTCCAATGAGTAGTGAGGTATATACCTCTTACAACTACTATTTAAATGAGGCTCAAAGAGTTTGGAACAGTCAAGAACTCTACGAAAAAGCATTAATTGCTATGGCACTCCATCAAAATGGAAAAGATGCTTTTACCCTTGTTGAGTCTCTAAAAAAAGAGGCAACGGTAGACAAAGAGTTAGGGCTTTATTTTAACTATCCCAATGGCTACCGTTGGAATCAACTACAAATAGAAACCCATGCCTTGATGATAGAGGTCTTTAGAGATATTGCCAATGATGAGGAGTCGGTAAAACTGCTTAAACTATGGCTACTACAACATCGACAGAGCAACCACTGGAGCAGTACCAAGTCAACCACCTCTGCTATTTATGCCCTATTAGATGGTGAAGATTTTCAAGAGAGTACACCTATAGAGGTTCAATTTGACAACAACAGCTCCTACCAAGCTATAGAAGAGGACGGTACAGGCTATTTCAAGATAGAGTTTGACGAGTTCAACAGCTCAATGGCAAACTTTAAAGTGACCAACCCCAACCAAAACATGGCTTTTGGAGCGATTTATTGGCAATATTTTGAAGATACTCAAAAGATTAAAAGTGATAAAAAAGTACCTCTGAAAATCACCAAAAGACTCTATAGAATACTACCAAACAAAAAACTTGAACTTATTACAAAAGATACCCCTATACAGGTAGGAGATAGAGTTAGAATCCGTCTAAACATCACTCTCAACAGCACCATGGAGTACATGATGCTAAAAGACAGCCGAGCCTCAACCTTTGAACCGATTGATGTGCTGAGTGGCTACCAATATCGAAGAGGTTTTAGCTATTACAAAAGTACCAAAGACAGTGCCACATACTTCTTTTTTGACAGAATGCGTAAAGGGACTTATCGGTTAGAATATGATGTGTTTGTGACCCATAAAGGTAAGTTTATGGATGGCTTGGCAACCATAGAGAGTATCTATGCCCCTGAGTTTAGAGGGCATAGTGAGGGGGTTCATGTGGTGGTTGAGTAAAAAACTCTTAGTTTGTAAATAGTTGGTAAGTTTACTAACTATTTACAAGTTTATTTCCCTTTATCCCACTTTATTACATTGGTATGCTTTTTTAAAATTGCCAAGAACTTTCTCAAAATAGCTCTATCTCTCTTTTTAGTATCATCAAAAAATTTGCTTTCATAAAATTGACAACAATCCATTCCATTCCCTTTGAAGTCTCGTTCAAAAACAGTTAAATCAACCTTTTTGTTATGATAGATATCAAGCTTATAAATAGCAACAAGATAAGCAATATAAATATCTTTGTCATCTTTAAAATAGTCTAAAAATCTCTTTTCTAACTCTTTAGGTGGGTACTCATGTCTATCATAATAGATTCCAAATATATTAACATAGGCTTGAAAACGTTTAGGGTTTAACTCCAATGCTTTATAGTAACACTCAAATCCTTTTTTATACCTCTCTAATTTTGAATACGCAATTCCCATGTTGACATAAGCCTGATCATTCTCTCCATAGGTCTCTAAATATCTTTTATAGCTCCTAATCGCTTTTTTATACTTTTCCAAATCAAGATAAGCATTTCCTAGATTATATTGAGGAGCAGTAGAGTTTAGCTCCAATGCTTTTTTATACCACTTAATTGCCTCTTTTAAATCTTTATCATGATAGACAACCCCTAAATTATAATAGCCAAGATAGTGTTCAGGGTTAACATCTATTACTTTTTTATAAAATTTAACAGCTTTTTCAAAATCTCCTAATTTGCTGTAAAATCCTGCAACTTTGTTATATAAAGTATGATTTGTACCCTGTAGATTTCGTTGATTATTTATCTCTATCCCTATTTTATTGTACTTAATCGCTTTTTTATATTTAAGTGCATCTCGATAGACATCAGCCAACTCCAAATTGGCATAATAGTCTTTTTTGTTTCGCTTTAAAACTCTTTTATAATAAGAAACTGCTCTATCATACTCTTTAACATGACGATAAAGTCTCCCTAAGTTCATTAACGTCATATCATCATCGGAACTTGAATATTTTAATGACTGTTCATAATACTCTATCGCTTTTTCAGCCTCCCCATAATACGCATAAATACGCCCTAAGAAATCATAAAGTAGATAACTTTGAAAGTTATTTTTTAAAAGTTTATGAAATATCTCTTCAGCTTTTTCATAATCTTCTACCTCTATCAAATAGACTCTTCCAAAGTAAAAAAGAAGCTCATTTTCCCCCTCATTATAATGCTTTTGCATCTCATCATAATCAAACTCATCCCAAGATTCATAATACTCCATCATAAGCCCTAAAAAGAGTTCTATCATATAGCTTTTATTGAAAGAGAATTTTTCTATTTTTTCTAATATCTCTTTATTTGGCATCAAAAGAGTTTTGTCCTCTTCTCTGTACTTATTAATTATTTGTTTTATCTTTTTCATCTGATTTCAACCTATACCAATTCAGGGCTTAATAAAATAGCTAGAAAGATAAATATTACAAGAGGCACAACAATAAGTAAAGTTGCTCTTAACTTTCCAAGCGTTTGATGTGTCACCACATAATGTTCACTCTCATCCCATGAGGTTATACCTTGATTTTTCAATCTAAAATAAGCCATAACATGAGTAATAATAGAAACAATAGGAAACCCTACTCCTTGTCCTAAAAAGAGAACTAAAAAAGTTCGTTGTAACGCATCTTTATAAGAGAGTTTTCTTCCATCCTCATGTCGTACTCTAATTTTGAGAAGAGCTTTTCCTACAGTTGTTCCCCAAATAGCAAAAAATATTGGTTCAACAAAAATATATAAAAAGCCTACAACTATATTAAATATTAAATCAGGGATTTCATCTAAAAAATGTATATTGATTTCTATCTCTAACTTTTTTAATATCATCAGTACCAATATTACGATCACTATTTGTAAAATTGCAAATACAAATATATCTATAAGTCTTGCCCAATATCTAATCCATGGTCGAACTTGTTCTCCTGAAGGGGTCTGTTTATTTAAAATTTTTTCCATAAATCTTCCATTTTTAATTTATTATACTCAAAAGTGTTCTTAAGGAATGTAAATAATATTTTATTTGACGAAATTTACTTTCAAAACTCTTTGGAATCGGAGGCTTTAGCCATTGAATAAGGATTTCTGTAAGGACAACGCCCCCGTGCTTGTCCGAACTAAGGGCAACCACAGGGGGATTGCCCCTACAAATTTTAAAGATTTATTTTCTGAAAGTTTGATTTTCTGGTTGGCTACCCTAAAGGATACATTTCAATAAAAGCACAGCCCTACAGGATTTATGCCAATATAGTTTTAATAGATAAAATGGCTACTATGATGACTACTATTTTTACTGTTATGCCTGATATTTTATATTTAATAGTAAAAAATCTATACAAAAATATAACTTATTATAGTAAAGCTACTTAAAATGTAAAAATAATGAATAATTTAAATACGTGAAGTGGTAGTAAGAGAGGGACTCGAACCCTCGACCTCCGGCTTATGAGACCAGCGCTCTAACCAGCTGAGCTACCTTACCACACGTTTGTTTTGAAGTGGCGAAATTTTAGCTGAAACAATCTTATAAGTCAAGGTTTTTTCTAATTCTATCTATTTATTTTTATTTTACACTAAGGTTTAGCTATAAAGACTAAAGTTTATTGATTTTTAAACTATAAAGTATTGACTTTTGATGAAAAAAACATTACTATTGCAAAAATTTATAAATTCTAGGAGAAACCAAATGTCATTTCAGCCATTAGGTAACCGTGTTCTTATTCAACGAGAAGAACAAACAAATCAAACTGCTTCAGGTCTTTATATTCCAGACTCTGCAAAAGAAAAGCCTTCAGAAGGTAAAGTTGTTGCTGTCGGTAAAGACGCAATTGAAACTGGATTAAATGAAGGAGACATCGTTCTTTTTCCAAAATATGGTGGAACAGAAGTCACTATAGATGGTAATGAATACCTTATTATAAGTTCAGATGATATTCTAGGAGTCATGAGATAATGGCAAAAGAGATATATTTTTCAGACAGAGCAAGAGCTGGGCTTTTTACAGGTGTAAGTAAACTAGCAGATGCAGTAAAAGTAACCATGGGTCCTCGTGGTCGTAACGTACTTATTCAAAAAGCTTATGGAGCTCCACACATCACAAAAGATGGTGTTTCTGTTGCACGTGAGATTGAACTAGAAGACCCTTTAGAAAACATGGGAGCTCAACTTGTAAAAGAGGTAGCTGCCAACACAGCTGACGAAGCTGGAGATGGTACAACAACTGCTACAGTATTGGCTCACTCTATTTTTAAAGAGGGTCTTAGAAATATTACTGCTGGTGCAAACCCTATCGAAGTAAAACGTGGTATGGACAAAGCAACTTCTGAGATTATCGAAAAGCTTAAAGAGATGAGCCAAGAGGTTAACGATAGCAAAGAGATAGCTCAGGTAGCAACCATTTCAGCAAACTCTGACGAAACCATCGGAAAATTAATCGCCGATGCGATGAAAGCTGTTGGTAATGACGGTGTTATTACCGTTGAAGAAGCAAAAGGTATCGAAGATGAACTAGAAGTGGTTGAAGGTATGCAATTTGACCGTGGTTATCTTTCACCTTACTTTGTAACCAACCCTGAGAAGATGACTTGTGAACTTGAGAACCCTCTTCTACTTTTAACCGATGCAAAAATCACGTCTCTTAAAGACTTAGTTCCTGTATTAGAGCAGATTCAACAAACAGGAAGACCACTTGTTATCATCGCTGATGATTTAGAGGGTGAGGCATTGGCTACTTTGGTTCTAAACAAACTAAAAGGGGTTCTAAACATCACAGCTGTTAAAGCTCCTGGTTTTGGTGACCGTAAAAAAGCGATGTTAAATGATATTGCTATTTTGACTGGTGCAACACTGATTACCGACGAGCTTGGTCTTACACTTGAAAAAACAACTTTGGCTGAACTGGGTCAATGTGCAAAAGTGGTAATCGACAAAGACAACACTGTTGTTGTAGACGGAAAAGGTTCTGCTGAAGCTGTCGAAGCTAGAATAGCTGAGATTAGAGTTCAAGAGCAAAATACCACTAGCGAATATGACAAAGAGAAGCTTCAAGAGCGTCTTGCAAAACTTTCTGGTGGTGTTGCTGTTATTAAGGTTGGTGCTGCGACTGAAACAGAGATGAAAGAGAAAAAAGACAGAGTTGACGATGCACTATCTGCAACCAAAGCTGCTGTAGATGAAGGTATTATCATCGGTGGTGGTTCTGCACTGATTAAAGCTGGTGCAAAAATTTCTCTTGATGAGCTTGTTGATGACCAACTAATAGGGGCAGAAATCATCTTAAGAGCCATTCAAGCTCCTATGAAACAGATTGCTATCAATGCTGGGTACGATGCTGGTGTGGTTGTGGACAAAGTGATTAACTCTGACGACGAAAACTTAGGTTTCAACGCTGCAAACGGTGAGTATGTAAACATGATTGAAGAGGGGATTATTGACCCATTAAAAGTGGCTCGTGTGGCACTTCTTAATGCAACCTCTGTTTCTTCTTTATTACTTACAACTGAAGCGACCATTTCAGATGTTAAAGAGCCAGATATAGATATTCCATCTCCATCTATGCCAGACATGGGTGCGATGGGTGGTATGGGTGGTATGGGAATGTAACTTTCCTCCCCCCTTGATACCTCTTTTTGAGGTATCAACCCTATCTATTTTTCCAAACAACAATCTCCCTACATTTTTTCCTTATAATATTTAAACTTAATTTTATATTTTAAAAAATATAATTAATATTATTTTTATAAAGGAATATTTATGATATTAGAAAACAAATATTTATTTAAACTCATCGCTCTCTCTTCCTCTGTTTTTTTTCTCAATGGCTGTATTGCTAAAAATTCAAATGGAACATATAATACCACTTACAGTTACCACCCATACAATCAAAATCAGACTCCAAGCAGACAAATAAAAACACCTATATATACGGCATCAAGTATTCATAGCCTACAACCAATAAAACATAGATTCACTAACCCTATCAACCAAAACATTGAACACATTGCCAAGTCGATGCTTGGAATAGAGTACCAATATGGAGCAAATGGACCGTACCGTTATGATTGTTCTAGTTTTACCAAACATGTTTTTTCACGCCAAGGGATTAAAATTCCAAGAGTCTCACGAGACCAAGCAAAAGTGGGACAATTTATTTACAGAAACCAACTTCAAAAGGGAGATTTAATATTTTTTGATTCTAAAAAAAGTTCAAGGGTTTCACATGTTGGAATTTACTTAGATAATGGACAATTTATCCATGCAAGTTCTTCTAAAAAATGTGTTACAGTAAGTAATTTAAATTCAAAGTATTATAGGGAGCATTTTAAATGGGGTAGACGGGTGACAAATTCTAGCTATGCTAGTAGGTAAAGGGAAAACACGCCGATTCCAAATATACCGATTGGCATATATGGAATCGACAACTTTAGTTTCGCTATATAAGGTTAACTCTTAGAAATCGTAAGTAACACCTGCTGAGATAGCATCTAAATCTGGTGAACCTTTTTTGTAATAAAGTCTCTCATAATCTGCGAATAGTCCTAGACCTTTCTCTTGATCACCTTTACCATCAAACTCTCTACCATATCTGGCATTTTTCTGCTTATCAGAAGAGATATCATACTCTACCCCCCCACCAAATGATAAACCAGTAACATCAGTAGTACGTAAATCACCTTTGGTTGTTGTTTTCGCAATACCCACTAAACCATAAGCATTAATTGCATCAGAAACTGGAATCATTGGCTTAACAAATGCACCTACATGCTTAATTTTACCACCACTACTTTTCCAGTTAGTCATCATACCTCTTGCTTCTAAACCAACATACTTGTTAAAATCATAACCAATTCGTCCCATAATACCTGCTGTTGTATCCACACCACTTTTATCACCATTACAATCACAGTTTGTGTCATAACGAGCAGCGACAATACCAAGTCCTCCATAAATACCCGAAACAGTTGCTGCGACTAATGGAACAGCTGTAGTTTTTGGAGCTTTAATAACAGGAGCTGGAGTTGCAACAACAATTGGCTTTGCTGGTGCAACATATACTTCTTCCACTACAGGTGCTGGTGCTGGTTCAACATACACTTCTTCTGTCACTGGTGCTGGCTGCTCAATATACTCTTCCTCTATCACTGGTGCTGGTTCGACATACACCTCTTCTATCACTGGTGCTGGTTCAACAAATACTTCTTCTGATACTTGAAAATCTTCTGTTTCATAATAAGTAATGGGTGAAATATCACCACCTGCCATTGCCAAATTACTACTTGCTAATAATGCAATTATAGATAAATTAATTCTTTTCATTTCTTTTCCTAATTATAAAGTTTTATAGTGTTATTCTAACAGAAATAGTTTCAATTCTTAATTAAAACTTTAATATATTTTTTAATTTTAAAACTTTAAATATAAAATATTATAAAAAGCCCCATTAAAATAAAATCATAAATACTATTTAATCTTCAAATTCACGACGAACCAAAAGAAGTCCTAATACCGAGATAGAAGACATCATAAAGAGTATTGACCAAAACGTCAAAGTAGGAACAGAATCACTAACCGTATCACAAGTACAATTAGAAGTAATCTTAACCTGACCAATATTTGAATCATTCCCTTGTTTACACTTAACAATATAATAAACTGGCGAAGGGACACCTATAAATCCATCTTCAGCAGTAAAAGTTACTGTTCCATCATTATTAACTCTCCATACCCCTTCACCTTCTACTACCAAAGTATTTGAGGTCTCTACTGATGTTCCCCCTACAGCTGTTCCATTTGCCCACAGTATTGCCCCTTCTGTTGTAGACAAAAACTTAATACTTTCTATATCAAGGTTTCCATGGTCATTCTCCAAAATATTGATGGTGGTTACAGCCCCTGTAGTACTGGCTGGTATCTCATCATTAAAGACCTGAAGAACTCTTCCCTCTTCATCCTTACATTTTGGTATGATTCCCATATCCCATGTGTTGTCTATGGTTGATGGTGGTAGGTTAAATGGTTCTGTTTTCCCTGTTCCTGGGTCTACATCACAGTCATACTCTGTGTTGTTCCCCTCCTGTCTGTTTGGGGTAAATTGATAACCTGTTGGTAACTCTTCAAACCCTACACAATACTCTTTGGGTTCTAGGTCTACAAAACTATAATGTCCAAATTCATCACTTCTTGTTTCTCTTATTGCTGTTTCACAATCTGATTCATAGAGTACCACTTTTACATTTTCTACTGGTTTCTCATCTTCATCTTGTATTCCATTTTTATTCTCATCATACCAAACATAATCTCCTATGGTTGATACACTATATAATCCTATATCCCAACTTAAGTCATCTTTGGAGTCTAAAGTAATCACTCCTGTTCGTTGTGTTTCACTATCCATATTTGAGTCTAATGTAGTATCTCCTCCATTTTGTGATGTAATCACATATCCATCGGGAACAACCATCCCTATACAGTAATCATTGGATACTAAATTGGTAAAGGCATAATGACCATTCTCATCGGTAGTTACTCTACGAATTTCAACACTACAATCAGCTTCGTATAAAATAACACTGATACCTGCTGTTCCATTTTCATCACTGTTCTGGATTCCATCTTTATTGCTATCTGTCCATACTCTATCTCCTAAAGTATAGGTTGGTATTATTACTTCTGGTGGATAAATTCCCATATCTTGATTTAAATTATTTTCATTGAGTTCAATATTTTTAATTTTACCATTTCTGTCTGCATCTGAATTGGTACTATTGTCTGTTCCGATATTTGGGGAAATAATATATCCTACTGGTAAATTTGTAAACTCTATACAGTAATCTCCTGCTAATAGATTATCAAAGTTATATAGACCATTTGTATCGGTTACATCTGTTGATAAAATCTCTCCACTACAATCTGCTGTTCTGTATAAATTTACAGTTACATTCGCAACTCCATTTTCATTCGCATCTTGAACACCATCTTTATTGTTATCTTGCCATACTTTATCACCTAAAGTATATCTTGGTTTTGGTGGATAAATTCCCATATCTTCATCTGGGTCATTACTATTAAGAGAAATATTTTTAATCTTTCCTGTCTCATCAGCATCTGAATCTTTTAAATCAT
>Ga0256824_10001128_pt1 | contig 10347 bp, 10 predicted proteins | sample CV67metaG_FD_191570 | JGI IMG/M metagenome (GOLD analysis project Ga0256824, IMG submission 191570) | Hydrothermal vent microbial communities from East Pacific Rise, Pacific Ocean - CV67 | ecosystem: Environmental > Aquatic > Marine > Hydrothermal vents | place: Pacific Ocean: East Pacific Rise...
GAGATAACAGAGTATTCCAACACCATAAGCCATCTGCATCGAGCCTAAAAGCTCTGCTATTTTACCAAATGCTAAAGGCATAATCGCTCCACCTGAGATTGCCATGATAAGTAAAGCACTCCCTTTAGCTGTCATTTTTCCTAAGTTCTCTAGGGCAAGTGGCCAGATTGTAGGCCAGACAAGAGCATTTGCTAAACCTAAAAGTGCTACAAAAGCAACTGTATCAGGAAGAGTTGCTATTCCACTCCATCCCCATAAAATCTCAGATATAAGATAGCTATCTTTTGAGCTAAACATCACTCCAAGAAGTAGCACTATTCCTAAAAGTGCAGAGCCAATAAGTGCAGATTTTTGCGAGAGGTATTTAGGAATAAAGAGAATTCCAACAATATAAGATATAACCATAAAAACCATTGTGTAGGATGTCAAAGTAGTCGCGTTTAAGAGTCCCATATCTTGTGCATAAAGCCCAATAGTATCTCCTGCTATCACTTCTATTCCCACATAGAAAAAGAGTGCTACTGAGCCTAAAACAACACTTGGATAAGCAAAAATAGACTCACTTGTAAAATCATCCTCTTTCTCATTAAAATCTAACTCTGGGATAGATGAAAATTTCACTAAGACTATAAGTCCACTTAGAACTACTGCCATAATAATATAGGGAATAATCAAACGCGATGCTAAGTCATCTATTTGAATTTGAGTAAGGTGCTCACTTGAGAGTATAGGAATGTCAGAGAGTATGAGTGCTGTAAAAATCAGAGGCACTAAAACCCCTGCACTCTTGTTTATAAGCCCCATAATACTTATACGTCTAGCCGCACTCTCTACTGGACCAATAAAAACGACATAAGGGTTTGAGGCAGTTTGTAAAATAGTGAGTCCTGTTCCTAAAGAAAACAGAGCTGCTAAAAAGATTAAAAAGTTTGCAGAGAGAGCCGCTGGAATAAAAAGAAGACTCCCAATCACCATAATAAAAAGTCCTAATGCCATCCCATTTTTATAGCCCGTTTTATCTAAGACATAAGCCATTGGAAGAGCCATAACTGTATAAGAGATATAAAAGGCAAAGGTTACAAAGAGTGCTTGGAAATCATTTAAGTCACAGATGACTTTTAAAAATGGAATAAGCGAGCCATTCAGCCAAGTCACAAAACCAAAAATAAAAAACAAAATTCCTATAATTATCATAGGAAATATACTCGATTTACTCTGCATTTTTTAAGCCCTCTAAATATTTTGCAACACCATCTTCATCATTTGTATGTGAAAGCACAATATCTGCTTTCTCTTTAACACCCTCTTGTGCATTAGCCATTGCAACGGCAGTTCCGGCTAAGTCAAACATACCAATGTCATTAAAATTATCTCCAAAAACAGTCAGTTTCTCTAAGTCAAAACCTATATACTCACTCACAGTTTTTATGCCATGAGACTTATCTGCATCCTTATGAAGAATAGTTAAAAAATAGCATCCGACATAAGCCTCTGGTGCTAAAATAAACTTCAAGCCATCACCAAAAATATTGAGTAAATGCTCGTGGAGCTCGATAAGAAGCTCCTCTTCACCCATATAGACAATTTTAAAGTTTTTATCTTCAGCTCTAATACCATCAAAGGCTTTGAGATTGTCATCATTTGAGTAGCGTTTAAGTACCTCTTTTTGGTAAGTATTAAGCACATTATCGTGTAAAAAACTCTCTCTTAAATTTTTCTCATCACTTAAAGAGAGTACAAATGGGTAAATTCCAAACTTCCAACCCTCATCTATTATCATATCACTCACATCACGACCAAGAGTTTTAGTCTCTATTATTTTTTTATCCATAGTCGCGATTAAAGCACCATCAAGTAAAATCATAGGAGCATTAAGAGTAACACCATCTAAAAACTGAGCAGTTTTCATATAGGTTCTAGCCGTTGCTACACCTAGAATAGACTTATCGCTATAAGAGTTCCAAGTTTTTTTAGTATAATCGCTTATAGATAAATCATTTCGTAAAAATGTGTGGTCTAGGTCTGTGATATAAATATTTTTCATAAAAGAATTATAACGAAATATAGAGACTTAATCTCGTTCCCATGCTCTGCATGGGAATATGCCCCGAAGGAAGTAACCTTGGGATAGATATATATGAATTCCCACGCAGAGCGTGGGAACTAGGGGAAGTGAAATGTGTAAGATTGCGGTAGTTACGGGTGCTAGTAGTGGAATTGGTAAAGGGATAAGTCTAAGACTTTTATCCTTGGGTTATGAAGTCATCGGTATAAGTAGAACTATAAATGCTACTAGTTTTGAGTATAAACACTTTAGAGCTATCCAAACTGACTTGTCTAATGAAAAAGAGACTCTAAAGCTCTGTGAAGCTTTAAAAAAAGAGGAAGCTTTTATACTTGTAAATGCTGCTGGTTTTGGTCGCTTTGAACCACATGAAGAGCTAAGTACAAAAATTATTATAGAGATGACATTTTTAAATCTTACTGCACCAATGTTACTAACAAATGCACTACTTAGAACCCTTAAAGAAAATAGTGGTTACCTCATCAACATTAACTCTATTGAAGCTCTAAAAGCAAGTAAGTTTGCAGGGGTTTACTCAGCGACAAAGGCAGGACTTAAAGCTTTTTCCGACTCACTTTTTGAAGAGACACGAAAAAGTGGGCTAAGTATTACAAATGTAAATCCAGATATGACTGAGTCCGCATTTTATGATGATCTTCGCTTTGAGACGAGCAAAAAAGAAGATGAAAAACTACTTGTTTCAGACATAGCAGATGCAGTTGAACATATATTAAAAATGAGAAAAGGTGCAGTTGTAAGTGACTACACTATAAGAAGTTTGAAGTTTGGAATTTCTAAGAAAAAGTAGTACTTAGGATTTAATATCTAAAGTGTTTCTTTGAGTCGGAGACTGCGTAGATTTTAAAAAATCTATATTTTTTTTCATCTGTCTCATTGAAATTGAAGTCTTATCTTTAAGTGTATAAACTAGCTCCGAAGCTTCTCTAAGTAAAAAAAGTGCTTCTTTAATCTCTTTATTATTTTCAAGTTGAGGAAGAGCATCCATCAACTCATTTAATTTATTTGTATTTTTTTCTACTATTGCTATTTTTAGCTGATTAAGCCACATTCGTAGTCTCTCTCCATGCTTCTAAAAGTGTTTTAAATACATTACTACACTCATCAAGCTTATCAATATTATTTTCATTTCCAGCTTCTGCTAAAAGTTGTAATTCATAGTTGTAAAGACCTTCAAGGTACTCGCTAATATCACCCTTTTGATCCATATCTAATGTAGAAATAAGTTCTGTTATAATAGCACCAGAGCGATTAATCCAATAAACTCTCTTTTCTATATCACCATCTTTAATCGCCTTCTTTGCTTGTGCATTAAAACGAAGTACACCTTCATAAAGCATCTCTATAAGCTTTACCGGAGATTCAATTCCTAAATTATTTTGTGTATAAATATTATGAGCAGTACTACCATACATTTTAAATCCTTTTTCACTATCTTCATTAATTTCTTTCATGTTATATATATCGACAACTTAATTTTTTTCTTTACTTATTTGCAGCATTTTCTGCACTAATCATCTGACTAAACATAGATGATGCAGAATTAAACTTACTTATCATTAAATCATATGCAGCAAACTGTTTTTTAAGTATTTCGTATCTTGCATCTAGTCTCTCTGTAGCTGTTGTTTTTCTCTCTGCCAATACACTTAAATTATCTTTAATAGATTCTTCAAAAAGGTCTAAGGTTGCATTATACTTTGTATACCCTTCTATAATTACAGACATTTCTGTAAAAACACCATCAACCTCTGTTGTAAGTGAATCACTATTTTTAAATGTCCCTCCAGAAAAGAAAGCTTCGACATTTTTAGAGTTATTATCCATAGCTTTATTTAAAATATCTTTATCTACTGTCATTTTTCCATCTTTATCTATATCAAAACCATAATCAGTAAGTGAACCAACTCCTCCACCTACACTCGAAAACATATCTTCAATAGCTCTTTTCATACTTTTTATAGTACTCTCAGCAGAGAAAATACCTTTATCATTTTCAGCACTAGGTTTTGTCATTTTTGTAAGTTCTTTAATTGCAGAGTTATATTTTTCAACAAACGAATCTATCTTTTCCATAATATTATCACGGTTTTGAGAGACACTTACAACAGAAGTTCCAACTTCTTTAAGTGTTATATCTAGTCCAGATATTAAATCATCAATTTTATTACTATGTCTAACAATATCTTGTCCGTTAAATTTAAATTCAGCATCGATACCACTTTGTATAGAACTCAACCCTGTTGTCAATTTAGTTCCAGCAGCCGTAGCACCACCATCATCTGAAAGGTTTCCACTAGTATCTGTAATAGTAATATTTTGATTTGCACCTGTTTCTACCGAGCTTATAAATAGACGAAATTCACCACTATTTATTTGAACAATTGTAGCATCTACTTTATCACCTGCTGTATCATTAATAAGCTTTTTTAAATCTTTTAATGAAGTGTTTTCATCATAATGAATAGTAAAATCTGTTCCAGGATTTGCAGCATCAATATAACCTACATTTAAAGTTAAATCTCCAGCTGCTGTTGCTACTTTTGTATCTTCAGAGGCAAATGCTCCAGACTCTTCTATCTGTTTAGTCGCTAATTTAGTTACACTTAATGTAAAATCTTGAATATCACTGTTTGCATCAGCTTTAACTTCCACTGCAGTTCCACTCACCTCTGTTTCTCTTTCATCATAAAGTGATTGGCTCTTAACGGCATTAATACTATCAATAAAATTTGTCATTGATGCGTCTATAAGTTCTAACGCATCCTTTTTATCTTCTTCATTTGCTATACTCAACTCAATAGGTCTAATTTGCCCGGCTTCATCGGCTTTTCTAAGCTGATCTAATACGTCTTGTGTTAATATACTTGAACCAACACCTAATGAACTAATTCCCATGACAAATCCTTTTTAGACAATAATCTTTCATTATTATAATATTTCTTATATATAATATCGGCAATTTTTCTTTCTTATTTAGTAAAGAGCCTAAACTTGATGGTACTATTTTTGCTTTATACCCATAAATAGTGCATAGGATTTCAGATGTTAAATGGTAAAAATATACTTATCACCGGTGGAACTGGTAGTTTTGGAAAACAGTTTGTTCGTACAATTCTCAAGAACTACAAGCCTAATAAGATTATTATTTACTCTAGAGATGAGCTTAAACAATTTGAAATGGCACAGAAATTTAATGATGAAGCTATGCGATACTTTATTGGTGATGTTAGAGATTTACCACGTCTACAAAAAGCGATGGTTGGTGTCGACTTTGTTGTTCATGCAGCTGCCCTTAAACATGTTCCCATTGCTGAGTATAATCCAATGGAGTGCATCAAAACAAATGTTATGGGTGCTCAAAATATCATAGACTCATGTATCGCTAATGGCATTGAGTATACTATTGCTCTTTCAACAGATAAAGCCGCTTCACCTGCAAATCTCTACGGGGCATCCAAGCTAGTATCAGATAAACTTTTTGTTGCTGCAAATAATCTCACAGGAGAGCATGAGATAAAATTCTCTGTTGTACGATATGGAAATGTTCTTGGTTCTCGCGGTTCAGTAATTCCATTTTTTGAAAAACTCATTGCTGAGGGTGCAACTTCACTTCCAATTACAGAGCCAAATATGACTCGTTTTTGGATTACTCTGCAAGATGGTGTTGACTTTGTACTTAAAAACTTTGAAAGAATGCAGGGTGGTGAAATTTTTGTTCCTAAAATTCCTTCTATGAAAATGACAGAATTAGCTTCTGCAATTGCACCAAATATGAAACAAAAAATAATTGGAATTCGTCCAGGAGAGAAGTTACATGAACTTATGTGTCCAGTTGATGATTCTCATGTCACACTAGAGTTTCATGATCACTTTGTCATCAAACCAAGTATCACATTCTCTTCACCTATTGACTATACAACAAATAAAATTGGAGAAAAAGGTGAGAGTGTTGCAAGTGGCTTTGAGTACAACTCTAGAGACAATGACCTCTGGCTCTCGCATGAAGAACTAAGAAGAAAAGTTCAAGAGACAAAAGATGAAGAGAAGTAAATGTTAAGCTACTCTACACAGCTTATAGATGATGAAGATATTGCAGAAGTTATTAAAGTACTTAAGAGTGACTTTCTGGCACAGGGCCCTAAAGTAGCTCAGTTTGAACAAGACTTGTGCGACTACACAGCTACAAAATATGCGATTACTTTCAACTCTGCGACTTCAGCTCTACAAGCTGCCTATAGTGTGGCAGGTATTAAGAAAGATGATGAAATCATCACAACTCCCATAAGTTTTGTAGCAACTTCAAATATGTTTATAACTCTTGGGGCAAAACCAATTTGGTGTGATGTCAAACTTGATGGAAATATAGACGAAAGCCAGATTGAACAGCTTATAAGTTCCAAAACAAAAGCTATTGTTCCCGTTGACTTTGCTGGAAAACCAGTTGCAATTAACATTATAAATACCATTGCAAAAAAACATAATCTCTTAGTTATCCAAGATGCATCTCATGCTCTTGGCTCTTCAGTTAAAGGAGAGAAGATAGGCTCATTTGCTGATATGACTATTTTTAGTTTTCATGCTATAAAACCTATCACTACAAGCGAGGGTGGTGCTATAGTTACAGACAATGAAGAGTATGCTAAAGCCTTAAAACTTTTTCGCTCTCACGGTATGGTAAAAAAAGAGTTTTGGAACTCAGATATGCAAAGTATGGGTTACAACCTACGTATGACCGAAGTAGCTGCAGCCCTTGGCTCTTCACAACTTAGAAAACTTGACCTATTTGTTGCTAAACGCAATAAAATTTCTACTTACTTTGATGAAAGATTTAAAGATGAAAAACTTTTTCTTACTCAAAAACTTGAAACAGATACTATAAGTTCAAGACACCTCTATCCTATTATCTTAAACTCTAAACTTCACTGCTATAAAGAGAAGATTTTTACTTCACTTCAAAAGAGAGACTTAGGTGTACAGGTTCACTATAAACCTATTTATCAAAACTCTTTTTATATAGAGAAATTTGCAAAATGCTCCCTTCAAGTAGCAGATAATTTTTACAACTCTGAGATTTCTATTCCCTGTAATCAGACTATGAGTATGGATGATGCCAAGTATGTAGCAGATACTCTTATAGATACTTTAAAACTCTACTCTACAATAGGGTGTAGTAATTAATGAAACACAATGCAATCGCAATCATTCCAGCACGAGGGGGCAGTAAACGCATACCTCGTAAAAACATCAAAAACTTTTTTGATAAACCTCTTATTGCCTACTCTATACAGACTGCTCTAGAATCTCAACTTTTTGAAAAAGTAATCATCTCAACTGACGATGCAGAGATAGCAGATATAGCAAAAATATATGGAGCAGAAGTTCCTTTTATCCGTCCTCAAGAGCTCGCAGATGATTTTAGTGGTACGGAGGATGTAATATCCCATACATTGGACTATCTTAAATCTCAAGGAGAAGAGTATCTATTTGCTTGTACAATCTATGCTACTGCTCCTCTACTTCAAGCTAAATATCTCAAAGAGGGCTTAGAAAAACTCAAAAACTCCAATGCAGTACATACTTTTTCTGCGACTACTATGCCCTTTCCTATTCAAAGAACATTTAAAATAGATACAGATGGACGGTGTGAAATGTTTACTCCTGAGCACTACATGTCACGAAGTCAGGACTTAGAAGAAGCATATCAAGATGCAGGACAATTCTACTGGTCTCGTTTAAATACTTTCAGTAATAAAATTATGTTTGGTAAAGATAGTATTCCAGTCATTCTTCCCCGTCATTTAGTCCAAGATATTGACACTCTAGAGGACTGGAAGAGAGCTGAAATTATGTATGAAGTCATAAACAGAAGTTCATAATGCAGAAGATTCTTTTTCGGGCAGACTCCTCTTCAGCTATTGGTCTTGGACATATTATGCGTGATTTAGTCCTAGCAAAAAGATTTCAAAATGCTCAAATAGACTTTGCCTGCCAAAAGCTAAGTGGAAATATTAATCATCAGATTTTAGAAGCTGGATATAGAGTTCATACACTCAACTCAAACTCTATAAAAGAGCTCATTTCCCTTATAAAAGTACTACATATTGATATGCTTATTATAGATAATTATCAACTTGGCTATAAAGAGGAAAAAAAAATAAAACAGGAAACAAAAGTCGAGCTACTAGTTTTAGATGACACCTATGAAAAACACTACTGTGATAGACTCTTAAACCATAATATAAGTGCAGATAAGAAAAAATATAAAGATTTACTCCCCTCATCTTGTAAACTACAATGTGGTACAAAATATACTCTTTTAAGAGATGAGTTTTACACAGAGAAAAAAAAGCTCAAAAAGACTAACATAAAGCGAGTAAAAACAGTTTTTATAGCTATAGGTGGAACAGATTATAGTAATATAAATCTAGATATTTTAAAAATAATTAAAAAGTTTAAAAAAATAAAGGTGAACCTTGTTACCTCATCATCAAACAAAAATTTACAAAAACTTCAAAACTACACAAAAAAATATAAAAATATAAAACTCCATATAGATACAAAAAAGATAGCAAAGCTAATGCGTAAAAGTGACTTTGCTATTATAACTCCAAGTGTAATTCTTAATGAGGTCTATTTTATGCAACTCCCTTTTATTACGATAAAAACAGCTAAAAATCAAAGAGATATCTACTCCTTTTTAAAAAACAAACGATATCCCACTCTTAAAAAGTTTCACTCTAAAAAGCTAGCACTTGAAATCAAGCAGCTACTAAAGAGCCTTTAATATGAGTAAAATCAAACTTATAAACTTTACACAACTCTCACAAAAAGAGAAAGAGATGGTTCTGGAGTGGAGAAATTCGAAAGATATTAGAAGATGGATGTTAACATCTACAGAGATTTCACTTCCTAATCATTTAAACTTTATAGAGTCACTCAAGGTAAAAACTGATAGACTCTACTTTGTACTCCAAGAGAGTAAGAGCTATATTGGTGTCATAAGTTTTAGTGAAATCACAGCACAAAGTTGTAGTCTGGGTATCTATAAAAATCCTCTCTCATTTGGTGTTGGAGATACCCTTCTACAAAACATATCTGAATATGCCTTTAAAGTCTTGTGTGTAAAGACTATACTTGCACAAGTATTTGCCGATAATACAAAAGCAGTTGCTCTTTATAAAAAGAATAACTTTACTTTAAAGAGTACAGAAAATTTCAATAAAAGAGTGTTACTAAATATGGAGTTATCCTATGAAAATTGGTAAGTTTGATTTAGAGAGAGATGGTGTTTATATTATCGCCGAGCTTAGTGCTAACCATGGTGGTAAAATTGAAATTGCAAAAGAGACTATCAAAGCTGCATATGAAATAGGTGCTAATGCCATAAAACTTCAAACATACACAGCTGATACACTTACACTCAATAGTAGTAAAGAAGATTTTATTATTAAAGGTGGAACACTCTGGGATGATAAAAAACTCTATGACTTATATAAAGAAGCCTATCTTCCTTGGGAGTGGCACGAAGAGCTATTTGCTTATGCTAGAGAGCTGGGTATTGATATTTTCTCCTCTCCTTTTGACAAAACAGCAGTAGATTTTCTATCTAAATTTAATCCCTCTGCCTATAAGGTAGCTTCTTTTGAGATAACTGACTATGAACTCATAAAATATATGGCAAAAGAGATGAAGCCTATGATTATCTCTACTGGAATTGCAACAAAAGAAGAGATACAAGATGCAGTTTCTATCTGTAAAGAGCTTGGAAATGAGGAGATTATTCTTCTTAAATGTACAAGTGCTTACCCTGCTCCACTTGAGGATGCTAACCTAATAATGGTGCCAGATTTAGCTAAAGAGTTTGATGTAGTAAGTGGTTTTTCGGACCATACATTAGGTTCTACTGCTCCTATTGTTGCCGTCACTCTTGGGGCAAAAGTAATAGAAAAACACTTTATCTTAGATAAGTCCATTGGAGGAGCAGATGCAGATTTTTCAATGGACAAAAAAGAGTTTTCTCAGATGATTAGTGCAATTAGGGAGTGTGAAAAACTTCTTGGAAATATTGATTATAGTATGAATGAAAAAAAACAGAACTCTCGTCAGTTTTCAAGAAGTCTCTATGCATCGAAAGAGATTAAAAAAGGTGAACTTTTTACTCAAGATAATATAAAAAGTGTAAGACCAGGGTATGGACTCCATCCAAAGTATTTAAATAATGTTTTAGGTAAAATAGCAAACAGAGATATCTCTTTTGCGAC
>Ga0256824_10001131_pt1 | contig 10327 bp, 6 predicted proteins | sample CV67metaG_FD_191570 | JGI IMG/M metagenome (GOLD analysis project Ga0256824, IMG submission 191570) | Hydrothermal vent microbial communities from East Pacific Rise, Pacific Ocean - CV67 | ecosystem: Environmental > Aquatic > Marine > Hydrothermal vents | place: Pacific Ocean: East Pacific Rise...
TAAAATCAAAGAAAAGGAAATAGGATGAAAATTCAAACGTTCAGTTTAGTAGTATTGGCAAGTCTGTTAGTAGGATGTGGGGACGCATCAACTTCAGTTGCACAAAAAGATGAAAATCAAGTTACTCAAAAGAGTTTTAAAATAGCAGTAGACAATAGTGTACATGAAGTAAGAGAAGAGTTTAATAACTACAAAGTAGTTGTCTATACAGATGGAAATATAGGAGATAAACCATCACAATCAACAAAAGCTATTTATGGAAAAATAAATGGAAAAAATACAGCATCATTGTTAACTATAAATGGTAATTATCATGATGGAGATGTGTTTAAAGTAAAAGTATATCAAAATGAAAAGTTGGTAGGAGAGAGTGACGAAAAAGTATTGACAGGAAATACTTTAGAGTTTAACAATATAAATATTTAAAATCTTAAATAGGGGAGAACTAAAATGAAAAAGTTAATGATAGTAGTAATAGGGCTATTGCTAAGTTTCCAGATGTTACAAGCAGATGTAGAGAAAACAGTAGTATTAAATGCAGGATATAATGCAGTACAGTTTGATGCAAATGTAACATTAGGTGAGTTAAAAGAGAAGATAGGTATAGATAATCTACTTATGATACAAGGGGCAGGACAGGGTTCAACGTATAAAAAGAAATATGTAGAGGATGGTTTAGATTTTCTAAATAGTTTTAAAAAAATAGAGTTTGGAAAAGCCTATTGGATAAAGGTTAATGAAGCTAAAACCTTTACATATATGGCAGAGAGTTATGTAGAGAATAAAGGTATAGTTTTAAATGCAGGATGGAGCTTTGTTGGACCACCATTACCTTTAACATTAGAAGAGATTAAGTCTCAGTTAAATAAAGATCGTGCAGGTAATTTACTTGTTATACAAGGATCAGGACAAGGTTCAACGTATAAGAAAGAGTATGAGGGTGATTTGGATTTTCTAAATACTTTTAAAAAGTTTGAAGCAGGAAAAGGGTATTGGGTAAAAGTAGAAGAATCAGCATCATTAAGTTTTATATTTAAGCTAGATAAAATAGCTAAAGATAATGCAGGTAATAGTGCAGAAATTACTAGAACCATAGCAGGTGAAGAGTATACGATTAGAATCTATAGTGAGAGAGAACCAACAACTGTACCTTCTCAAGGAACAATTGTTTTATATGGTAATCTTAATGGTGAAGTTGTAAGTATTACTATTAATGATAGTTATCCTGAAAACAGTAGATTTCAAATAAAAGTATTAGATGAAGATGGTAATGAGATGGTTAGAAGTGCTATTATTGATTTTAATACTGGAACTATAAACTTTTCTGATATGGAATTTGATATACCTTGTATAAGTCGTGTAGATTTAGAAGTGAAAATAGCCAATAATGAAAATGTTACAGAAGTTAATACTGGTTGTATTACTGATATGAGTAATTTATTTTCTTCTTATGATAACTTTAACTTTAATCAAGATATAGGTGATTGGAATGTTTCGAGTGTTACTAATATGAGTAATATGTTTCATGGATCTATTTTTAATCAAGATATAGGTAATTGGGATGTGTCACATGTAACTGATATGCATGGTATGTTTTCTGTTGAACAAAGATCTCCAGAAGCATCTTATTTTAATCAAGATATTGGATCTTGGGATGTATCAAATGTAACTGATATGCATGGCATGTTTTTAGGTTATTTAGATAGTGGAGGGTATATGAATCCTACAGACTTTAATAAATCTATAGAAAATTGGGATGTATCAAATGTAACGAATATGAGTGATATGTTTTCTGTTAGTCATTTTAATCAGAATCTTAGATTGTGGAATGTATCAAACGTAACTGATATGAGTAATATGTTTTCTAGTAGTGATTTTAATAAAAAAATTGGAGCTTGGAATGTTTCAACTGTAACAGATATGAGTGGTATGTTTTCGAATAGTAAGTTTAATCAAGATATAGGTGATTGGGATGTATCAAGTGTAATAAAGATGAATTTTATGTTTGGTTATGAGACTTTTAATCATGCACCAAATTATTCTTCATATGGTATCTTTAATCAAGATATTAGTTCTTGGAATGTTTCTAGTGTAACAAATATGTATGGTATGTTTTACCGAGCGAGCTTTAATCAAGATATTAGTTCATGGGATGTATCAAATGTAACAAATATGGGAAATATGTTGAAAGATACAGTAGCATTTAGTTCAATCAACTATGACGCGCTTTTAAATGGATGGTGTAATTTAACTCTTCAAGATAATGTGAGCTTGTCTATAGGGACAACGAAATATAGTGATGCTGGAGCTACATGTAGACAGAAAATTATAGATATTTATAATTGGAATATAACAGATGGTGGAGCTTTTGAATTAGAGATAATGGCAAAAGATAACAGTAATCATGATGTTGAGAAAGTTGAAATAATTAATGGTATAGAGTATAAAATAAGAGTTTATTCTGATAGTAGACCAAGTTCGGAAACTTCTCAATCAACCATTGCTATTTATGGAAAAATTTATAATGAGATGGTAGTCTTTTCTCTTAATGATACTTATCCAAGTAGTACTAAGTTTCAAGTTAAAGTATTTGATACTGAGGGTAATAAGGTAGAGGTAAGTGAAGTTGTTAATTATTCAGCCTCATCTATTTCAGTTCCCGACATTATAGAATAAGTAGTTAAACTTAAATAGTCAGTTGTTTAGTTTGTTTCAACCGTATTAGTAATCTTATGCCTACATGTGTAGGTGTAAGAGTTTTTATTATTTGATAGCTGTATCAAATAGTAAAAATAAAATAAAGGAAATGGGTTATGAAGACGTTCATGATAATAATAGGGTTGTTGTTTAGTTTACAAATGCTACAGGCCAATGAAGAAAGAACAGTAGAGTTAAACGCAGGATACAATGCAGTACAGTTCGATGCAAATATAACACTAGAAGAGTTAAAAAGTAAAATAGGTATTGAAAAGCTTTTAAGTATACAAGGAGCAGGACAAGGCTCGACATATAAAAAGCAATATAAAGATGAAGGAAAACTTTTTTTAAATAGTTTTACACAAACAGAATTTGGAAAAGCATACTGGATAAAAGTTACTGATGATGTAACTTTTTCTTATATTCCTGATATTTATAAGGGCAGTAAAAATATTGATTTAACAGAAGGATGGAATTTTACAGGTCCCATATCTGTTTTAACTTTATCTGAGATACAAGAGCAGTTGGGCATAGATAATTTACTTGTTATTCAAGGAGCAGGGCAGGGACGAACTTATAAAAAATCTTATGTTGATGATGGAACACTTTTTCTTAATAGTTTTACTGCTTTTGAAGAGGGGCAAGGGTATTGGGTAAAAGTTGAAAGCTCTGCGTCTTTAACGTTTATATTTGAATCAGAAAGTATGAATAAAATAAAAGCTTATGCTGAAAATAGTAATAACCCTATACCTCTACTTCAAGATTATATTGATGCAGGGGTTACTGGAGTAACAGAAGATAATCTTAACATGGTTAATCAAGCTGTAGAAGCATTAGATAGTGAAGATGTTGATACGGTAGCTAAACTTGATGATCTTGTTATTAGAGTAACGGCACCTTGTATTAGTCTTGAAGATTTAAAAAATAAAATAGAGAATGATGAAGATGTAACTTATGTTAATACAGGATGTATTACTACTATGAGTAAGTTATTTGAAGAGAAGCGTGATTTTAATCAAGATATAAGTACTTGGGATGTCTCTAATGTGACCAATATGAGTTATATGTTTCATAATGCAAGAAGTTTCAATCAAGATATAAGTTCCTGGAATATTTCACATGTAAGTGATATGAGAGGAATGTTTAAATTAGCTATTAGTTTTAATCAAAACATAGGTGATTGGAATACTTCAAATGTGAATTTAATGTGGGAACTTTTTAGAGGGGCAAGTTCTTTTAATCAACCTATTGGAAATTGGGATGTTTCAAATGTTAGACATATGTTTGCTCTATTTTGTGGAGCCTCTTCCTTTAATCAAGCTATAGGAAACTGGGATGTATCTCATGTGACTTCGATGTATTCAATGTTTAGATTGGCATCTTCTTTTAATCAAGATATAGGAGATTGGGATGTTTCTCATGTTAATGATATGGGTCAAATGTTTACTACTGCAACACTATTCAATCATCCTATAGGAAACTGGAATGTATCCAATGTACGTAGTATGCGTCTAATGTTTGACAAAGCTTCATCTTTTAATCAACCTTTAGAAAACTGGAATGTTTCTAATGTTCAGGATATGCAATGGATGTTTACTAAAGCATCATCTTTTAATCAATCTTTAGAAAATTGGAGTGTTACAAAGGTAACAGATATGAGTTATATGTTCTCTGAAGTAATAGCTTTTAATCAACCTTTAGAAAATTGGGATGTTTCTAATGTTACAAAAATGGGTGGAATGTTTCATGAAGCTTTACTCTTTAACCAACCTATTGGAGTGTGGGATGTATCTAATGTAGAGGATATGAGTAATATGTTTAGAGGAAAATATAATTATTGGGGTTCAGATAATGGAGTATCTACATTTAATCAAGATATTAGTAATTGGGATACCTCAAAAGTAACTGATATGGCATATATGTTTTCTGGAGCATCAGCATTTAATCAAAATATAGGAAGTTGGGATGTTGCCAATGTAACGTCTATGTATGCCATGTTTAATCGAGGAGCAATTTTATCTGTTGATAACTACGATGCACTTTTAATTGGGTGGAGTAATCAATCACTTCAATCGAATGTAACGTTTACTGCTAGAGGAAGTCAGTACAGTTCAAATGCTTCGAGTTATAGAGAATATATTATCGATACGTATGGATGGACAATTCTTTATGATATAGGTCTGAACTAAAATAATAGGTTTCAGTTTTTATAATTTAAAATTTTAATAAGAAAGAGAAAGATGAAGAAGTTAATTATAATAGTAATAGGTTTACTATTGAGTTTTCAGATGCTACAAGCAAATGAAGAGAGAATCGTAGAGTTAAAATTAGGATACAACGCTGTACAGTTTGATGGAAATGTAACATTAGACGAGTTCAAAAGTAAAATAGGTGTTGAAAAGCTTATAAGTATACAAGGCGCAGGACAAGGTTCAACTTATAAAAAAGAGTATGAAGATAATGGAACATCATTTTTAAATAGTTTTACACAAATAGAGTTTGGAAAAGCTTATTGGATAAAAGTTATATCAGATGTAATCTTTTCTTATATTCCTGAAGTTTATGAGGGGACTAAAAATATTGATTTAGTAGAAGGATGGAATTTTGTAGGTCCAATAGATATTTTAAGTTTGTCTGAAATACAAGAGCAATTGGGTATAGATAATTTACTTGTTATTCAGGGAGCAGGACAAGGTAGAACTTATAAAAAAGAATATGTAACTGAGGAAACACCTTTTTTAAATAATTTTATGGCTTTTGAGCTAGGTCAAGGGTATTGGTTAAAATTAGAGAGTCAAGCATCATTAAGTTTTGAATTTGATTTAGAAGAGATAGCTAGAAAGCAAGCACAAGCTAAGATTGAAGCTTATGCAAATAATAGTAGCAATACAAAACCTACGCTTCAAGATTATATAGATGCAGGGGTAGTGGGAGTGACTACTGAGAATTTAGAAGCTGTCAATAGAACAGTGGAGAATAGAACAAGAGAAGAAGTAGATACTCTAGAAGAATTAAATGTATTGGTTGCTAATCCGTGTATCACGATAGAAGACTTAAAATTAAAAGTATCTAATAATGAAGATGTGATGCAAGTAAATACAGGATGTATTACAGATATGAGTAATTTACTGAAAGATAATAAAATGTTCAATCAAGATATTGGTACATGGGATGTTTCTAATGTTACTAATATGAAATCAATGTTTAATGGAGCAATAAATTTTAATCAGAATCTAGAAAACTGGGATGTTTCAAATGTCACAAATATGTATGCTATGTTTGTGGGAGTAAGAAGTATTAATAAAGATATTATAGAATATTGGGATGTCTCTAATATAACAAATATGGAACATATGTTTGATTCTGTAACTTTTTATAACAAATATACAGGAGTTGGGAGTCTATCTTACTCATTACATTCTTCTGCCTATAAAACAAATGCTAATGCATCACCAAATTCACTTGGTGCATTAAAATACTGTATAAACAAAGGGATTATATTTGATGGAGATATTCAATTATCAAGAGATAATATACTTGTCATGTCTCATAACAACCCTGGGTATGCAAAAGACCATACTACATTAGATGAAATATTAAGTTACATTAAAAATGATGCTCCTAATACAGTTATTCAACTTGAGGCAAAGCATTTTGACTGGAACCCTTCAGATATTAAAGATAGAGATATTATTCCTATTTTAAATAGAATAAAACACTATAATCTTTTTAATAATATTATGCTCTGGTCAAGGTCAGTAGAAGGAGCTATTTTTATAAGAGAGTATTTAGATAGTATTAATGTTACTAATGCACATATTGGTATATGGGTTTTTAATAAATATACTTATGATGGTGATAGTCATCAAAGAGTAAGAGATTTGATTATGCAAGTAGCAGAAAATAATTATAAATATGTAGATCTGGTAGGCTTATATGCTAGTCATGGTTATCCTGATGGAATCAGAGATTTAAATCAGGATATAGAAATACAAATGTTGTTTTCTGATAATTCCCCACCTGTGAATATTATTAATAATTATATAGAAAAAGGTTTAACGCATGTTGCCTCAAATAATCCACAAGAGTATCTGGATACTGGATTATTTGAGTAGGTGATTAAAATTCATCACACAAAAATAAGTGTGTGATGAATTGTTTTTATGTTTCCCTTAATACTTATTACTTATTAAAAAAACCACCATCACGTAAAATAGCGATGTTTTCTTTAATAGAATCTACAGACTTAGCAAATTTAGCTTTGGTTACTTCATCAAATTCAAGTTCTACAATTTTTTTAACACCATTAGCACCAATAACACAAGGAACACCAACTGTTACATCTTTGTATCCATACTCTCCATCTAGCATGGCAGAACTTGGGATAACTTTTTCTTCATCACCTAAAATAGCTTCTACCATATATGAAATGGATCGACCAGGTGCATAATAGGCTGATGTTTTTAGATATTTGACAATTTCAGCACCACCATTTTTTGTTTTTTCCACAACATCTTCAATATCTTCTTTTGATAAAATTTGCGTAAGTGGCATACCTCCTACTCCCGTAAGTTCTGGATAAGGAATCATGTTTTCTCCATGGTCACCTATAACAATAGAACGAGTTTGTGCTGCACCATATCCTGTTTTTTGGTATATTTGATAGGACATTCTTGAGCTATCTAAGGCTCCACCCATACCAATAATTCTATTTCTATCCCAACCTGTTACATGATGAATAACATAGGTCATAACATCAAGAGGATTAGAAACACATAAAATAATAGCTTCAGGAGAGTAATTTTTAATATGTTCAGACACCTCTTTAACAATACCTGCATTGATATTTAAAAGATCAGCACGTGTCATCTCTTTTTTTCTAGGCACACCTGCTGTAATAACTACAACATCACAATCTTTTAAATCTTCTGGTTTAATGGCTGCACGAACAACAGTCCCTTTTGGGGCATAGTTTGTTGCTTGTGCTATATCAATAGCTTTTCCAATGGCTATTTCTGGAACAATATCATAGAGAAGTATCTCATGACATGCTCCACTTAATGCTAAGGCATATGCTGCACTGGCTCCTACGGCTCCTGCTCCTACGATTGCTACTTTTCTACCTGTCATATCTATCCTTCATTTGTTTTTATTATTTCTCTAATCCAAATGTAAACCCTGTTTTTACTCTTTCTATTAATTCTGGTACAATATCTTCGTATTCTCCTACGATTCCAAAGTCAGCATTGTTAAAAATGGTCTCTTTGGCATTTGAGTTAATGGCTATGATGGTTTCTGATTCTTTCATCCCTGCGATATGTTGAACAGCACCTGAAATACCTATAGCCAGATAAACTTTTGGACGAACTGTTTTACCTGTTTGTCCAATTTGTCTGGCATATTCAGCAAGTCCTTCATCGACAATAGGACGAGAACTTGCCCATTCGGTATTGATACCCTGTTCATTGAGTGCTGTTGCTAAATCTTTAACGAGTTTCATGTCATCAGAGCTTGTACCTCTTCCACCAGTGACAATTATATCAGCTTCAAAAAGATTTTGCAATCCCCCTTCACCAATAACCGTTTCAATAATTTCAACGGCAAAGTCATCTTTACTCAGCTCTGCTTTAAACTCTGTAATAACTCCTTCTCTATTCTCATTGGGAGTGGGTACTTCAAATGTTCCTGCACGAGCTGTTGATATTTGAGGGCAGACAAAACCTAAAATAGTTGCCAGTTTCGATTCACCATAGGTAGGTCGTCTTGACTCTAAGATAGGAGCAAAGATTTTTTTCTCTTTTCGGTTAATATGTTCACCAATTTCTAATGCTGTACAGTCTGCTGTAACTCCACCTTCAACTTTTACACCAATTCTTGGTGCAAGTTCACGTCCTGCTGTGGTTGCAGCAAAAAGAGCAATTTCTGGATTTTTATCTTTGATAACAGCAGAAAATATAGATGCAAATGGCAATATTCGATACTCTTCTAATCGCTCATCATCAACCACCACAACTTCATCTGAACCATGGGTGATAAGTTCTTTTGCTAAGTTACCAATATCTTTTCCAATGAGTAGGGTAATAACTTTGGTTCCCTCTTCCAGTTGATTGGCAAGAGTTCTAGCTGGAGTCAGCAGTTCAAGAGAAGGTCTTGAGATTTTACCTTTTACTACTTCTGCCCAAGTTAAAATGCCCGATGCCCCATTTCGAAAGTCAATTTCTTCGTAACCCTCTGGTCTTTTTTTCTCTTTTTTAGCTTTTTTCTCTTTGATTTCAATGGTATTTTTACCTACTTTCATATCGGAGAGTAGGGCATCTACTAGCTGAGTTTCACTATGACCTTCTGCCATTTTAACAGGAGCTCTTTCACTCTTAATATTGTTAACTTTAGCAACAATGGTAGGACTTCCACTAAGACCAATGTTCTCATCACTTAAGTTGACATCGTCAATGTTAAAGACAGTAATCTCTTCAGAACGAGCTTTAACAGCTCCTTGAAGTGTTACACGTCGTGGGTCAATACCTGTTGGTGTAAAGGATAAGGCACAAGGAATAGGAAGTTTCATCATCTGATAACCCCCCTCTATAATTCTTTTTGCTGTGACCTTACCCTCTTTTAAATCAGCTACTTCAATAAAGGTTGCTTGAGGTATATCCATGTTTTCTGCCACTTGAGAAGGGACGTGTGCTGTATCTCCATCGGAAGTCTGACGACCTGCTACGATGATGAAATCTTCATTTAATCCTTTACCAAAGCCCAAATGTTTGAGCATGGTAGAGATGGCAAGTCCTGTTGCATAGGTGTCGGAACCACCCAGTCGTCTATCACTTAGGAGATAAGCTTCATCATATCCCATAGAGAGTGCCTTTTTAAGTGACTCTTCAAATGATGGAGGTCCCATAGAACAGACGATGAGTTTTGCATCTGGGTTGTCATTTTTCATTTGAAGTCCAGCTTCAAGAGCATATCCACAATCTACATTGATAATAGATTTTGCTTTGGTTCTATCCATTAAACCATCATCACCCATTCTCATTTCTGAAGGAAGTGGTACTTGTTTCATTAAACTAATTATTGTTAAAGCCATATTTTCTCCTTTTATTTTATTGTTTGTTATTACATATAGGTGTATTCAGGACCATCACCACCATAAGGTGTTGTCCATGTTATACCACCATTTGGAGATTTAATATCACATGTTTTACAGTGAACACAATTTTCAGGATGGAGTCGTAGAGATTTTTTTCCCTCTTTATCCACATGAAGTTCGTAGACCTCTGCTGGACAGAATGCCTCTTCTGATAATCCATATTTTTCTATATTTGAATCTTGAAACTGTTGAGGGTCATTGACAACCAAGTGAACAGGTTGTATTTCGTCATGCATTGCTTTTGAGTAAAATACACCCGTTACTTTATCAAAAGTAAGTTTTTTATCCCATTCTAGTTTTCCTGCAAATCTTGTTGTAAATGGTACACCTGAAAACTCTGCTACGGTCTGAGTTTCATCCGCATCAGTATCGGTTTTAGGTACAAACAGACAGGTTCCCCCTGTTAGTAGTTGAACACCCATTTTAAATCCACCTAGAACCATACCATCATTCATAACAGCACGCATGTTTCTAATAGGG
>Ga0256824_10001132_pt1 | contig 10317 bp, 1 predicted proteins | sample CV67metaG_FD_191570 | JGI IMG/M metagenome (GOLD analysis project Ga0256824, IMG submission 191570) | Hydrothermal vent microbial communities from East Pacific Rise, Pacific Ocean - CV67 | ecosystem: Environmental > Aquatic > Marine > Hydrothermal vents | place: Pacific Ocean: East Pacific Rise...
GACTAGCTAATGGTGAAGACAATACTAACGTAGCTAAGATAGGTGCTATGTTTGCATCTAACTATGTACTAGGTGGACTAGATAGATTATCTTTTGGTAAGTCAGTAAGTCTTAGTGGTATGAAAGAGATGATGAAATCTATACCAGAAGCAGGTATGGTAGGTATAGCTAAGAAAGCTGGAGTAGTTGCAGGTAAGATGGCTAGAGCAGGTGCTACAGAAGGACTACAAGAGTTCGTACAATCTTATGGAGAAGCTATTAATGCAGGACTAGGTACTGAAAGATATGGAGATAATGCTTTTCAAGACCACTTCTTAGATGAAGCTACTACTGGAGCACTACTAGGATTTGGTGCAGGTGGATTAATGCAGAGTGCTAGTATTTCTGGTAATGCTGTTGCAGGTGGATTAGAAGAAAGAAAACGTAAAGTAAAAGTAGAGGAGAATAAACCTTTTGCAGAAGAAGAAGGACCTATAGCAGATGTATCTCCATTCAGCAGCAAAGAAGAGGTAGCAGAAGTAGTTGAAGAAGTAAAATCTAATGAGGCTTTATCTAATTTAGATGTTGCTATAGCTAATAAGGTAGAAGCTGCTGGCATTCTAAAAGAAGATGCTGCTGCAGGAGCTATGAGATATTTAGATGGGTTGAAACAAGATAACAAGATAACCGAAGAAGAGTACACAGAATATAAAGATAAAATAGATGATGCTAGATCTCCTTATATTAAACAGTTAAAAACTGTACTAGATCCTAAAACTAAACCTACAAGTAAAACTACGGAACAAGCTAGATTAATAACATTTTTAAGTCAAGCAGGAGAAAACATTAATGAAGTAGTATCTTCACTAAAGACTGAAATAGAAGAAGGACGTTTAGATAAAGAACAACTAGAAGAGTACTTTAATGAAATATCTCTATTGGATATGGATACAGGCAATATAGTTGCAGCTAAACAAAATATACAAGTAATAGGTGAAAGACTAGGTATACAAGAGTCTAAGAGTCCTACTCCTATGGATGTAGCAGTTAAAGATAACCTAGAAGGTACTAACAACTTAGATAACACATTTGATCAAACAGTAGATAATGATAGTATAGATAACTATGAATCTATAGGTGATGTACTTAAATCTGTTAAGGCAGATGGTAAAGCAGATATGGAGAGTTATGTACAAACTCTTTTATTGGTAGCTAACAAGGCTAAGGATAAGTCTTCTAAGTTAGGTAGTAAAGATAGTACTGTAGACGAAGTTTTGGCTTTCCTGTCCAACCTAGAGCAATCTGAGATAGTAAATGAAGGAAATGTATTAGAAGATGTAATAGAAGGACAAAAGCACTCTAGAACTATTAAAAGAGTATCTAAAGCATTTGCTAGAATGTCTGAACCTTCTAAAAAGATGTTTCTTAAAACTCAACAAGGTTTACTTGATACTGTACTTAATATGAGAAGTGGAGCTAAAAGAGCTAAAGCTTCTATGGGAGATATTAAGAAAACTCCTGAGGAAGTAACATTTGATATTTACGTAGGTGATGGATCTTACGGTAAAAGATCATTGCAGGAGTATATGAGAGATGGTCTTAAAGCTATGTCTATAGATGATGAAGCAACTAGGAATAAAGCATTATCAAATATTATAGAGAATATGGAACATTGGGTAGGTGTTACAGGTACTAAAGCTGAGACACAAGCACTTAGTGAAACAATCAAAGAAGAACATGCAGCAAAACATCAAGTACTAAAGACACTGAATACTCTTAGGTATGGAGATACTGCTACAACTCCTAGCATAGATAAACTAGTTAAAAAGTATAAGAAAAAGCATACTAAGATACCTGTAGAAGATGATACTAGTACTGAGACTAAACCTTCTAATAGTAAGAAGAAAGCATCAAAACAAAAACAACAAAAGAAGGTACAGAAAAAAGAACCTACTATAGATGATGTAATTGTAGAAGGTGTTGATAATGGTATTATTGGAAGCAAAGAAACTGCTGAAGCTCTTGTTAAACTATACAGCAATATTGATAGTATTACTTTTACAGAAGATATTGATACTAGTTTATTTAATCCGTTAGGTAGAGGTATAGATAACTTACCTGGTCAAGCTCCTTTCTCTTCAGCTAAGATTATAGAAGAGGTGGAGAAACAAAATAACCATACTAAAGAAATGGATCTAGAGTACACAGAAAAAGTATCTAGTTTTGTAGGTAAATTTGAAGATGTTGTTAGAAGTATATACAATAAAGGGTTTAAACTAAGTCCTACATTTGTTAAGTATACTCCTGAGTTGGCTTACCTTACTCAGATGGAAGGTTCTGTTGATAGTACTGATGGTAAGTCTTTACCTCCTGAGGTAGCTACAGCTATGTTGAGATCACTAGTTAAGGTAATAGCTGATAAGACTTCAGCATTAGCAGGAGATACTGCTTTTGATCCTAAGATTGGTGAACATCTACTTTCCATTAGAGGTCTTAACGACAGTGAGATTGAGCAATTACATGGTTTAGGTATGCCACAGAATACGTTAGTAGAGCAAATAGCTAATGTACTTAAAGAAGATATAAAAGTAGATGGTAAATCAATTACTGAGTCTTTATTTGTACCTAACAGTGAAACTAAGGTTGATATTGAAATAGATACTAGTAAGTCGTTTAGAGATAATCTAGCATTAGAGTTAGCTGGTGTTATGGTACTAGAAATGGTAGAGTCTGGCATTTTAGAGCAGAATATGTTTACTAGAGAGTCTAGTCAAAAAGAAAGTAAAGTATCTCAAGTACAATTCATCAGGTTTAAACAACTAGAAGAAGATAAACAAAACTTTGAGATGATAAATGAAGGTAATGCAGCTAGTAGATTAAGTAACTATATATCTAGTATTTTTGGTAAACCAGCAGAGAAAAAAGGTTTCTATGTGCTAGGTGAAGATATGGAAGAACTAGATACTAAATTACCTAATGGACAACCTATCAGTGAAGTTTCTAAAGAAACACTAGAGACTATCAGAGATGATATGACTTTTGAGCTAAACGATGGTGTAAAAACATTACTAGATTTAGGTCCTAAGAAAATGTTAGATTTGTTCAACATAGATGAAAAAGATGTTCCACCAGTATCCTTAATGGAAATGGGTTATAGTCTAAAAGACATTGGTAATATATACTCTAATGAAAAGACTATGTATGAACTTACTAAGCGTTATGACAGCTACCTAGATCGTACTAAAGCACTTAACTCTATGGGAGCACTACAATTCAAAGGTAAAATACTACAGAAAGTAGATGTTATAAAGACGTTACAAGCTATCAAACCTATTGCTGATGAAGCTATAACTATGGATGCATTTGTAGGTGGTAACGGAAGAATATATATTAAGACTTTTGGTACTGCATCAGTACAGGGAGATAAGTTATTAAGGCATATACTTCAAACTAGTAACATGAAGAAAGATATTACTATAGATACTAGAAGTAAAGCATTTGGTTTTTGGAAAGTAGATATGGTACAAGCTTTAGATAGTTTCTTACCTAGTAGTTTTGATTTCTCTGGTGAAGATAAGTCTACGCCTACTAAGTCACTAGAAGCATTTACTGAACTAGAGCGTATCTTTTCTAGTAGTAACAATAAAGACCTTATGGGTGTGATAGGTAAACTAGCTAATAAAGAAGCATTGGATGATAGTGATGTAACTATACTTAGCGATACTGTAGACTTCTCTGATGGTCATGCTATATCTGGTCTTATTGATATGTATACATACCTAAAAGCTAGTGATAAGCCATCTGGCAATAAAGTATTTACAAGTACAGTATCTGCTGAGTCAGATGCAGCTACCTCAGGTGTAGCGTTTAAGGCTATGCAGAATGGTACACTAGAAGAAGCATCTAGATTTATGTTGATGACAGGTATTATCACTAAGACAGGTCTTGAACAACTATTAGAACTAGATACGGTTAAGAACAGCAAGGAAAAACAATCTGTAATTAATGGTATGCTAGATGGTACTGATATTGCCTCATTGCAGGTACTTAATGAAGCGGGTATAAATGTTAAAGATGCTTACCAACAAACAGTTATAAACTTTCTTGAGGGGTTAGGTAAAGATAATATAGCATTACTGGAAAGTTTAGAAGCCTTATTTGGTAAACTAGTTGAAAGAGATAGTAAAGGCAATATTACTAAAGTTACACCTAACGGTAGAAATTTTGCTAAACAACCCCAAATGCAATTCCTATATGGTCAGCAAGAAGGAAGCCTATCTGAGTTTGTAGGAAGTTTAGCTTCTGATAACCTAACAGAAAATCTTACGTCTACTATGAAGAGTAAAGCACAAAAATCTGAAAATATAGGCTCACTACTTAAGTCTCTTAATGAAGCAATCCAACAAGAATTGAAGGGTAGACTAGATGAAGACTCTAGCTATGTTACTAAACTTAATGGTTTACTTCTCAATGAGAAAGATATCGCTAACTATGAATTATTAGTAGCTCATGATAAAGAAGTTGCTACAGATGCATTAGAGCATATTAAAGGAGTAGTGTCTACCTTAGTTGGTGGAGGACTATTTAAAGCATTAGAAGATACTTTCAGTCCTTTAAACCCTATAGTAGATCCTAGTAATCCTGAACTTACTCAAGATAAACTAGTAGTAAATGCTTATAATGCTGTGTTTGTAATGTCTGAAGCTATTAGAGTAGCTACTGATCTAGCTAATGATATTAAATCTCCGTCTGGTATGCCTAAAGAATACTTGAGTAAAGTGAATGAAGCTTTAAGAGAGTTTGAATTTATATTAGGTAATTCAAATGGGCAAGAATTAGCTGTGAATAAAAGAGGTACTGACAGTAGTGTATATGAGTCTGGTATGGCTGATAACACTTTACTGGAGGGTGGTAATCAACTTAGAATTAAGTATGGTAAGAGAAGTATGAGTGTTAGAAAAACTTCTCCATCTCGTAAATCTGCAGCTTCTAGCTTACTACCACTAGATACACATAATAAGGATGCTAATGTTATTAAGACTCCTGTTAATGCATTAAAAGTAGCACAAATATATGATGCACTTATAGCTAATGGAGTTACTAGAATTGCTGCTGAGATTTTAGCTAACTTAGAGTTTTATAATCAAACTCTCAATGAAGACCATATAGTAGACTCTGCTATTTCTGCTATAGAAAGAATAGAGAAAGTATTTGGTAAAAGTAGTACTTTACCTGCAGAAATAGATATGCATTTAAAAGATGCTATCAAAAAAGTAGCTACTAGCAATGGACTACAAAAAGAATTAGGAAGTCAAGTTGCTATAGCTAATAAACTAGCTAAAGCAAAGAAGTTGTTACTTAAGGCTAAAGTATCTGTTGATGCAAATAAGGCTGCTAAGAAAGCAGATATGCTAGTACTAGCTCAGTACGGAGTTAATGGTAAACCATTCTATGATCATGTTACAGGAGAATTGCTAGGTTTTGCTTATACTTCTAATGGTGTAGAGTTTAAAGTTACAGAGATGATGTATAAAGATGTTGATGGAAAAGTACATAAAATAAAAGATATGCCTCTTAGTAGTACCATGAAAGCTGTTACAGAATTTTTTAGTGATAAGAATTTTGAGGATACTATGGTAAACAGTGAAGTAACTGTTTCTGATACTCAAGTTGTTACAGAAGAAGTTGTCTCTATTGTTAAGAGTAATCTAGCTGAAAAAATAAAACAAGGAATAGTAAAAAATAAAGTAAAAGAAGAGGATACTAAAAATTCTGATACTGAGCATGAAGCTATACGTAAAGCCAAAACTAAAAGTAAGGCAACTGCTTATATAGCCAATAAGACTCCTACACTAGATGAAGAAATTGCTAGTGCTGAACAGCTAGAGTGGGAAAGAATAGCTATGGAAGAACAAATAGAAAGTATGCCTATAGATCCTGTTCCTTTTAGTGATTATGAGTCTTTGGGAGATACTGGTATAAATGAAGCAATTACTGAAGCTGAGAGTGAAGTAGTATCAGAAATAACAGAGTCCAGTATAGCTAGTCTCTTTAATAAGATGATCAGAACTTCATCTAAGGACTCAGAGAAGTCTTTTTTAAAGTCTACTATGCAGGACCTAGTCTTGCCTATTCTAGATGCTAATGAGAATCTAGTTATTGACTTAATAGAGAAGAAAGGTATAAACCAAAGTGGAGCATACGGTAGAGCTAAAGTAAGATATGACAAACAACTAGATAGTATAGTAATTATACACCCAAGTAAATTTGATGGTAGTGACCAATCATCTACTGAAGTATTTGTACATGAGTTAGTGCATATTTACTCTAAGTATTTATTCTCCAGCACTAAAGTTAGCAACTCATGGGTTAAAGAAAGACAATACATACAAGATTTATTTAATGAAGTTGATGGGATGATAAATGAGGATAACTATACTGATTGGTTTGGTGATGGTCCAACATCGGAAGCACAGTATAAACATGTATTCTTCCAAGAAGATAGTAATAGAGCACTAGCTGAATTCGTATCATATGCACTAAGCAATAAAACATTTGGTACTAAAATGAACAAAGAGATTGATGGATCAGATACAGGATTGTTAGATAATACTATAGGTAAAAATATACCTGTTATTGACAAGATTATAAAGAAGATAGTAGATATGCTTAATAAGTTATTTAAGCGTAATGATGGATTAGCTACTGATATGATAAAGAACATATTACTAGAAACTCATAATGTGTCTTCTGAGAAAAAAGGTGTACTAGTTAGAGCTGTAGAGAATGTTACACATAACTTAAGAACACTAGACTACAAGCTTAAATACTACAGTTATGGTGCATCTGATAGGTTGAGTATAATTGATAGAGCAGCAAGTGTTATAAACGTATCTAAAGATTACTTGCCTAGGATTAGTAGCAATATTAATGGTAAGTCAGATATTAGTATTTTGATGTCAGACTTGTTACCTAGTTCAATGGATACTATACCTTACGTAGAACATGCAGTAGAAGCTAGAACTAAAATAGATAATGAAAGAGACCTTATACAAAAAGAGATAATGAACAAGATACTAAAGTTTGAGAATGGTACACCTAGAATAGATCATTCTCAAGATGAAATTCTAAAGGAACTTATATTAGATCTAGATTTACAGGCTTTATATAATATTGAAGGTATCACTATGGATGATATTTTCGCACTATTTGAAGGTAAAGATAGTAAAGTAGAGAATACACTAGTAAAGAAAATTGGTGACTTATACCACTTTACTTCGGATGAGATGGTTGCTCTTAGTGGCGATGTTGATAGTCTAGCTAAAGGTCTACTAAGTAGAAAAAGCAAGAAAGAGGACTATGCACCATATCGTTATGTTAATGCTAATCAAGTAGCTAAGACACATGCCTACAGGAAAACTAAGACAGCTAGTTCTGCAGGTATCAGAAGACTTGAGATGTTAGTAGATGCATTAGCTTCTCTTAAAGCTATCAAAGAACAAACTCCATATGATAATAGTAACCAATTAGCTCAACTTAAGGATATGAAAGAAGTAGCTGAAGATATTATTACAGTAGCTCATTCTATAGTAGTTAAAACTAGAAGGGACTCTCCTAAGGAGAATGCTTTTAGAGTTAAAGGCAAGTTTGATAGTGTTAAAGATACTGATGGATATATTATTCCTATAATAGAGACAGTTCACTCTAAAGCTCTATCTAGTGACTATGAAGAGATAGATAGTTATAGTATATCTAAAGGTGTTAGAGTAGTATTCTATAAAGTAACTAGATCTGTATTACAGAACAGTACTAAAGGTGCAGTAGGAACTATTGAAGCTGGAGATAATGCTGGAGTATCCATTCTAGACGCATTTAAACATTCAGATGTTAAAGCTATAACTAGTGGTATCAATAATGCTACAGATATTCCAGGTAAAGAAGAGATGTTCATATTTGAACATAATAGTGATGGTACAGTTAAAGACATAAAGCTAAGAGTGCCTGAAGTAATGGAAAGACATAATTTGTCAATAGATAACAGAGCTTCAGTAACATTGGCTCACTCAGAGGGAAGACTAGCAGAAGCTAAAGCTTCTCATTCTTATAATGATAAGTGGTTGGTAATAGCCAGTAAGGATTTTACAGATAACTACGGTAAGTCACATGAAGACTTTGTTTGGATAGGAAACAAGAGTACAGATAAAGAGTACAGAAGACATTATACAGTTATGACCGATAGGATGAAGAGAGCTATTAGATTGTCTCCTATGTCTGCAGGTAGTAAAGATGGTATGTGGGTAAGAAAAAGTACGTTAAGACTAAACTTTGGTGGAGAAGGTAAATCTATAATTAATATTCTGCAGAGTTATGGTATTGATAAAAGAGAAATAAATAAAGTTATTCGCATGGTAGAAAAAGGTTTAGTAGAAATAGGTAAAGTATTTAAGTTAGAGATTGTAGGTAAGACCTACGATGTAATAGCTGGTAATATAATTTCTAATATTCTGTTAGAAACTATTAAAGGCAGAAATCCTATAGAAGTAGCTAAAAAAATGTTTGAAGGTATGATAGAAATTGATAGACTTAATCAAAATAGAAAGAAGTTAGCTGATTTATTATTAGAAGCAGAAGCATCTACAAGTGCTGATGTAAGATCTAGATTGTTGCGTAAAGCAGATAGAGTACGTATTGAGATAGATAAATCTCCAGTTAAGTATCTAGATGATGCAGGGTTTAACTCTTCTTTTGTGGAAGATATTACTTCTACGGAAGGTGTGTATATGTCTGATAGAGAGAAGAAAATACGTTCTTATCTTGTAAGCAATAAGAATCTGGGAGGTGTTAAGAAGGTTGTTGATGTGCTGTACATGAATAAGGGTACTAAACTAGGAGAAGCCTTTAATAGAGTAGTTATTGCTTCTGATGCAGGTTCTAGATATGCTACAGATGTACTAGACACTAAGTACCTAGAAGAAGACATAAAAGCTGAGTATGAAGTATACACAGGCAAAAAAGATGGATATGATGGGTATAGTCGTAGAGATAAAGCTCTTTTATTTAAAGCTTTTCGTAACAAGAAAGTTGCAGAGTTTGAGAAGACTCGTACTAAAGACTTATTGGAACAACATATAGATTATGCACTTAAGTCTGGAGATGTTTTGACAGCACTAGATAAATTAGCTATTGTACCATTCTTTAAATTTAAACAACGAATTGCTAAAGTACTTTATAAGAGGTATTCTGATAACCCAGCAAGTGCTATGGTAATAGGTAGTTTCTTAGCTTATGTTGATGGTGTTGATAGTTTGAGTGGGCATGATTTTGAGAGAGCTGAGGAGTCATTCTTTGATATATTATCTAAAACTAGTGGTAATCCTATAGACCACATATTAGAGATACTTACTCCTGCACTATTTGATAACTTAGGGTTTACTAACGCTGCTCACTAGTACCCTAGAGTGTATCTAGTAGTACAGTAAGTTACTTGTTTTTGTCTTTATCTATTAAGGCAGAAGCTAGTACAGCATATGGTAACATAGCTGCTAAAAAATATACTAGTGCTGTTATAGTCCCAACAATAAATCCTATTCCTAAAAAACCCATAGTTATCCTTTAGTAGTACCTACTCCTATAAAAATATACAATAAAGGTGTATGTGCCATACAGGTAGAACATCACTAAAACCTGTACACACTAATCCAAATCTTTAATATGGAGTAGGTGAGTTATACAGGACTTACGTCTAAGGAAACATGGGGAAACCTTAGATGCCTGATTAGAGGAGTTTTTATTTACCGAATTTTTTAACAGGTTTCTTAAATGATGGTTTAGCTGTTGATGCTGAACTACCTGCAGTACCTTTAGGACGTTTAGCTTTAATCCAGGCAGTTACTTCTGCTTCTGTAAGACCATCTTCATACTTAACTGTATCTGCAAACTCTAAGTCTTTGTTGTACTTAGTTCCTGCTTCTACTTCACCATCAGATAATACTTCTGCTGCTGTAGCTTTATCATCATTCTTATAGAACTTACTGATACAAGTCTTTTCCATGATGTTGTTGTTCCATACAGAATACTTATTAGTAATTCTTAACGTAATCAACTCTTCAGCACCTTCTTCATACACAGTAACATCTTTCAATGCTTTCTTTTTACCTACTGGTAATTCAGCTTCTACTGGCTCTCCAAGGTCTACATCTAGGATTACCATCAACTCATTAATCATTTCTTGACCAATTTTGTTATCTGCTTGTCCTTTGTTGTATACTCTTAAGTCACCATAAATCATTTGCTCTTCACCTTGGTGCTCAACAAAGAAGTTAATAACTGCTCCACCAT
>Ga0256824_10001133_pt1 | contig 10316 bp, 13 predicted proteins | sample CV67metaG_FD_191570 | JGI IMG/M metagenome (GOLD analysis project Ga0256824, IMG submission 191570) | Hydrothermal vent microbial communities from East Pacific Rise, Pacific Ocean - CV67 | ecosystem: Environmental > Aquatic > Marine > Hydrothermal vents | place: Pacific Ocean: East Pacific Rise...
AGTGTATGCATTCATATCTACTAGGTACTTGGCTCTAGCTAGGTCTAAGCTACGCTTGTTAGCTTCCACTCTAGTTATAACCTTAGCAAGCATTGCATCCTCTAGCTCTAGTAGTTGTTTCTCTATCTGAGCCTTGATTCCTAGTAGGTCAACTACTGCTTGGGTTTGAGCTTTCTTAGAGCCCCCACCTTTCCCACCTTTTCCACCTGCACTATCTGCACTAGGTAGGTTAAGCCCTATCTGAGTATTAGACATCTCTTGCTCTTTACGTTTGAATTCCGTGAACGATGAGGCTACTTTATCCATACTAGTGTAAAGGTTGTTTAGTTGGTTGACGGTATCTTGTGTACCCTTACCTACCTCAGCCATTGCATTGGTATAAACCTTACCGAACTCTTCAGTAGCTCTGGCTTTCTTACGGAAAGCTGCTGCTGCATCTTTACCTCCAAAGAACTCAGTCACTGCTGCCGAGCCTCTTGATAGTAAAGAACTAGCTTTATTCTGAGCTGCAGCTGCAGCAAGCCCTAGCTGTTTGTACCCATCCCATGCCACTTTAAGCGAAGCAGTTATAGCTGCTATACCTTTAGCAACAACTATGAGAGCCTTCAACGCCACATCTGCAAAAGATTTAAAACCGTCTGCAAAAGTTTCTATTGCTCCTACTGAGTTAACACTTATCTCATGAGTTAATGCCTTAGCACTCTCTTTCAATGCACCAAAGATGTCCCGAGTTAATCCAGCTGTAAGAGTAGACCAAGCTTCATCAAGTTCATTAGTAGCCACTGACATAGTATCTGCCATTTGACCTACTTCAAAGAGCTTACCTTTTAAGTAACCTGCTACATCTCCAGTGTTCTTCAGCTCTTCCTTAGTCACACCTATTGCGGTCATCATTCTACCAAAGGCAGAGTTAGCTACCCATATACCCGATGCTAGTCCATCTATTCCCGACTTCAATTCATTAGAAGACATTTGGAAGTTTGATGCAGCATTGGAAACAAGTTTTAGTAGCTCTACTTGGTCTTTACCTGCTACGTTTGCAGCGTTCATTGCAGGAGTCATAAGTGCGTAGTTGGTGAGTAAGTCTTTCATACTCATAGAAGTTTCCGGGAGGATTGCTTGTATTTCTTTCATACTATCAGCTACCATACGGTTAACCACAGCAGAACGCTCTTGTGCGTCTACTAGTTTACCTTGTGAGTCGGTGTACCCTATGCTACCTCTAACCATTGCAGCCATAGTAGCCTGTGCATCTTCCATCTGCTTGTTGTAGTCCATACCAGTACCGACGATTGAACGCATTACACCATTAAGGGCTTGGTAAGCGATGACTAATTGTCCGATACTTTTAGAGGTGTTGAGGAAAGAATCCCCCATATCTTTGATGTCTTTATTTTGTCTTTTGACGGACTTACCTATCTTATCAAACTCTTTGGTTGATTTAGCTATGTCGGTTTTGAGGTCTTTTATATCTGCCCGTAAATTTACGTACAAATCTCCAAGTTGAGTAGCGATGAGGACTCCTTTGCTGTGTTAATGTAGCATTATAACATATGTTTACTACACCAACCCACCAAAGAAGTTTTGAACCTCATCCGAGGATAGTACTTCGGTCTTAGCAGAGGGCTGAGAACCTTTGCTTACTAGGAAGTCTTCTAGTTTTGCATTCTTGTTGCCTAGTCCCGTTGATGCTATTAGACTGATGACAGCTAATTGTATTTCCGTTACGTCCGGTTGTTTGTGATTGAAGTATCTAAGCCAGTTGTAGTACTCTTGTTTAGTGAGCGATTGTTTCATCTGCCCCACTGTCATCCCCAGCTTTTCAGCTAGTTGATGGTCAGAGTGTTCTAGCGGGCTTAGTTCAGTTAGTTTCCCTCAGTGTCAAGCTCTACTTCAACCTCTGCAAGAAGTGTAGCTACGAGGTCGTTGATGATTTCAGATGGTAAACCTTTAAGCTCATCTTCTGTCTGCTTAGGGTTAACCAGTACTAGAGATAGTTTCTCATACTTGATGTTAGATGCTAGTTGTAGTGATACTGCGTCCATCTTAGGTACTGCATTACCGTCTTCACCAAACTCTACAGCAGCCATTGCTTCTGATTGAAAGTAGTCTGATTCACTTGCAGTAAGCTTTCTGTATTCTACTTCAGCCCCGCCCATTGATTCTAAGTTAGCTTTGTATATTACGTTTAAGTAGTCCGAAAAGATGCTTTTTGTTTTTGCCATTGTTTACACTCCTATGTGTAGTAAATTTCTGAGCGTTACACTCATGTGGAAGGAGGAATCATAGGCTCCCTCCACATCAATGTAACAACCCCGAAGGGTTGAAAGGTTTACGGAGTTTTAGCTATATTTTCTTTCATAGGACATTCTGTAATCTCAGAAGAGATTTCAAGTGTCACATTGTAAAGAACTGCTGCATCCATTGCGATTTCGGTAGCAACCGAGCTTACTCCTGCCTTAAACCAGAAAACCGTACCGTTACCTTTTACAGGTGTTGCTGCTGGTGTACCTTCAGCCATGTTAGATAGTTCAATACCTACAATAACCTCTGTGTTATCTGCAAAAGCTTTTTTAATTGCTGCTTGCCCTGCTTTATCATTAGGGTCAAGTAAAAGACCTATTTCAAGGTTACCATATTCTATAGCACCTAGTGACTTTGCAGTCTGATTAGATGAGAGACATTTGTATGTAGTTGAACTACGCGTGGCTGTCATACTGCCTAGACTTTGTGGACAACCAACGAGTTGTCCTGCTTGTATTGCTGTAACTGCTGCTGCACAGTCAGCCCATGCTGTCGCGGGTACGTCTAAAATAAAGACCTTTGTACCTTGTGAATTCAATACTGTTATTCCTGTAGAAGCTCCTGCTCCTGCTTTAGCTGATGCCATTGTGTTTCCTTTGTTTTTTATTTTCATAGCTATGAAAAGAGATTATAGCCCTACAACTATTCCCTCATTATAACATAAAAACTATTTACGCCCTGAACAAGTTCCACCCGACCCCGACACGTTATTACAAGTCTTAGTGATTGGGCACCAAAACCGACCTCCTGCCTTACACTCTTCTTCATCAGCTTCGTCATCAAACTCGCCTGTAACGCCATCACTAGCATCACCTTCGTTGTATGAATCAGCCGTATACGTGATTGTCCCATCACCATTACTAATATATACACCATTGTCACCTTGTGTGACTGTTGTTGTATTGTTAGTGGTTTCACCACACCCTACGAATAGTAGCATTGCTGCTAATAACATTAATTTTTTCATGTAAACTCCTATGTTTAGATGCTGCATTATAGCATAGTTTTATTTAACCATTTGATGTATAGGGTAAAGATGCTTCCAGTCACGTATATCGATATCCCCGCTTATTTCTATTTTATGTGGCTCTACCACTATCTTACGTGTCTCAGTAAAGTCTATGTTCTCTCCTGCTGCACCTGTTATGGAACAGCCTTGGATTGCTAGTACAAAGACTAGTACTAGTAGGTTTAACATGGTGTGTCTACCACTTGTGTTATATCACCTGCTATTAGTTTTACACAAGTCTTAAGTAAGTGCTTATGTCCACCTACCATAGGTATGTCAATGTATCTACCATCATCTTTACCATTCATAGCACCTGCACCAACTTTGATTTGTTGTATGCCAAACTGGCTAGTATTAGTAATTGTGTGTGTGCCTGTTATGGTTGGTGTTACTATCTCATCCCTAGTGCCTTTAACTATTGCACTAGGGATAGTAGCTGTACCCGCAACCCATTCAAGCACTAACTCTGGTCTAGCTGTAAATGCATCTAGGTCAGCTTTACTAAATGTATTAGTATCTAGCTTGATGATTGTCCCGTATGTACCGTCTTTGAGTGTATACGTTGGGGCTAGAGGTAACGTAGGTGGAGTAAATGTTTTAGTCTTATGGTCAAACACATAAGTAGTGCCTTGTACTGGAACATAGTCTACATCTGTAATAGATATATGTGTAGGGTATGGTGCTTTATTGGATAAGTAAAACCTTACTTTCTCTGCTCCTGTTGGAACTACATAAACCATATCCCCCACCTCTACATCATTTGGCTTTAGCTCAGGGTGATTTGCACATGATAAACTCTTGTGCATGTGTACCTGAGGTACTGAACGGGTATTCCCTATGATATTAAGGTGTAGCTTACTGATATTTTTAACGTATATCCAGTTGGTTGTCTTAGCTGTTCCTGCTAGGACTAAATTACAGTGACCATTTTCTACATATCCAGGATTAAGATCTGTGAACAACTCTGGGGGATTAAGGTTAATAGGCACTTCTATCTTACCATCACCACTTAGAGTAATAGCGGTACCGCTATGCAAAGGTGCTTTATGAGTTGTGGGTTCTACACTATTAACTAAGTATCTAGTGCCGTCTGTATCTGTCTCAGTAGTACCATCATAACTTAGCTTAGTTGCAGCAAGGTTAGAAGCATCACTCCAGTGACCTCCCACCTTAACGTACTCTCCTACAGCTTTCTCCCAATGTCCATTGACTTTGATAAAACTGTCCGTAGCCTTCTTCCAGCTACCTCCTACTTTAACGTAATCCATTACGCTATCTTAAAGTAAGTATCGCCATCTTTACCTAGAGTGTCAGCAGGTACAGTGGTTCCATGTAAGTGAGCTACTGTTGAAACAGTATCAAGGTCTATGTCTTTAGTGACTGTGATATGGTCTAGCTTAGGGCTAGATACCATAGCATTCCAGTGAACAAAGACTCTCTCACCATTTGTAAGCGTACCATTATCATCATACTTAGTAACAGGTATAGTAAATATGTTACCTGTCTGTACTGCTGCACCTGACACATCATAAGCGATGAAGTCATTGATGTTATTGTTATCATGCAAGTTGAGGTAATCGCCAGCTTTTAAAGACTTAAGGAAAAGACTCATATCAGTGTTAGTTCTGTCAGTCTTGTTGATGTATATCTTAGTAGCAAGTTTTGGGTCTGCATTATCAAAGGCTAACTTCTTAGCTGCTGGTGTTGCATCAACTGTTCCTACTTCTATCTTATAATCAAACTGGAACAAACCACCAGCTGAACTAACATCGTCTAGTGTTGCCATTTGGTCTAGGTCTACATCTTTAGTGACTGTGATGTGGTCTAACTTAGCTTGGTCAGCTGGTGCTACACCTGCTCCACCACTAGGTGCATCTATCCATGAACGAGTACCGTCTTTCTTACTTGAAAGGATTTGGTCGTCTTTAGTTGGTTTACCTAAAGTAGCTTCGTATAAAGCTGGTAGTGTTGCACCAAAGTCTTTAATGGCTTTAAACACATTACCTACAGTGATTAAAGTCTTAGAGCCCCCGATTACAGCAGGGTCAGTAGGAAGTACTTGGGTATGCAGTAGCTCAATCTCATCAGTTGATACTAATGTACTACCACTAGCATCTAAACCTAAAGCAGATATACGATTAAAAGCCACTTGAATGTTATCAGCCATTATGTCTAGGTTAGCATCCTTAGTTGCAAGTATGTGCCCTAGTGTTGTCTTTTCAGCAGCGGTCATAGACCCTGCATGCTTCGCGATTAAACTATCTATAAACGCTACTTTGTCAGCTTCTTTTAAAGCATCTATGAATTCTTGAGTTGTGTTAGCCATTGACTATTCCTTGTGTGTGATTTACTATTGGTATGCTGTGGTTAACAACGTTCCTACTTATAGACGGTACTGAGCTGTAACACTGTATCATCTTCTCGAGTTCTAGTGGGTATATTATATCACTTTTTGAATGAAACAACTTATCCTTACAATCAGAACCTACATCGGGGTTGGTTTCATGCACGCCTACAACCGTGTGAAGCTCGGGGTGTGGTATGGGTTGACCTGCTACTGAGTAGATGTCGGTCAAACCCTTCTCGTCTAATATGAATGCCCAAATTAGCTTTTTCATGCTACCACCTGCACACCGTGATTAACTACAAGTACACCATGATTAACTATATTTGTATGTGGTGCTACTGGGGGCACTGCATAGATAGGCTTAACCTTAAGCCCTAAGTCTATAATCTGCCGATACTTTAATGTGATATTTGCATAGTCTTCATATGTATTAACATTAGAAGCTATGAACTCAGACCTAAGAACGGCTAGAACCTTGTTAAGCATATCAACACTCTCTTCATAAGTATGTGCAAATATGTCTAACTGCACACCGCTGAGAGTATCGATGGGAGTAGTACAGCTAAGACCAGTCGTATCTTGTGAGCCTATGATACGATACACGACTGAGGTCTTCTTAGTGTCCTGGGGCATCAGTAACGGGAAGACACGACCTTCTAGCTCAGGAATATGGGTGGTTAGTTGTTTGTGTATTTCTTTTCGTATCATTTAAACTCCTATCTTATTTTCTATGTACGCATCTAGTTTCGTTATTATAGCACGTCTTACACTTCCATCACGTTCAGAGTCTATAAGTGCAGGACGTAAGAACGGCTTAGGTTGTATCCACTTACCTGGTATGTTCCAGTTAGGGCTTGGTGTGTGTCCTAGTGTTCTATACTCGGGGTGTCGCTTAAACGTTGCAGGAGCATACGGGTTCTTACTTAGGTTACGGGCTTGGTATGTACCAAACTCTACCCAGAAAGCAGCGGGACAACTGTCTATGCTACCACCATTCTTAGCAAGGAAGTTAGCAAGTTTTAGGTTCTCTTCTAAGGAACTAGCTGAGCCTATGTTACCGTTTCTACCTGCTACTACTGAGACTCTTATGTTACCAGCTCTATCTTGTTTACGTCTCTTTACCTTTATGGTAGGGCGTAGACAAGCAGGTGCTTTAGCCTTTGCACGTTTAGCTATAACCTTTGCACCTGCATTGAGTGCAGAGCTTAAGGCATTACGTTTAAGGTTGTTTGGGAGTTGGTCTAGTTTACCTAGTATGGCTTTCTTAGAAGCTTCATCTACGAAAAACCCTACTGTGTTACTCATGACTGAAGGTCTCTTTAACTGCAAAGACCCAAAAGACATCATTCTCTAAGTAGTTGCTTGGAGCACCATCAACCTCAAAGGTTCTATAGTTTCCATCACCTATCTTGTCATAACGGACTTGCATCTTAGCATCTATGTCTAGTGCAAAGTATCTCATGCGTATCTTGTGGCTGTGTACCGTGTTGAACTCTTTATCACCGAAGAACTCCATACCTTTGAGGGGTCTTATCTCAGCCCATGCATCGGTAAGGTGTGTGTACTTCTTGATTGGTTCACCAAACTCATCTTGTACCTCGCGGTACTCCCAAAGTTCTACCAGGTGGTTTAGTTTGCCTATATTCATGCTAGACTCTTGGAGCCCACACAGAGGCTAGTGCATAGTTTATCCACTCGGGAATGTGCTTACGCTCAACGCTACTTGACTCTCTCATCTCGTGGTATTCTGCACCAAGTCTAAAGATGATGTTAACTAAACGAGGAGGTATAATGTTCTCATCAGGATATCCAGTAGTAAAGCTTATCTTAGACCCTGTTGGAGGGTGTGGGTATATCATTCCAGCTGCACTATCTATCGTATAGTCTGCTACTGAGTCGTGGTTCTTATCATCAAGTATTGCTACATCACGAATGTTACCTTTACCGCAGTACCAGCCGTATATGTTAGAAGGCACACTATAGTCCAACTGCTTAGGATAGAAAACATCATACTCAGTCTCATTGATATCATTATCAGAGTATGTAGCGATTGCATCTATAGCAGCCATAAGGTTCATAACTATTACATCGTCCTCATGGAAGTGTAGGACTCGTAAGTGCTGTTTGAACAACGGGAGTAACCCCTGTACTAAAGCGTCTAAATCTTGGTTTGTCTTAATTAGTACGTGTTGCATCTAAAAGCTCCTTTACTTGTGCCTTCAATATAGTTATCTCATCATCTTGCTTCTGTAAGAGGTCTGCATAATCTACAGTTACGGCTTCGCCTGACTCACCTTGCTTACCTGTTCTTCCACGTATGCCTTTACTGAGTATTTTCCACTTGTCAGAGGTATTAGGCTCTACGTTACCCTTCTCACCTACCCAAATGTAAGAGTTGTTATTCCACATAGCAATCTCATTCTGCTCATAGTCTTTATCTTTATCCCACACACCAGTGTGAACGATGTCTTTAGGTGCTTTCATAATGCATTGGTAAGACTTGTTAATCTCGCTAGGCTCTGAGTCATTACCATCTATACGGTTTACATAGACATTGTTGTCATGTAGTACTACAGTGCCTTTTTCAGTTTCTTTAGACTCGTAGGCTTTAGCTTCCCCAAGACTAATTGTAATTGGTCTTGCAAGTTCCTTTTGTATTTCTTGTTGTACTTCACGAATTGTATTGACGCTTTTCTGTAGTTCCGTGTCATCATATTCCTTTGTTGGCTCGGGGATTGTAGGGATTGCTTTCTCTACTTGTTCTATCTTTGCTATAAGTTCTGCATCATCATAAGGTGCAGGTATCTCAGGCATAGTAGGGATTGCTTTCTCTACTTGTTCTATTTTTGCTACAAGTTCTGCATCATCGTAAGGTGCAGGCATCTCGGGTATTGTAGGGATTGCATCTTCTAGCTCTTGTATGTGTTTCTCTAGTGCTGAAGGGTCAAACGCTATTGGGATGTCTATACTATTCACATCTTTTTTCACAGCGTGAATAAGCTCTTGGATGTCTGAATCATCGTAAGGCTTGATAGCTTTAAGAGTGTCATTGATGTCATTAGCATAGTTTTCTACTGCATCTATCTTCTCTTCTAACTGTGACGGGTCAAAGGCTTCAGTAGGCTTAGGGATAGTAGGGATTGACTTCTCTACTGCATCTATCTTAGCTAGGAGTTCTGCATCATCATAAGCCCCAGTAGGCTCAGGGATAGCTTTAATCTTAGCTAGTAGCTTTGAGTCATCAAACGGTGTAAAGTCTTTGATATGTGTTTCTAGTGGCTCAAGTCTTTTCTCCAGTGGAGTAAAGTACTTCTCCCTGAACGTAGTGATTGCAAACGCTATCAGCTCTGCTATTTTCTTTTCCATTATATCATGCCTTTTAAAATCATTTTTGTGGTATCCGTGTCTATCTCTTCTGCTTCAGGAGTAAGAGCGTTAGGTTCAGTCTCGTTAGGCTTAGTTGACTCTTCTGCTTCTAGCATCTTAGACCCTACACCCAGCTCTACCATTTGCATCTGTACTAATGGAATATCTCCATCAGGTACATCAGATAGTCCTACTTTATTTCTTGCTTCGTTAGGGGACATAATCCCTCCAGTAGTTGCAACTTTTAAACCTTCCATTTTATCCTTGAAAGTAGCCTCTAAGAGGATAGTAGAGTCGAGCTCTATACTTTCTCCTGCTGGTAGGTCAAAGAGCCTCTCTAAGCTATTCTCAATGTGTTCAATGATAAATCCTAAGCCTGATACTACAAAATACTGCATTAGCTGTTCTGTAGAGGCTGCTGTTGGTTTATCACTTGCACCGATTAACTCTAGTGGTACACGGTAAACTCTAGCTATATCACCTATAGTCATTTGGTATGTCTTAATGATTTCTGCATCTACAGCACTCATAGATACTGATTGGTATGTTAATCCACTTGTAAGGATAGGTGTACCACCAGTGTTGAGGTCTTGTGATAACTCATTAAAGCGTACTCTTAGGTCACGGGTTTGGTCTGCTGTCAATGTCATGTCTGTACTTAGTACACCTGAAGGTCTACTCATGTTATCAAAGAACTTACCTGTATGCCCTTGAATACTATTACCAGTACTAGCACTCATCATCACAGCTTCAAGAGGCGTACAGCCTATTAGTGGGTGATGGTTAGTGTGCATCTTCAAGTGCAAGATATTACGGCTAGGTATCATTTGGTCTAGCTTGATAAGTGTTTCATCTGAGCCTGAGTAGTACACATCCTTGTTATCAAACGAGACGTAAGGACTCATCTTTAACTGTGGGTATATAGCATCAATCTCAAATCTACCATTACGAGTACAAGCCCCATAACCGTTACCTGTAAGGAGTAACTTTCTAACAATGTCTACAAAGAATTCTGACTTAGTTTGGAACGGGTTAGGCTTTCGCATAACTCTAGTTACAGCAGAGTTCTCTACTACAGTCTTTCCACCCTTACCATCATCACGTAAGTGTTTGATAGGCAGTTGTGCAATAGATTGTGAAATAGTAACAACACAAGCCTCTACTGTAGTGTTTCTTTCGTAGTCCAAAGGCTTCATATCCTTCTGCCACCAATCCCAAGGGAAGTGGTGAGGTACATTCATGTTATCACTAGCAGACATACCCACACCTTGAGGGTGAGAGTTCCCTTGC
>Ga0256824_10001134_pt1 | contig 10310 bp, 5 predicted proteins | sample CV67metaG_FD_191570 | JGI IMG/M metagenome (GOLD analysis project Ga0256824, IMG submission 191570) | Hydrothermal vent microbial communities from East Pacific Rise, Pacific Ocean - CV67 | ecosystem: Environmental > Aquatic > Marine > Hydrothermal vents | place: Pacific Ocean: East Pacific Rise...
ATCTAGCTTATCTAAAAAGATAAGCTAGAAGGTCAATAATATTATCATTATTTTAATGGCTTTATTGGTGTGAGTATAAATGGTAATTTTTTGTAGTTTATTTTTTGTAGTTTGCTCTAATTGTATTATCTTCTAAAAATGATATTAATGCTGTTCTTGATATAAAATTTTTTGTACCTATTTTAACTACCTCTATAGCTTTGTTATAAATAAGTTTTTTAAGCATATCTGATTTTATCAAGTTCATATCATTAATCTGTTTTATAGAAAATAGTATGCCTTGTGGGATAAGTTTTTCAAAATCTGTTATCATTGTGTAGTCCTAAAATTATATTAGATATTTCTATCACTATAATAGATGTATTCAAAAAATATTTTATTTAGTATTTACGATTAAATTTAGATTGGCAGTATAGATAATTTTCATGTTTTACATATTTAAAGTTTCCTTTTGAATTGAATGTAATACTGTCAATTTCTCTTAAAAAACTAGATACATTATTTAGGTTAGGAGTAAGTAATACAACATTATTATTCTCCAATGCTATATCTAATCTTTTTCTTCTTTTTCTACTAGTCTTAACTTTATTATATTGTTCAATAAATAACTCTTTTTGTTTCATATTTTCAAACCATAAAACAGAATATTTTTCCATTGCTTTATAGATACTACCTCCTGTATATTCATTATTAACAAAATATCGTTTCTGTAGCTTTAGTTCAAATCGTGTAATATCACAACCAATATCTCTTTTAAACTTTGATAGTTCCTTGTATCGTTTATTGTAAAGATAAGCTCTACTCATCGCATTTTTCTTTTGCTTATACGAGTTAAACTTTTCTATATAATATGTTCCTTTGTTATCTTGTATATTTTTACCTTTAATATCTGTATTTCCTAACTGATAATAATTCACATTAGGAGACCTCCTTGTACATAATGCTAATATATTCTCTATCTTAGATTCTATATCCATAGCTATATCAAGCTCTATTAATATAAAGTGAATTTTTTTAGTATTTAGAAAAGCAGTAATTAATTTTATAAGCAATATAGAAGCATCATCTTTTTCTATGTTGTATCGTTTTAAGCCATAAAAGTTAATATTAATATAGTAGTAGTCTGGATTTAGTATATTATTTTCATTTTTATAATAACCTTTATTTATAGTTGCTAGTTTTCTATTAGCAAATAGTAAATCAGTAACTTGATAATATTTATTACTTCTTTTTTCATTATATTTAATAGCTACTATCTTTTTCTCTCTAAGAAAATTTATAAGTCTACTAAATAAACTATCTCTTTGATATTTACTATCACATTCACATCTTATACCTAATGTATCTATATATGTATTTATATTCATCTTTATCTCTCTACTGTTATATTCATAGAAATAAGTTTAAATTAGTTATAATCAGTTATATAGTAAGTATTTTATATGTAAGAATCATTATCTCACACCCGTTATATCTTTACTTAAAATACTCATAAACTGTGGTAATTTCTATTTTGAATTTATTTCTATCAATAGAAGATGAGAGTGTAAAAAATTGTTTTACAAAATACATAATTAAGTATTTATAGGAAGTTGTTTGTGATGTTTATATAGTGGTGTTGTAAAATGAGCTTGTAATAAATTTGTATCGCAATAAAAGTTACTGTAAGTGTAATATAATTTATCCTCTATCAAGAGAGCTATATCATAAGTATAATCATTAGAAAATGACTAGGAAAAGTGTTAGAAATATTTTAGGTATTTATTCTGAGAATGTGTCTGAGAGACTGCTGAGAAAGGCTTGAGATGACTCTGAGAGAGTCTGAGAGAAAAGATAAAGCTATTTTATTTAGCTTTATTTTTATCTTTGTTTTCCTTTATTTTTTCCTTCCAAATAGATATATCTTGCTCATCTTCAAAAGAGTATTTAGTAATATTTTCTTGACTAGAAAACTGAATAGCTCCAGTAGGAATTGTTATATCTTTTGCCATTTTGTAGTTATTTATTTTATATAGCTCTTTATTTCCTGTTTCCTTTGTAGTTTTTGGAGCTTGAAATAAAGCTGTTTCTTTACCATCGATAGTTTGTATTTTAAGTGTTTTTACCTCTTGTTTAAACATATCATCTTTGTCTTTTAGTCTATCCATAAACTCTTTCTTTTTGTGAAATTTTTGTTCATGGACTGCATTATAAAAATCCAAAAGATACTGACCTATAAAATAACCATCATCTTTTTCAAAAGCATTTTTCATATGTGTATATTGTTTACCATCTTCAAGCTTTTTAGCTTTTTCAAAATAGTCTATATTTTTATCTTTAATAGCTTGGATAAAATCATTTATATCTTTATCAATGTCAGCTTTATTTATATTAGGAATAGTCTTATTTTCTTTTAATTGTTGTCTAGCTTCTGTATCAATTTTATTTGTAGCTTTATCATTGTCTACATTATAACTTAATAGAAAATCTGTAAAATTATCCAAATCTTTTTTTGTTATTTTACCTTTGAGTTCTGTTCTATCTTCTAAATCTAGTTTTTCTAATACCGTATCCATATCACTCACATCCATAACAATACATTTAGATAATGCATGTTTTAAATATGGTTTTGGATTTTTAGCAGTAATAAGTAGTTGACCATAAATTACTATTTCATTATCATCTTCATCTATAAGTGATTGTTTAATTATAAGGTCTTCTACAACTTCTGCTAATGTTATATCATCAAATTTTGTGTCAGCATTTTGAATATCTCCAATGTGAAAAGACAACTTATCTTTAGCAATATCAGACATTAAGGTAGTATTACATTCTTTGTCATCTATCGTAGTACAATATTGCTTACTAAAAATTTCTTTAATAATTATATCCCAGAATATATTTTGAGTTAGATATTGATCTCCCAACAAGACTAAAGCAGTTTTTGACTTTTGAAGGTTTTGAAAATAGTAGGCTAACCAGTTAATTATATAATTAGATAGCTCTTGATTCTCTTTTACAAGATGGTATATGAATCTTTCTATAAAAGTTTCTTCTTGATAACTTACATATCCTAGTGATTTTTGTGCATATCGCTTAATAAGATATTTATTAGGTACAAAACGATTTCTTTTAAACAAAAGATCAGTATCACTTTGAAATATTTCTTCAGTAAATTCAAGATTAAATACATCCCCATTGATAGAAGGCATAGTCTTAGTAAAAAGCAACACTTTCACTACTTGAGATATTTCATACTCTTTTTTAAGTTTATTTTTAGCTATATCATCAATAGATTCGATTAATACTACTTCAATTACATGGTTTAAAAAGTCAGTATCATAAATATTATATTTAGGTAAATTTTTCTGCATTGCAATATTGAGTATTTCAGTAATCCCTTTTTTATCCTTATCAACAATTTCTCCATTGTATTCTGAACGAAAATAATATTTTTTTGTTCGTAGGTCAAACCATAATCGACCACTTTCCCCATTAATAATATTTAGAACTAATTTTTGCATATCCAATATTTCTGCTAATTCTGCTTGATTCTTCATTCTCTCATTATCTAAAATTAAAGATTCAATATCTCTATTAACATTCAGTGTGCTTATTTTTTGGATATATTTATTCCAATATTGTTTATTAAACCTACTATTGATTTCTTCATTGCTTACTAATCTATTTTTCTCTTTCACTATATTATCCTTTAATAAAAGCCAATCAGGCTCACTTTCTTTTCTTATTTGTAGTTCATTTTTGTAGGCTTCTTCGTCAAGTTCTTGATCTTTTTCCTTATAAATATTATCAAACGTTGTAAATACATCATACTGCGTGTAATGATTTAAGTCAGACAACATATCTTTATATATTTTAATATTATTTTTAATATTATTTTTAAAATTATAGATAAAGCATATATTATATTTTTTACAATAAATTTCTTCTAACATTAACTTTATTATCATTAGTGTATAAAATTGAGGAAACTGATCACTTTGTGTAGGAATTTTTATCGATTCTTTGAATAAATTATCTATTGTGCTAATGATGTAGTTCTCATATATTTGCTTAAATAATTTAATTTCATCACCTTCAAGATGTATTCCAAAAATAGTATTATTTTTTATAGATTTTAGCATATTATATAATGGATATTTAAAATTAACCTTAGCCTCTTTTGGAGAGTTATTGAAATTAATTTCAAACCTAATTAAATTTTTTGAGAAAGAAGTAGCACTAACTATATTAAAGAGATTAAGAAGTTTATATCTTGTATTTTTCGTTAAACTTGGTAAACTGTCTAATTGATTATTATCAAGCCAAAAAGGCACCTTATAAGGATGAGTACCATCTTTTATAGTAATAATCTGAATGAAAATATTATAAATTAAATTTCTTAAATATAAATGTATTGAATCATCAATCAATAAATGACTACATGATTTTTCTATCTTGCTAAGAGGATGAAATCTAATAATTGGTTTTTCATCACAATTATTTTTTATATTATTGATATTATCTATTCTAATCATTTGCTTATTATCATAAGTACACATATAATTATTTTTTAACTTTCTATTTAAAATATATAGAAAATCATATTGTTCGTCTGTTCTTAATCCTAATAAATTCATAATATTTTGATAAAACGATTTTTTGAATAAATTATCATTAAACAATATCTTTCTCCCTATTTTAAAAAATTATTTACTGCTGTATATTTATTCAGCTTTACAAGTATGTCTAAAACTTATACTACTCTTGTTATTGATTTTTAAAGATAATCTCATACCTTTATCTTAACATTATACTTATTTTTAACAAGTGACTAACTTAATTCACAGTTATATTTTATTTATACTAACATTAAATTCAATCCAGATATAATAAAGATACTAATAAAAATCCCTACCGTATAGTAGAAAACTATTAAATAGTAGGGATTAAAAATTCCACTAAACCTCGTTATACTAGAGAATATAGAGAATTTAATAAAAACTATAAAGAGTTGCCTATGAAAAAAATACTATTTACAATTATCTTTATCCCTATTGTCGCTTTTGCTCAAAGCTTTCTAATCTCTACGATTCCTTTACCTAAAACTTATGTTCAAAATCTTGACCCTTACCCTTGTGATGAAGAGTGTATGAGAGAATATTTGGATAATGAGATGATTTTTTCTTTTCTTGCTCACTCAAACCATAAACTAGATAATGAAGAGTTTAACTCTGTAAAGTCTCTTTATATCTCTATCTTAAATTTAGGGCTAACATCTACAAACCTAAAATTTAAAATAGCTATGCTTTTACCATATAAAAAAATTGGTAAGTATGCCTCTTCAACAACAAATGCTACTTTATCTTATCTTATCTCAAGAAATAACTCTTTTGAACTTCAAAGCTATAAGGTAAATAGTGAAGAGTTAAATGAATTAGAAATAAGTTTAGAAAAAATTAAAAATGATGGATTTAAATATGTAATTGCCACTGTCACAAAAAAAGGTGCTGATAATATCTCAAAAATAGATTCTAACTTAAATATTTACTTTCCAACAATAAATAAAAAAGATATGAATAACACTTCAAATAACTTATTTTATGGAGCAATAGACTATAAAGCACAAAGTGATTTACTTTTAAAAGAGAGTGTATCTCCATTGGTTATATTTTATGATAAATCATCAGTAGGTCAAAAATTAGCAAACTATGAAGAGATGAATTTTAAAACTTCTGAAGATTCTAATATGAAAGTATACAAATACTCAATCCCAAGAAGAACTACAAATCTTGAAAAACATTTAAAAGAAAATGAAAAAATTCAAAAAGCATCTTTTTTTATAAATACTCCAATTGTTAAAACAAGTATGATTATGTCTCAAATAACTCTTTACGATTCTAATGCTACAAATATTTTATCGACACAAATTAACTATGACCCTCTTATATTATCTATGACACAATACGATGATAGAAAAGATATGATAATAGCAAACTCTATAACAAAACAAAATAATATACTAACTGAAACTAACTCTATATTAAATAATGACATAGTTTACAATTGGATAAACTACTCCACAACAATTGGTGTTGACTACTTTTTTAGTCAAGTAACCAATAGTAATAGAATATATGAAGTTCCTATGATAGAAAATCAAATACAATATGAGATAGAACTTCTTCAACCATCTTTATCTAAATTCAACCAATATTCTTCATCTTTAAAATAAAGATAGTAAAAGCTCTTTTTCATCTTTTTTTAGTCTCTGAGGTTTACCAGTAAAATCTATATAAGCAAGAGTTATTTCCATCTCAAAAATAACTCTTTCATCTTTATAAATTTTTTGTAAAAGTCTAAATGATGCTGACTTCATCTCTAAAAGCTCTGTTGTTACATCTAATAAATCACCTAAAATAGCACTAGAAATATAATTAGCATTAAGTTTTTTAGCTACAAAATGACCATTTCTTAGTTCAGGTGTTATCCCTTTTATATAAAAAGCCTCACTTCTAGCCCTCTCACAAAAATTTAAATAATTAGAATGATAAACAACTTTACCTGTATCTGTATCTTCATAATAGACTCTTATTTTCACTTTTTAATTCCTATTTTATAGTGTAAGATACATCTTTTAGATGTATCTTATTTAGAGTTATAAACCAGTATGGTCTATTTGGTCATCTATTGTAATATAAACTGTTTCTCCATCTTTTGAGTACTCATAAGTTGTTGTGTCATCATCATTATCAGTTTCACTATCTTTTGTCCAGTCTGTTGTATCAACTTCTGTTACATCATCACCATCATCAGATACACCTTCTATAGTAAGTTCATTATCCTCATCTGTCATATCTAAAATATCATCAAGTGTTAAGTTACTAAGAACATTTGCTCCATTAGCTTCACCATCCATATTTACACCTAAATCTATAATTTCTATATTTTCTATATCTTTAAGATTAGCATCACTAAAATCAATATCTAAATCATCAGTTAAAACCATAGTATCTATTCCAGCCGCACCATCTATATCATCATCTCCATTATACTCTATTGTTTCAGATACACCTATGTGAAGTGTTGCTGTATCAGATGCTACATCACCATCACCATCGCGAATAGTATAATCAAATGTTTCATCAGAATCTTCTAATACTTCAGGTTTATAAACATATTGACCATTTGAAAAATCTAAATGTAAGTAACCAAGTGTTACTTCTGCTGTATCTTCATCACCATCATCATCATAAGTTAATTCAATAGTTTGAACCTCATGATTTTTATCATAAGTATATACTGTTCCTTTATAATCAACTTCAAAGATATGACCACCATCAGCACTAAAACTAACACTTCCTTGACCCTCATCTCCAAAGAAACCAACTGATTCAAGTACAGTTGCTACTAATTCAGCATTTAAATCTTTAGGGTCTTCAAGTATAAGTGCCTCATGTACAGGGTAAGCCATCTCATTCATAATCTCTATATCATCATCACTTGCTTTACCTGCATCACTACCAAACATAACAGATACAGCTTTATCTATCTCTTGATCTTCAAGAAAATCCTGCCATGTATCTACATAATCACCATTACCATTTGGTTGTCCATCACTTATAAAGTAAGCTATACTTTGGTCAGCTTCAGGAGTTGCTTCATAATTACCATCAGTATCTTTGTTATAAAAATCTTTAGCTGCATTTACACCATTTTCATAAGGTGTCCCTGAATAGAAGAAAAGATGTCCATCAGCTGAGTTTTCATCTGCTTCTTTATCTGGATCATATTTAAAGTACTCTATAGCTTCTTCTGCTGTTACCCAATTTGTGTAACTATAGCCATCACTATGGTCATACTCATTACTTTCAACATCTTGCTCTTTAAAGAATCCCATAATTTTAATTCTTACTTTTCCAAGATCATCATATTTTTGAGTAACATTAGTAACTGCTTCCATCATATACTCAAAATATTTTACACCATCATCTTCATTATCCATACTACTAGATCTATCAAGAACAAGTAAAATATTACTATCTGCTGAACCACCTATATTTATCTCTTCATCTATTGCACCTATAAGAGGAGCATCATCATGTATAGTTATATCTAATTTAGCAGTATCATCAAAATCATCACCTTTAACTTCATAAGTAAAGCTATCCATAGAAAAATCTGTACCTTCTGAGATAATGAAATTATCAATAATCATATTTTCACCATCGTCTTCTGAATCTGCTAATAATCCTATCTTAACTTTTCCATCATCATCAAGAACTACATCAAAAGAGATATGATTTGTTTGATTACCATAATCAGTTGTTGAAGAGATAGTTTCATCATTTACAAGTATTTTAAAATTATCCCCATTATCCCAGTGGATATTTGTAGCACTATCAAAATCAATTATATAAGTTTTACCTGCATTATCTGAACCAAAATCAAAAGTTTTTGTAGCAGTCTTTTGATGTTCAATCAACATACTTGCTCCACCAACTGCATCATCCCAGTTATCCATATAAGATGCTGTATTTCCATCAGCATCTTCTATCTCAAATTTTGTAAATTCTATAGATTCATAATGAGAACTACTATTTGTATCTGGATTTAGTTCTATAAATGCATCACCATTGTCATCTAGTGTAACATCTACTTCAACATAGTTATCGTCACCATCTTCATATTCATCATTACTAACCACATTACCATTACAAGAGATATTAAACATATCTCCACTATCATCACCATCCCAGCCACCAACTGTATCAAATGTGATTTTAAGTGTAACTGTGTCTCCAGCATTATCTTTACCAAATGAGATAAGTTGAGAAGCAGTATTATCTTGAGATACGATTTTACTTACATCTTGATGTGAAGCATCACTCCAACCATCAACATCATCTTTAAAATCTTCATGTATATGTTCTATTTTATGACTAATTGCATTTTCTAAACTATAAGTATATGCTCCAAAATCTTCAGAATCACTATCTGCATTTACTACTAACTTATTACCTTCTGCTGTTGTTACCGTTATAGTTTTAGCATCTGTATCTTTATAAGTTGTACCACCATCTATACTTACATCTTCTAATGAAGCATTATCAGGAAGAGTATCATTACCAAACAGATTTCCTGTTTTTGTCTCTTCATCACTATTTGGATTAGTACCTATATCATCCATAGCAGATTCATAAACTTCACCACTATCATCTTCTAAATGTGGTGTAGTATCTATAATAGTTGTTGTAACATCACCTTTATGCTCCACACCATTGTTATCTGTAAATCCATCTATATCTACTTTTTCAAACTCATCTGTATCTACATCAGATATAGTAAGTTTATAATCTTCATCGCCCTCTTCCCAATCGTCATCATCATTTGTATCTATTGTAAATGTCGCAGTTGAAGCACCTGATGCTATTGTTATTACAATATTATCATTATCACTATGATTAGTATCATCATCTTCTGTCGTTGTATTGTTATAAACAACTGTAACATTTGTATCAGCAGATACTTTAACCTCATTACCATCTATATCTAAAAGTTGTACAGTATAAGTTGTAGTTGTATCACCCTCATCTACTTCTTCTGGTCCTGTAATAACTGCGAACACTGTATCATCATCATCTTTAGCATCATCTGCTTCATCTTGAATTGTACCAATACCTTGAACATCTGAGTTATCAGAATCTACATTATCACTTAAGTTAGATAAGTTCATCTCAAATGTTTCATCATCTTCTTTTAAGTAATCATCTGTAATATTTACTGTAATTGTTGTGCTTGTATCACCTGAAGCTATTGTTCCGCTTCCTTCTACAGCTGTATAATCTGCTCCATCTAATGCTGTCGCATCTTTAGATTTAAAGTCAAATGTTACATCATCTGCTGTTGTATCTGATAAGCTTACTGTAAATGTCATTGTTCCAGCATCTTCATCTACTGTTATATCATCTATAGAAATTGTTGGTTTCTCATCATCATTATCTGTTATCTCTGCATCTACATTAGCTACATGTTCTATGCCATCATTATCTGTAAATCCATCTATATCAATTTTTTCAAATTCACCTGTATCTTGTACTGAATCTATCTTAGCATTAAATGTTTCATCATCTAAATCATCATCTTCATTAGTCTGTACTGTAAATGTTTGGCTTGAGCTTCCTGCTGTAATTGTAATAGTTTGAGCATCATGGTTGAAATCATCATCTTCACTTGTTCCATTTGCGAATACTACTTTTACATCTGTATCATTACTTACTGTTACTTCATTACCATCTATATCTAGTAATTTAACTGTAAAGTTACCTGTT
>Ga0256824_10001135_pt1 | contig 10298 bp, 10 predicted proteins | sample CV67metaG_FD_191570 | JGI IMG/M metagenome (GOLD analysis project Ga0256824, IMG submission 191570) | Hydrothermal vent microbial communities from East Pacific Rise, Pacific Ocean - CV67 | ecosystem: Environmental > Aquatic > Marine > Hydrothermal vents | place: Pacific Ocean: East Pacific Rise...
ATGAACTTTGCATTTATTGCTCAGTCATACTCTTTTGTGATTAAAAGAAAACTTTGGGGTGAATTTGCACTTATGTTGTTACATTGGCCTATTATTTGGGGAACTATTTTTTATCAATTAGGATTTACCGATGGTTTAATTGTTTTTTTAACACTAAACTTTGTGGTTTCACCTTGGTTGGCATTTGGCTTTATTACGAACCATTTGGGTTGTGAAGTGTTTGAAGAGGAAGAGGGTAAAAAACTTTCATGGATGGAACTTCAAATGAGAGGAAGTCGTTCCCTTTCTGGTGGGGCTATTATCCATTGGTTTTATGGTGGATTAAATACACAAATAGAGCATCATCTTTTCCCTAAAGCACCACGCTTTAATTTGTTAAAAGTTCAAAAAATGACCAAAGAGTTTGCTAAAAAGCATGATATTTTTTATTTTGAAACCACACCTATAGAGGCGTATGTTCAAATAAATGATGGGTTAAAAGCTTATAAATAATTTCACGATTCTTTTATTTTTGCTTGATATACTATTGAACTTCGGAAAGTTTAATTAAAGAAGTTTATATATTATTAAGGATTTATATGAAAAGAATCAAAACAGTTTTACTGCTAAGTACTCTACTTAGTGGTTCTCTCTTTGCAGAGTACCAATCAAATATTTCAGAAATTACCAACGATATTAAAGAGCGTATGGTTCAAGGGAACTCTTGGCAAAAGGGTTGCCCTGTAGCACTCTCTGACTTACGCTATTTGACCATGGATTATCTCAATTTTAATGGTCAATATCAACAAGGTGAGATGATTGTTCATGCTGATGTGGCTGATGAGGTTGTGGAAATTTTTGAACATCTTTATACCATGAATTATGCTATCCATAAAATGGAGTTGGTTAGCAACTATGGTGGAAATGATTGGCAGTCGATTGAGGCTGATAACACCTCAGCTTTTAACTGTAGACCTGTGACAGGAAAAAAGAAGAAGTGGTCAAAACATGCTTATGGAAAAGCGATAGACATTAACCCTATTGCCAACCCTTATATCTCTCGAAGTGGACATATCTCACATAAAGCATCAGAGCAGTATCGAAATCGTAAACATAAAGATATCTATAACCTTTCCGACAGAGCATTACTTATGGCTAATGACCCTGCAACCGAGCTATTTAAGAGTTATGGATGGAAATGGGGTGGAGATTGGAATACCATTAAAGATTATCAACATTTTGTAAAGAAATAGTATGACCATTTATCTATTACGACATTTTAAAGTTCAAGATAATGGTGACTCATGGTTAAATTCTAAAGAGTTTAACCGTTGGGTTGATACTTATGATACCCTACCTTTAAAAATGATGAATTTGGATTTACCTAAAGAGATAGATCTTATCTATTGTAGTACATTGTCACGAGCAAAAAGGACACGAGAGGAGTTTCTTCCAGAGGTAGAAACAATCTATACAGACAAGCTTATGGAGGTAGGTTCACGGGTATTTTTTGATACCAAGATTAGGCTCTATAAATATGCTTGGTTTACCATGGGAAGTATTATGTGGTACTTTAATAAACTTGATGGAGAGAATAGGGTCGATAGTAAAAGACGAGCCAAAGAGTTGGTAGAGGAATTAAAAACTTTAAATAAAACAGATGTTTTATTGATTTCTCATGGATTTTTTATGAAAGTTTTGGTTGAAGAGCTAATAGAGCAAGGGTTTAGAGGTGAGATAGACTCTAAACCTATGAATGCAAAACTTTATCCTTTTTTTAATTCTGAAATTTTGGCTACAAATCTTCTAGCCAAATTTTAAAATCTGCATCACTAGGCATTTTCCAGTCAGCTCTAGGGCTAAGGTTAATGCTTCCTACTTTTGGACCATCTGGCATACAGGAGCGTTTAAACTGCTGTGTAAAGAAACGCCACAAGAACTTTTTTAGCCATTTTTTAATGGTTTCTTCATCGTAGTTATCAAAGGCATGATTGGCAAGGAAAAGAATCTTACTTGGTTTTGCTCCATATTTAATAAAATGGTACAAAAAGAAGTCATGTAACTCATATGGACCGACAATGCTTTCTGTTTCTTGAATGATTTCATTCTCTTTGTGAGGTAGAAGCTCAGGGCTAATGGGGGTGTCTAAGATATCATCAATAATATGGCTGATTTTCCCATTGCTTTTAAAGTATTCGATAACATATTTTATAAGTGTTTTTGGAATTCCAGAGTTTAGAGCATACATGCTCATATGGTCACCGTTGTAAGTACTCCAACCCAAAGCTATTTCACTCAAGTCACCTGTCCCTATCACCAATCCACCCTCTCTGTTGGCTGTATTCATAAGGATGCTGGTTCTAGCCCTTGCTTGGACATTTTCGTAGGTGACTGAGTGGTCATTGACCTCATGCCCTATTGCTTCAAATTCTGTGAGGGCTAGTTTTGTAATATCAACTGTTCGTAAGGTCACATCTAAAGCTTTACAAAGCTCTATGGCATTGTTTTTGGTTCGGCTGGTTGTTCCAAACCCTGGCATGGTGATGGCGATAATATCTTTACTGTCCCAATTCATAATTTTAAAAGCTTGATGGGTAGAGAGTAGGGCAAGGGTAGAGTCTAAGCCACCAGAGATGCCGATAATGGCTTTTTTTATGTGGGCATGGGTCATCCGTTTTATAAGTCCATGTGCTTGAATGTTGATAATCTCTTCACAACGGGTTGTTTTTTCTTGATAAATAGAGGGGACAAAGGGCATAGATGGGATAAAACGGTTTAATTCTTTAATCTGTGGAGTTTCTTGAATGGTAATGGTTCTAAACTCTGTTCTCTCTTCATCGGAATAGCTTGATTCTGAAATACGTTGCCAATTTAGACGCTCTAAGTCAAGGTCAGCTGTGATGAGGCTGGAGTCCATAGAAAAACGTTTGTTCTGTGCTAAAGTAGAACCATATTCACTAATAATGCTATGCCCTCCAAAAACGGTATCGGTTGTTGATTCTCCGACCCCTGATGAGGTATAGATATATGCACCCATACATCTAGCACTTTGGGTTCGTACCAACTCTTCACGATATTCAGCTTTTCCTATAAGTTCATTACTCGCACTGAGGTTAAAGATAATATTTGCACCATTAATTGACATCTGATTGCTTGGAGGGGTAACAGCCCAAAGGTCTTCACAAATCTCTACCCCAAAGGTTATCTCTTTATTATCTGTAAATAGTAAATCAACCCCAAAGGGGATAGTTTTGTCAAATAAAAGGGTTGTACTGTTTTTAATAGATTTTCCAGAGATAAATTGACGTTTTTCATAAAACTCTTTTTTATTGGGAAGATAGCTTTTGGGAACAACACCCAAAATAGTACCATTTTGAATCACAACAGCACAGTTATAAAGACGATGTTTGTCAAGTAAGACTATTCCTAAAATAGCAATGGTTGAGATGTTTTTAGTAATCTGTAATATGGAGTTAAGCGCATCATTTTGTTTTTGTAAAAGTGTTTGATTGAAAAAAAGGTCAGAAGCTGTATACCCTGTTAAGGTAAGTTCTGGAAAAAGAATAATAGATGCTCTTTTCTTAGAAGCTTGGTTTAAAAGTTTTACTATTTCTATGGCATTTTCTTGGGGATTTGCAACAATTGTTTTGTTAACAGCTGAAGCAACTCTATAAAATCCGTACATTTATATTCCTTAATGGGTAACTAAAATATTTAATCTATTTGAGTTCTAATTGTAACTAAAAGAGTAAGAAAGATTATTTAAGATAAAAGGTTTTGTTTAGGTATTTTACTTTACTATTGGACAATACTTCTATTCTTTTCCACAAAAGCTTGGTATAAATTTTTCCATCACTAATCGTATATTTACCTTTTTTAGGAAAAGCTTGACCCCATGACTGCTTTTTCTTTAATATTTCAAGTAAATTTTTTGATTTAAGTTCACTGCTTGTTAAACTGTCAGTTTTATTGGTATATAGATAGTAGTACTTCTTATCCTCTGTTAAAAGGAAAAAATAATAAGAGTCTTTAATCTTATCACTACGATAAACTTTATCGTAACTAGGTTGTGTACCAGAGATCTTTTCAGCATGAAGTATACTATTTGCTATTAAGAAGAGTAAAGTTAAGGATTTGATAGTTTTAAGTAGTGTTTCCATAGATTAAGTATAACACAGCAGTTTATTAAAAAAGGCGATTAAAAGAAGAAGTAACTTTATAAAATTTATAGATTGAAAAAATTCAGTAAAAAAACCCAATATTCAATATATTTGAGTTTTTAATTCCAAATAAAAAATTATTGAAGAAAAAAAGTTTTATTAAGATATTTTATTTTTTTATCTGATAATATTTTAATTCTTTTCCATAAAAGCTTGGTATATATCTTTCCATCACTTATTGTATATGTACCTTTTTTAGGAAAAGCTTGACCCCAAGATTGTTTTTTCTTTAATATTTCAATTAAATTTTTTGATTTAAGTTCACTAGCGGTTAAACTATTGGTTCGATTGGTATATAAGTGATAATATTTTCCATCTTTAGTTAAAAGAAAAAAGTGGTAAGAATCTCCAATTCTATCACTACGATAAACTTTATCGTAACTAGGTTGTGTACCAGAAATACTTTCAGCATAGAGAGTGCTGTTTATAATCACTATTAGTAAGGTTAAGAACTTTATCGTTTTAAGTAATGTTTTCATACATTAAGTATAACACAGCAGTTTATTAAAAAAGGGTGAATATTAAAAAAAAAATCAATATTTATGATTAAGCTGTTTTTTATAGTTAAGAGATATTTTTACTTAACTAACTAGTGTATAATCTTAAACAAAAAATAATATTTACCTGCTAATCAATCTTAGGAGAAGGTATGCCAAAGTAAAAACCTTGTGAATAATCAGCACCCAATTCTTTAACAATTTTATAAACTTCTTCATTATGAACATATTCAGTAATGGTTTTTCTTCCAAGTTTTTTTGAAAATGAAATAATCGCTTCAGTGATGATTCTAGCATTTTTATCTTTATTGATATTTTTAATTAAACTACCATCTATTTTAATAAAATCAGCATCAATATTTAAAATATGCTCAAAATTGGCATAACCTGAACCAAAATCATCAATTGCAATTTTTACACCAAATTTTTTAATATTTTTAATGAAGTTGTTAATAATTTTATAGTCATTAACCTCTTCTGATTCTGTGATTTCAAATATAACATTGTGACTGTTACTATAATTTTTAAGTTTCATATAGATGTAATCGGTTGTTTCTTTTGAAAGAATATCTTCTATGGTTAAATTTATTGAAAATTCAAAAGATGGCAAATTTTCAAAAGTTTTAAATGCCTTTTCAATAACAATTTTGGTAATGAGCGGATAAAGCTTTGCTTTTTGAGAAATTTCTAAAAAAGTAAAGGTTGGTGCTGGATGACCATCTCTGTCTATCATTCTTACTAAGGTTTCGTATTTAACTATCTCTCCTGTTTGATTATTTAAAATGGGTTGATAATAGGTAACAACTCTATTTTCACTTAACGCTTCTTTGATTTTTTTAATCCATTCTATATTTTCAGCATAATCTTTACTTTTTCTCATACTGTGGTTAAAGAGTAAAAATTTTTTATGTTCAAGTCGAGCTTGTCTTCGAGCAATATTTGAATATAAGATAAGTTTCTGATAATTATCATGAGCATAATAAGTTGCTGCTCCACCTGTTACCGATATGTTTATACGATTTTGATTTTCTATATTTATTTGACTTATTTGTAATTCAATATCGGCAATAAACTTTTCAAAGAATATTTGAAAATTACTTTGAGCCAAGTAGCCCTCTTGAAAAAGTAAAATAAATTGATCGGCTTGAAATTTGTAAAGTTTAAAATGTTTTTTCTCTTTTATATTTCTGAGTATATTTGCAAGATTCAATAAAACACTATCTCCAATATTAGAACCATAAAAATCATTAAATCCTGAAAAGTCATCAATGTTAAGATAAAAAATAATAGGTTTAATAGCTGTTTTTAAATCAACCAAGAGTTGATTCCTATTAGGGAGACCCGTTAATAAATCAGTTCTTTGTTTTTTAATCTCCTCTTTACTCTTTTCAAGCTCTGTGATATCGTGTCTTACTGCAAAGTATTCAATAATTTTTCCATTATGGTCAAGAATAGGGAGAATGGTTGCATCAACAATATAGGTTTCTCCATTTTTAGTTCGGTTTTTAACAACCCCTTTCCATATTTTTTTTGCTCTAATGGTACTCCATAGTTTTTCAAATACCTCTTTAGGTACATCTGGATGTCTAACAATATTATGGGAACGTCCCATTAGCTCTTTTTGTGTATATCCTGAAACCTCACAAAACATCTCATTCGCATAGGTGATAATGCCTTTTAGATTGGTTTTAGAGACAATACTACTATTGTCTATGGCTGTTTTATACCCATCAAGAAAGGAGATATTTTTATGTAGTTTTTCACTCATACTATTAAAAGCCAAAAGGGCTCGACCAATTTCATCTTTCTTGTCAACTTCAAGTTTGATTTGAGTTTGTCCAGAAGATATCATTTCAGAGGCTTTTTGAAGTTTTTTTAGGTTGCCTGTTACCGATTGATAAAATGCAATAAAAATATAAAATGCAATAAGAAGAATAATAAGAAAAATAGTAACAAGGTCAATAAGTTTACGTTTCAATTCTATTTTTAAACTTTTAATTGTTTCTATATAGGTAAGTGTGAAAAATCCATAAAGATTTTCTTGTAATTCCATATTAGATGAGATCTTTTGGATAAATGCTTCATTATTGAAATTATATGCTTTATTATTTATAATATTCTCAGTGATAATTTCTAATATATTCGAAAGATTATAAGTGATGGCTGTTGTTTGTTTTACTAATCCATGATAATTATCTAATTGACTCAATATGGTATTGTCTCTTAGATTAAGTTGGATGCTTGTTAAATCTGTAGCCAATGCAAAAAGTTTCTCTTTTCCCTCCTGAGTTATTTTTTCTTGATTCAGTAATTCATTAGATGAATCTCTTAATTGATTTGAATATTCATAGAGATGAGGAAATGATTCTTGTATAACATATGCTAGATAATTTATTCGAGGGTCTTTACTTGCCGAGAATGAACTTCTTTTAGAGATATCATGTATAGTTGCTATAAGTTTATTAACAACTTCACCATGTTTTTTAAAAATTTTCTTAGAGGGAACTGTCTTGTCAAAGGTATCTAAACTAATAACATTAAAAAGGGAGATAGCTACTGCATAGTTTGGATTAGAAGAGAGTAGTCTGAAGTTTTTTTCATCATACTCTCTTAATGTACGTTGTTGATTTGTATAGATTTTCTCATTTTCAATCAACTTATTCCGTAAAGATAGGTTTCCTTGAAGATAATTATTTGATAATGTTCGATGTCTCTGTATTGTATTTATAAAACTTTTTACAATTTCTATATATTCTAAACCTGTTATTTGATTATCATAAATAGTACTTTTTTCAAAATAATCCATGAAAGCTGTTCTTGATGGAAACAGAAGAAGTAAAAAAAGTATAGAAATTGAAGCTATAATTTTAATTTTAAAAGAGAGCTTGTTCATAACATAAAGGGCTGGATATAAGAGTTTGTTCAATGTTTTCATAAGTTATATCCTTTGTTTTAAATATTATAGCATAAAAAATAATATAATTTAATATAATTTTGTAAAAAATATATTTTTTTTTAAAAATAATATCTCCTCTCATAATTAAATCAGAGGAAAGGTGAGTTTAAGCTTTTTGAGAAACAACTTCTACAGAAATAATTTCATCATTTTGTTCAATTGAATCAAGAACAGCAAAGCTTTCAGAATCATCAAGCTCAATTGCTCCAAATACTGTGTGTACACCATCAAGATGTGGAGTTGGAACAAAGGTGATGAAAAATTGACTTCCACCTGTATTTGGTCCTGCATGAGCCATTGAGAGTGTACCTCTTCTGTGTGCTTCATGACTTGTATCTGTTTCACAGTCAATTGACCAATCAGGTCCACCCATCCCTGCCATACTAGGATTACCATTCGGACCTGAATGTGGACAACCACCTTGTGCCATAAATCCTGGAATTACTCTGTGAAATTTTAAGTTGTTATAAAAACCTTCACCCGCAAGATGAGCCAAGTTGGCTACTGTATTTGGTGCATCTTCTGTGTAAAGCTTAATCCAAATAGTCCCTTTTGATGTGTTAAATTTTGCGTAGTTATATGTTTCCATAATATCTTGTGCTATTTCATATCTTTTTGACATGTTAATCCTTGATTTTAATAATTTTGGTAGAATTATATCAAAAATTATTAAGGGGCATATTACATGCAATTATGTGTAGCATTAGATTTACCATCAGCAGAAGAGAATTTGGCTTTAGCCACAGCATTAAAAAATCATAATATTTGGATGAAAGTAGGATTCAGAGCTTATATAAGGGATGGAAAGCCATTTATTAAGTCGCTTAAAAGAATTAATCCTGAGTTTAAAATATTTTTAGATCTAAAACTTTATGATATCCCTAACACCATGGCTGATGCAGCTGAAGAGATAGCAAAGCTTGGTGTCAATATGTTTAACATACATGCATCAGCAGGAGCAATTGCAATGAAAACTGTTATGGAAAGATTATCTACTTATGAAAATAGACCCTTAGTTTTAGCTGTTACAGCTTTAACTTCATTTGATGAAGAGAATTTTTCTCTTATATATGAAAAAGGAATTAATGAAAAAGCAGAGCAGTTTGCAAAAATCTCTTATATCAACGGATTAGATGGTGTTGTTTGTTCTACATTTGAGAGTAGAGCCATTAAAAATGCAACCTCAGATAAATTTTTAACTTTATGTCCAGGTATAAGACCTTTTGGAGAAGATGCAGGAGATCAACAAAGGGTGGCTACTTTAGAGTTAGCAAAAGAGGAGGGGGTAGATTTTCCTGTTATAGGAAGACCCATCTATAAAGATGAAAATCCTTTAGAAAAAGTTGAGAAAATTTTAAAGTTAATGTAGTTTCTGACAAAAAATATAGAAATTTCTAAAAATATAGATAATTTTATATTTTTTTAAGCATCTTTCCCCTATAATCTCACTCCACAAAACGTGGAACTACAACACGGACAGTTGGGTGAGTTGGCTGAAACCACATCCCTGCTAAGGATGCGTACTGGTAACGGTACCGAGAGTTCGAATCTCTCACTGTCCGCCATTTAATCATAGAAAACCTTTCTAAATCCCACAATATAATCATCTTGAATATGCTTTAAGGTTGGATATTTTCCCCTTAGTCACATGAAAATCACATACGCATAAAAAAATCACATATTTTACAAGTTTTAGGCATTGTTTCCATGCTCTACATATTTTTAATAAATTGGTGTGATAAGTATAATTTTTTGATTTGTTAGAGAAAAAGCCCAAAAGAGAAAAAGGGCTTATTTGAGAATTAGACTCTATGAAGAAAAAAGAGTCATTGAAAGAATAAAACTTAATGCACCAATAAAAATAATTAGCACATGGATATCATGATTTTTAATATTGGTCTTATTTCTCCCCTGCTTTGATTTTTGCTGAGTTGTTTTTTTTGCTTGGTTTGATTTTCTTGTGTTTGTTACTTTCATGATTATATCCCCTCTACTCTGTTTCATTGGTTACAATATTTTTCATTTCTGCTAAAGCTCTGTAACCACCTTTAAAATGAATTAAACCCAAATCTTCTAATTTACCATAACAATTATCAATGTCTTTTCTAGTGATTAATCTATCACTTGAAAACTGTTGTTTTACTATTGATTTTTGAAGTAACCTATCCCCCTCTTTTACTGCTCCATTTTCAAAAGCTACCTTTATAATTTCATTCTCTTTATGATTAAAATTCATAAGATTCAAAACATCTTTTTTAGTCTCGTTTTCCTCAATGTTTTTTTCTGTTAAATCATCTTTCTCTTTTGGGTCTTCATGTTGAGTGTAACACTCCGAAAAATCATCATTTGAGCTACTAAAAGAGGGTAAATATTTACTTATATTCGTTTTTAAGCTATTTTGGGTGTAATAGTCTGAATTATAGCCATTTGAACCACTATTTGCATTAAAAGCTATTTGAGCCTTATCAGGTTGGGTTTGTTGGTTGTTTTGCTGATTCTGAGTCATTGTATAAGCTGGGGTAGGGTGGTTCTGCATTTGCACTTTCTGTTCTATTTTTTCCATTGAATTGTTAATCATATTTGTTTCGATAATGGTGGTTACATTCTCCTCATATGTTGCTAACTTTTCAGCAGTTCTAACAATAG
>Ga0256824_10001136_pt1 | contig 10293 bp, 5 predicted proteins | sample CV67metaG_FD_191570 | JGI IMG/M metagenome (GOLD analysis project Ga0256824, IMG submission 191570) | Hydrothermal vent microbial communities from East Pacific Rise, Pacific Ocean - CV67 | ecosystem: Environmental > Aquatic > Marine > Hydrothermal vents | place: Pacific Ocean: East Pacific Rise...
TCTTGCATAGCTCAAATATAACGCATACACATTTTCGTCATAATTAAATTTATTTGATTTCAATTTATCAATTGTTTCTGCATCACCAACAACATTAAAAGCTTCAAATGTATTTTTAGTTTCCACTCTACTCACTTTCGATCCAAACCCTAATTTACCTTTGTAAAAATCTGTTTCATAATCAATTTTACCTGTGTAAATTGATATATTAATTGGCATATTAAAACTATTAATAATTTCAGAGTATATGGTATCACGTGAATCGTTATAGTATAAATTAGGTTGCATTCTTTTATTAGTCATATTATAATTCCCATAATCAAAATCTACATCTAAAGACTTTCCTTTACCACTATAAAACCTATAATTCAAATTTATTGTATTTTGAATTGCTCTTGAATCCCCTGAATTTTTAGCTACTAAAATACTGTCAATATCATTAATATTAGTTTGTTTTGACATTTTTATTTCATTAAAACTAACTTCTTCTCCAATTCTGTTATTCCCACTATATAAAAATCCAATTGTGTGTTTTTTATTAATAAAATAATCAGTCCCTAACCTGTAAGACAAGACATCATTATTTTTTCTTGTATTATTAATTTCATCTAAGTACAAGCCATTTTGTTTACTCCTAAAAATGATATTATGATAGTTATCACCTCTGTTAAACCCAGTATTTCCAAATACATTAAACTTCTTGTTTCTGTAGTTTCCTGTTGCACTTAAACCTCCTCTAAACAAATCACCTTGAGTAGCTGTTGCATTTATAGAACCATTTGCTCCCATTGATTTATCTTTCTTTAGTCTAATGTCAATTATTCCAGCATTACCTTCTGCTTCATATTTTGCTCCAGGTGTTGTAATAATTTCAATTCTATCAATTTGATCAGCTGGTAAGTTTTTTAAATAGCTACTTAAATCATCACCTGCCAATGGTAGTTGTTTTCCATCAATAAATACACGTACACCTGAACGCCCTAACACACTAATATTATCATTGTTATCAACGGTTACTGCAGGTGCTTTACGTAACAATTCAATTGCATTTGCACCAGTACTGTTAATTGTACCTTCCACATTAAATATTGTTCTATCTGGTTTTACTTCTAAAATAGCTCTTTCTCCAGTAATAACAACCTCTTTTAAATTTTGTGATTTGAATGAAATATTTCCCAAATCATTGACCTCATCTTTATTTAAAATAATATTATTAATAATTAAATCAGCTTGTCCAACAAATGTTACTTTAATAAAATAGTTACCCGCTTTTAAATTTTTAAGATTAAAAGAGCCATCCTCATTTGTTGTCTCAACTTTTAGCATAGTTGTATCTACATTAGAGAATAGAGCCACATAAGCAAAAGGAACTGCTAACGTATCGTTTTCGTACAACTTACCTATAATAGAAGATTGTGAAAAAGAACAACTTACAATAAGTGCGAAAATAAGAGTTAATAATAATTTCATAATTCAGTTAATTATACAACAAAGTTAATGTTAAAATTAAGTCTTCACTTTATTTTAACATTTGGTTAGTTTCACCTCAATACATTAGTTACAAAAATAATCAAATTACTATTTTATCAACGACTTATTAACTTTAAACAATAATTCAAAAAAGTATTAGTATTTTGGGCTTGCAAAAAATTATAAACATGAAACATAAACTTATTTACACTACAGCTATTGCTGGACTTTTATTAGCAAGTTGTGGTGAAACAGCTTCAACTGACGAATCGGTTGTAGCCACAGATTCAACAACTGTTGTTGAACAAACAGAAAATTTTAATTACGTTGATGAAACCTTTGGAGATATTCAAATGCTACGTTATCAAATTAATGGATTTGATAATTTATCGTTAAAACAACAAAAATTGGTTTATTATTTATACGAAGCAGGTGTGTCTGGTAGAGATATGATTTGGGATCAAAATTACCGTCATAATCTATCAATTAGAACTGCTTTAGAAAGTATTGTAAACAAGTATAATGGTGATAAAACATCTCAAGATTGGGCTGATTTTATGGAATACACTAAAAGAGTATGGTTTTCTAACGGAATTCACCACCACTACTCTATGGAAAAATTTAAACCTTCATTTTCTAAAGATTATTTAGCATCTTTATTAAAAGAATCAAATACTGAATTAATTACTGAAGCTTTTGACGTTATTTTTAATGATAAAGATTCTAAAAGAGTAAGTTTAGATGAATCAAAAGATTTACTTTTAGGTTCAGCTACAAATTTTTATCAAGCTGATATTACTGAAGCTGATTTTGAAAAATATTACGCTTCTGTTATAGACAAGTCTGATTCAAGACCAGTTGAACATGGATTAAATTCAAAATTGGTGAAAGCTGAAGATGGAACTGTTTCTGAAATGGTTTATAAAGTTGGTGGTTTATACAACAATGCTATTGTAGAAGTTGTAAAATGGTTAGAATTAGCTCAAGGTGTTGCTGAAAATGACGAACAAGGAAAAGCCTTAGGTTTATTAGTTGAGTACTATAAAACTGGTGATTTAAAAAAATGGTCTGAGTTTAATATTGTTTGGAGTCAAGCTACAAAAGGAGACATTGATTACATTCAAGGGTTTGTTGAAGTATATGGAGATCCAATGGGTATGAGAGGTTCTTATGAGTCGATTGTACAAATTAAGGATTTTGAAGCGTCTGGAAGAATGAAAACTTTAGCAGATAATGTGCAATGGTTTGAAGATAACTCTTCAATTATGGATGCACATAAAAAACCTAATGTAGTTGGTGTAACTTATAATGTAGTAAATGTTGCTGGTGAAGCAGGAGATTCTTCACCATCTACTCCAATTGGTGTTAATTTACCAAATTCAGATTGGATTAGAACTGTTCATGGTTCAAAAGCGGTGAGTTTAGGAAATATTGTTGAAGCTTATAGCCAATCTGGTGGTGAAGGTATGTTAGAAGAATTTGCTCACGATCAAGAAGAAATTGACAGAGCAAAAGCTCACGGGGAATTAGCTTCAAAATTACACACTGCTATGCATGAAGTAATTGGACATGCATCAGGATTAATTAATGAAGGTGTTGGTACACCAAAAGAAACGTTAAAAAACTTTTCATCAACTTTAGAAGAAGCAAGAGCAGATTTAGTAGCTCTTTACTTTTTAATGGATACTAAATTAGTTGATTTAGGTTTAATGGAATCTTTAGAGGTTGGTAAAGCAGAATACGATTCTTATATTAGAAATGGAATGATGGCTCAAATGAGACGTTTAGAACCAGGTGCTAATTTAGAAGAAGCTCACATGAGAAATAGACAAATTGTAGCATCTTGGGCTTTTGAAAAGGGTACTAAAGAAAATGTAATTGAAAAAGTAGAAAGAGATGGTAAAACATATTTTGAAATTCACGATTACGTTAAATTAAAAGCAATTTTTGGAGATTTATTAATGTTGATTCAACGTATTAAATCTGAAGGTGATTATGAAGCTGGTAAAGCGTTAGTTTACGGTTACGGTGTGTATGTTGACAAAGCTATTCACGCACAAGTAATTACAAGAAGTGAAGTATTAAACATTCCTCCTTACAACGGAATGCTTAATCCAATACTGACAGCGGTTAAAGATGAAGAAGGAAATATTACTACAATTACAGTAGTACAACCTGAAAATTTTGAATCTCAAATGTTAGGATATTCTAAAAATTATGGTTTTTTAAAATAAATAATCCATCAAACCAATTAAAAAATGAGCAACTCAAAAAGAGTTGCTCATTTTAGTTTAAGCTATCAATTAACATCACTAAGCTAAAAAGCTTCTACTTTTATAAAAAATTAAGAACAAAATGTTGCAAATAGATAATATTTACCTTTTTTTTGCGTTTTGAATTTACCTCAATTGAATATGAAACAGTATTTTTATATATTAACTCTTGTAACTCTCTCATTAACATCTTGTAATGAAGACATTACAACGTCTTGGCTTAAAATTGACACCATCAACCTTACTTCTAATGTAACAACCGAAGGTGAAAATAGTCATAACATAACTGATGCTTGGGTGTTTATGGACAATCAACCATTAGGAGTTTGGGAGTTACCTTGTGAAATTCCTATTTTAGATGAAGGAAAACACTCTTTTATTGTATATCCAGGTATAAAAAATAATGGCATAAATTCTACACGAATTAAATATCCTTTTTATAAAACAGATGATTTTGAACTTACTCTATTAAAAGGAGAAACTGTTAGCTACCAACCTACAGTTAGTTATAAATCAAATATAATTTTTTCAGGACGTGAAAATTTTGAAGATACTGGAATAATATTAAACCCTAATAGTGCATTAGATACTTCTAAAATTCATATTATTTCAAAAGTTAATTATCCAAACATTGTAAAATATGGCGAAAATTGTGGTAAAATTACTCTAAACCAAAATGACACAATTACTCAAGTTATAACAAATCTTAACTTAGACATAGAAAAAGGGCAAGTTTTTTTGGAATTAGATTATATGAATACCAATAGTTTTGCTATAGGATTAAATTGGATTTCTGGATTAACTGGAAATAGTAATAATGATCCGTTTATTGTAATCAATCAACAAGAAGAATCCGACTCTAAATGGAAAAAAATATATTTAGATTTAACCAGCTATGTTGCAAATGTAGATCAAGCAATTAGTTTTGAATTTTATATTGTAGCTAATTTAGATAAAGGCAAGTCAAATTCATTTGTGTATTTAGATAATTTAAAAATTGTTCAATTTGATTAAATGAATAAAAATAAAAACACCATATCATTATTTATTTCTGACTTTATATCGGTTATAATAGTTTGGACTTTGTTTTTTGCGTTTAGAGATGTTTATATTGAAAAAACTGATGTATTTTTTGATGAATTCTATGTTAAAGGCTTAGTATTTGTTTCTGTTTTTTGGATGACTTTTTATATTATTCAAGGAACATATTTAAATGTTTTAAGACATTATAGATTAAAAATTATTGTCTCTACCCTATTTGCATCTTTGGTTGGAAGTTTAATCATATTTTTAATTTTACTATTAGATGATATTCAAAACTTACTTTCTTATAAGCAATACTATCAAATGCTATTTGTTTTATTTACCTTACATTTTAGTATTACATTAATTCCAAGAGTAATTCTTACATCATTAAGAATAAAAAAAATACATAACGGTGAGTTTGGTTTTAATACCTTAATAATTGGTGGTAGCCATAAAGCAGTTGATATTTTAAATGATTTAAAAAAACTACGTCATAATTCGGGACATAAAATAGTAGGATTTGCAAATATTAATGGAAATGATTACAAATTAAAAGAACACCTTCCTTTTTTAGGGCATTTTTCAGAAATAAACCAACTTATAAAGGATAATAATATTGAAGAAGTTATTATAGCTTTAGAAAGTAGCGACCATGAAAAACTAAACGCTATTATTACAGAACTAAGTGCTTTTGATTTAAGAATTAACATTGTGCCTGATAATTTTGATATACTATCTGGTCAAGTAAAAATGAATTCAATTTTTGGAGCATTATTAATTCAAGTAAACAAACATTCAATGCCTGATTGGCAAAAGTCATCAAAACGTTTATTTGATGTTTTAACTTCATTTTTTGTTTTAGTTCTATTATCACCTATGTATATTTTATTAGCTATAATCGTTAAGTTAACCTCTAAAGGTCCTGTTTTTTTTAAACAAGAGCGTATAGGTATTAATGGAATCCCTTTTAGAATTATAAAATTTAGAACCATGTTTGTTGGAGCAGAAAAAGATGGTCCTCAGCTATCTAGTTCACATGACAAAAGGATTACACCTATTGGTAAAATATTAAGAAAAACAAGATTAGATGAATTTCCTCAGTTTTGGAATGTCATTAAAGGTGATATGTCTATTGTAGGTCCACGACCAGAAAGACAATTTTACATTGATAAAATATCAGAAAAAGATCCACAATATTTGTATTTACACAAAGTAAGACCAGGAATTACTTCATGGGGGCAAGTAAAATTTGGTTATGCTGAGAATGTGGATGAAATGGTACAACGTATGAAGTACGATTTATTATACATCAGAAATATGTCTTTAGCTTTAGATTTTAAAATTATGTTTTACACAGTTGCTGTTATTGTAAAAGCTAAAGGGAAATAGACTTAAAATTTTTAGTCATTAAATGGTCAAAACATTCTCAAAGTCAATTTGCCAATTTACATGGTTAATTCCTCATTTTTTTTGACTATGACATACTATTTTGTTGGCAATACAAATTCTATTTTTGAACAGGCGTATTGGCTTTTTACCTTTCCACCTTAATATAAACCTCTTGCCCATTATATTTAATAGTTGATTTTGACGAAAACTCCATTAAATCATTATCTGCACAAATTACGTCATACTTACCTGTAATATCATAGACTAAATAATCATAAGCACTTAATGTTTCACCATCCTCATTTGGCTGTTGTACGTAGGTTAAGTGAAACTCTTTTCCTTTATTTAAAAATTGCCAATCAAAAATGGCATTTTCTTTTACATATTTCCCTCTCCATTCACAAGACGGTACTGCTGTTTCAATATCCTCAATTGTTGCAATGTACCATTTGCCTTTTATATTTAAACTTGTACCATCTACCGTAACATCTGTTACATTCCAAGTTTGACCATCCATTAATTTATTTGAATACCTATTTTCTTTATGACAAGAGGTTAAGGTAGCTACTATTACTGTAAGTATAATTATTAATTTTTTCATAATTTTTTTTTATAAGAAGATAAGGAGTAAGAAATTAAGTATTTGATTATTTTTTTTAGTACTTAGTATCAAGTAGAAAGTATCAAGTATCAAGTACTCTCTACTTAATACTTTCTACTCAATACTCTATACTATTTACTATTTTTTACTGCACCACTAAACGTTTTGTTTTTTGAACGCCATAGCTACTTACGGTTACAAAATATATTCCTGCTTCTAAATTTGTTACGTCTAAGTTATAACTATTTGAGTTAGTTTGCTCATAACTTACAGGTATTTGTTTACCCATTATGTCTTTTATATGAATATTTACAAAAGTTGTTCTTAATCCGATAGTTATCGGATTTTTAATTACAACTGTTGTGTTATTGGTGGTTGGGTTTGGAAACATATCAAAATTAATTTCGGTTACATTTTCTATTGTTTTTACATTAACTATTTCTTTAGCTTGATTGATTGAATCCAACATTGCTAACATACTTTTAGTTGGAATATTTGCTAAATAAGGATTATTAACTTTTCCTTTACAAAAATTTGTTACATAATTTTGATTTACTTTTGGTATTGGATGTGAATAATCTAAAATAGGCTCTATTGATAAAACTGCTTCATGAGAAATAATTGATTCATTTATTACATTTATTTCATTACCTGCTTTGAAATCTACATGATATCCATTTGCAACCGTAATATTACCTTCAATTCTAATATTATTGTATGCAACACAAGTGTATGTGTAACCATTTAAAGTACAGTTTTCAACTTGTTGTCCATGAAAGTAGGTTGTATTAAAATTACTGATAGCAGAATATTGTGTGATATTACTATTTGAATTAACAATGTTAGATATTAGTGAATTATTAGTATCCCAAATAATATCTGTAGAATCTACCTTATATGATAACAACAGTGTAGTACTATTATTAACACCATCAGAATTAAGGGTGTGAAACTCAATATCTACCATTAATTTTAGGTAAACATCAAAATCCCGTTCATCATACAAAGGTGAACTCACATCTTGAGTTAAAGGAATAACATCTACAGGAATATCACTATCAGTTAAATCAAAAGTAGAACCTGAATATGAATAATCCCACAATAACTCCCAAGGTGTTATACTATGATCTGAAGCCATGACAATCTCATTTTTTAAACCGATTGAAGCTGTAAATGGTGTAAATGCATCAATTGGAATATATGGTGTTTGAATTTTTATGCTTTCTAGTGGATCAACTAAACTACCGTATGGTAAAGCATAATTTGAATTAAAATAACCTAAGGGCTTGTTTCTTGTTACTAATGGAAAATTTGTATTATTATTTGAAACATCTGAATTTGTTGACTCAATATTTACATTTTTAGTTGGCTCATAAAAAACATGATGCATATATTCATCTGAGTTTGGAACATTTTCTTTTAGTTCAATATGATAAGCAGCTTTTACCTCATAATTTTTTATATCTAAGACATCATTCAATGCATATTTTAAATCTTCTGCTAAAGTAATTTGATATTCTTTTGTCCAAGTTTGTATACGCTGAGGCTTTATATGGCTATTATAAATTGTATTGACTTCTGAAAACTGTGTTAAAACATCTGTTTCACCTGAAATGATTTTTGAAATTTTAACTTTAGGACTTTCTAATAGCGCAAAAGTACCCATCACTTCATTATACACAGGATATTGATAAGGATTGCTTAAATTTGGTGAAGGATTAGGATTATCTGACGTAACCACACCACCATAAGCTCCTGGTGAAAAAAATGATACACTTGGTGTATACCCAAAAGCATCCATTGTTCCTGAATAATACATTTCTTCTAAAGTTACAGTGGGCATACTTGGTTTACTTGGCAAGTTTTTTAATTCAAAATTGTTAGCTATAAATGTTTTTCCTGCATCACCAAAAATAGCTTTAACTGCATCCATCACAACTTTAGTGTTAAACACTTTGTCTCCATTTGCCAATATACTTGCAAAACTTGAATTTATACCTTTTATTTGAGTAAATAATGTTGCCGCAGATACAGGTGCTTGTAATTGAGTAACTAAACTTAATGCACTACCAGAAACTAATGCTTGCAGTACTATTTTACCAACCTTTAAAATAATTAAATTTCTTTTTACCTTTTCATTATGCTGGTTTGCATTATCTAAGTCTAGTAAATGCTGTTCATAATAGGCAATATAATCATCAATTGTATTATCTATATATTTATAAATTGTCATACCATCTTTTGCACCCCCGTCATTACCTACATTATGAAAATTGCTAATAAAATCTGCAACATTAGTATTTACACCACCAGTTCCATTTGTTAAATTTTGGTTTGGCAAAGACACTGAGCGACCATGTAATTCAATTGAACTAGTTAAACTTGATTGCGTACTAATTTGTAATGTTGATAAATTATAACAGGTACAAGGGTCATAAGCCACTTGAAAATCGGCAGAAGCCCAAGCTGAGCCTGAAGCAGGTTTAGGCACAATAGCAGTTGCATAAAAAACATTTGTTTCTTTATCTAATGTCATATCATTACCATTGTACAATCTAAAAGCACCTGATATTTTTTGATCATTAGGCTGTTCAAATCCAATAGTAATTGTCATGGCGTTACCGCCACCACCTGCATCTGAATCTTTTCCAAAATTAGTATAAACTCTAATAACACCAGAGTATTTATTATATAAAACGATATATGGAAAATTATTATTTTGAGCTAATGGTTGTGGGATAATATCAATATTATTTGGATAATAGCCTAAATTAATTAACATTAGTTCCCAACCATTAATCATTAACGGTTCTATAACACCTGTAGCAGTTAAATAGTTATAAGCAGGAATAGAAGGATGCATAATATTATTCATTGTAATTGAACTGTTGTCAAAAACAATATTACTAGGGCTGTAGGTTATATACTGACTCCCTTGATTATTATTATCTGTTGGTGTCCAATCAACTCCATTTAAAAAGTATGACGAATTATCTACACCATTATAAGTTGTATTTGGTAAATTAGTATTTGTGGGTGCTAATGGGTTTGTACTTACACCATTTTTACAGTTGGTTTGCCCTTTACTAATAATTACTATTAGTAAAGCAAATATTAATATTCTATTTTTTAAATTCATAGCTCTTAATTTATTTTTCTTCCTTTAAAATGATAAGATGTTGCACATTGTGAAAAATTACCACCCTCAATTATTAAATCAACATTATTCTTATTTGGATATGTAAATACTGCACGTTGAAAACAACCTGCACCACCGCACCATACTTGTTTATAATTTAAACCAAAACTATTACAAGCCACCTCATACCCACCATTCCACAACCCAATGTTATAAAACAAAATTTTAGCACCACCACCAATAGGCAAATAATTTTCATCAAAATCTACAACCACATCTATACTGTCTGTAGAGGCTGAATCACACAGTCTATATGTACCATCAAATCTATTAGGCATAGTATAAGCTTGGCTAATATCCATTATGGTTAAATATTTAGTGATAGAATCATAACC
>Ga0256824_10001137_pt1 | contig 10288 bp, 10 predicted proteins | sample CV67metaG_FD_191570 | JGI IMG/M metagenome (GOLD analysis project Ga0256824, IMG submission 191570) | Hydrothermal vent microbial communities from East Pacific Rise, Pacific Ocean - CV67 | ecosystem: Environmental > Aquatic > Marine > Hydrothermal vents | place: Pacific Ocean: East Pacific Rise...
TTGCAAGTACAATCAAAAATACTACAGCTGAGCTAAGTAGCAATATTGGACTTATGTCTAACATTTAATTCTCCATATTAATTTTTACAGTTTAGAAATCTAAGCATAAAATGCCTAGATAAACTTGGTGTGATTATATCTAAAATTAATTTTAATGAAGATTAAGTGTGTACGATTAAGAAAAATATTTTAATATTTTTTCTATATCTTCTTGAGAATCAATTGATATAGTGAAGCTTTTATTTGTTAATTTTACTTTTAAGTTATTTTTTTCTAATTTGTTTACAATATTATTTAAATTAGTAAGATCATATTTATTTTTTTCTTTTTTAGAAACCTTATTATTTGTATTGCTCATATCTTTAATAAGTTTTTCTGTTTCTCTGACACTTAGTTTTTGACCAATTATAGTATCAATAACTTTTTTTTGTATTTTTTCTTCTAAGGATACAATAACTTTAGCATGTCCAAGTGTAATTTTATCACTAGATATCATCTGCTGAGCATAAACACTTAAACTTAATAGTCTTAATATATTAGTAATTGATGACCTACTTTTATGAACCATATTTGCTAATTGATCGTGTGTAATTGAATGTTCATTGATAAGTGCAGCATATGAATAAGCAATTTCAAGAATATTTAAATCATCTCTTTGAATATTTTCTATAAGCGCGTATTCTCTTAATTTATCGTCACTTATATCTATAATATTAGCTTTTATTTTTGTTAAGTTTGCAAGTTTTGAAGCTCTTAATCTCCTCTCCCCTGCAATTAATATATAATCATCATCTCTTTTTGTAACAACTATAGGTTGTAATAATCCATGTGATACTATTGATTTAGAAAGTTCATTTAATTTTTCTTGGTTAAAAATCTTTCTTGGTTGGTGAGGATTTATTATTATAGAAGATATTAGTATCTCATTAGTTTTATTTGAAGTATCTCTCCCTATATTATCATCATATGCAGATTCAATTTCACCTAAAAGTTCACCTAATCCTCTTCCTAGTGCCATAATATATCCTTTAATTTAATATTGAGTCAGCTAAATTATTATATGCCTTTGTGCCAATTGCATTTGCATCATATAACATTATTGGTTTTCCAAAACTCGGACTTTCTGCTAATTTTACATTTCTTGGTATGACTACATACTTGTCATTATTTATTTTAAATAATTTTGATTCAAAATGTTTTGCTAAATCTGCAAATACTTGTTTTGCTAAATTATTTTGTCCACTATACATTGTTGGTAAAAAACCTTTAATTTCTAAACTTCTATTTATAGTTTGTTTTACTAATTTTATTGTATTTAATAATTGAGCTAGACCTTCTAGAGCAAAAAATTCACATTGAATTGGAATAATTACTGAATTTGAAGCACTTAATGTATTTATAGTAATAGGTCCAAGAGCAGGAGGAGAATCAATTAAAATATAATCATAATCATCTTTTATAGTATCAATACTTCTTTTTAAAATTAATTCTCTATCTTTTTTATTTTTATAAAATTCTTTTTCTATACCAACCAAACCAATATTAGAAGGAGCAAGTTTTAATGTTTCTATATCTGTATTTAGAATAATATCTTCTAAACTTTTTGTACCCAACATTACATGATATATATTATACTCATATGTATCTCTATGGTAACCTAATGATGTTGTTGCATTTGCTTGAGGATCAGCATCAATTAATAATACTTTTTTACCTTTTAATGCCAATGCGGCACTTAAATTTACAGCAGTGGTTGTTTTGCCAACGCCGCCTTTTTGATTTGCTATTGCTATTATTTCAGTCATCTTAAGCTGTATACCTTTTTATTATTTATAGTTAAAGAACCATCTGCATTTAATATTGCATTTTCTAACGATACTTTTTCATTATTTATATTTGTAAAATATTTTTTATTAACATGAAATTCTAGCTTATATTTACTAAATATTTGCTTCCATGATGGATATTCTTTTAGTTGTTTGAAATATTGTTTTAGTAAATCTTCTTTATTTATGTTTATATCTAAGCTTCCTGTAAATGTTTTTGTTTTATTAATATTTAATCCAATTCCACAAATAATTTTATTATTGCATTTATTAGTAATTAAACCAGATATTTTATTATTTCTTGTATATAAATCATTAGGCCATTTCAAGAACACTTCTGATCCAAAAGAAGATAAACATTCTTTAAATATATATGCAAAATATATTGATATTGACTGAAATGGTAAATCTAATGGAAGATCATCTTGTGAAATAATAAAGGATAAGAACAAATTACCATCTTCTCCTTCCCATTTATTATTTTGACTTCCAATTCCATTAGTTTGATTAAAGGTATAAAAACAAATATTTGTTATTTCTTTATTTCTTTTTAATTGTTCTTTTGCATATGTTTGTGTTGAATGTATCTGTTCTAAATATATAAATTTCATAATACAATTATAACAAACTTTATAGATATTTAATATTTAATCATGTATTATTATAAAAAAAACTTATAAAAGGTTTTCATATGAATAGAATATTATCAAATATTTCTTTAAGAAAAAAGCTACTGTTATTATTAATTATTCCTGTATTTTCATTATTATTTTATATCTCTATTAGTACCTATGATTCGTATAAGAAAGAAAATAATTTAACTCAATTATCAAAATTAGTAAACATTAGTAATAAAATTGCTATATTAACAACTGAACTATCAAAAGAGAGATATTTTACTTCAATTTATATTGACACTAAGGGTTTAAAATACAAAGATGAAGCTTTAAATCAAAGATCAAATGTTAATAAGTTATTTTTAGAAATTGAATCATCTATTAAAAATTCTAATATTTTAGAAGAGCTAAAAGATAATTTAATAAAAAAAGAAAGGAATGTAAAAGAATCACTTTTTAATGTAAGAAAAGGGATAAATAAAAATAATTTAAAAGAATTAAAAACAACTAATTTGCTTAATTTTTACTCTAGAACAAATGACTCATTATTAGAACTAATACTTTACATATCAAAATTTTCTGATAATCCAGAAATAAAATCTAATATAATTAATTTGTTTAATATATTATCTACTGCAAACAATCAAGCTGTAGCAGTTGATTACGCTATACATATAATATCAGAACTTGATAATATAACTGATGAAGATGATAACAATATTAAAATAACATATGGTCAATTAAAATTAAAATCAATTTTAAACATAGAGAATTTACAATTAAATACATTTAAAAAATTAGCTTCAAAAAATGTATTGACATATTATAATAATAAATTAAAAAAAATAAATTTATCAGAATATAATGAATATTTAAGATCTTTATCTGATGATAAAGATCTAGATATTTATGAAGGTGAATCTGAGGTTATAAAAAATTTAAGTAACAATAAAACAAAATTTATAGAAAATCAGCTTAAATTTGTTTCATATAATCTTAAGAAAAATATTGATAACTATACTTATTCTGCAAAAAAATCATTTCTTATAAATTTAATATTTTCAGTATTTATATTAATATGTATATTTGTACTTACTAGATATATTACAGATAATATAACTAATAATTTGAAATTATTAGAAAATAATTTATATCACTTCTTTTCTTACCTTACAGATCATACTCATAAAGTTGAACTACATAGTAGCAAAGGTAATGACGAGTTCGCAAAACTTATAGAAGCAATCAATAATCAAGTATTAATAGCAAAAGAAATTACATCAAAAGATCAAATAGTTTTAGAAGATATTGATAATATTATAAATAGAATTCATAATGGTTTTTTTTCATACACTATTAATTCAACAGCAGGAAGCAAAGAAGTTGAGAAATTAAAAAATAATATTAATTTAATGATAGGAGCAACAAAAAATAAACTTGAAACTTTAAAATTAATTTTAGATGCATATGGTCAATATAAATATGACTTTAAATTACCTAATAATAAATTAAAAGGAATGAGTGGAGATATTGGTACACTGAGTACTTCACTTTTAGCTTTAGGTGAAGATATTTCAATGTTTATGGCAACATTTTCAAATGTTACAGATAAATTAAATAAAAATACAGTAACCCTATTAGATACATCAAAAGCACTATCTCAATCTTCAAATCATCAAGCAAATGCCCTAGAAGAAACTGCTACTTCTATTGATGAAATAACAAGTATCATTCAATCTAATGCTAATAATATTTTAAATATGTCATCTATTTCAGATAAATTGCAAGAAACAGTAAGTAACGGTGAAGTTTTAGCAAATGACACTAAAGTATCAATGGAAGAAATAAATGAAAAAGTAATTAAAATAAATGAAGCTATATCCATAATTGATCAAATATCTTTTCAAACAAATATTCTATCACTAAATGCTGCAGTTGAAGCTGCAACAGCTGGTGAAGCTGGAAAAGGTTTTGCAGTAGTTGCTCAAGAAGTACGTAATCTTGCAAACAGAAGTGCTGATGCTGCAAATCAAATAAAAGAGTTAGTAAATGAAGCAACACTTAAAACAAATGAGGGTAAAAATATTACTAACACTATGATTAAAGGATATTCCAACTTAAAAGAAAAAATAATTATGACTAAAGATATAATTGATAACGTTACAGTTGCATCAAATGATCAAAAAAATAGAATTATTTCTATAAATGAAGCAATAACTAAAATAGATGAAATGACAAAAAAGAATTCATCAAGTACAATTGAATTAAATATAATATCTTCAGAAGTGCAAAGATTATCTTCTAATATTGAAGAAACTATAAAGAGATCTTCTTTTGACCTAGAATATAAAAAAATGACATGTGATGCAAAACTATCAATGGAGATTTCACAATATAAAAGAGATCATATTAACTTTAAGGCAAGTAATTTTAATAAATTAAATGAATTTAAATCATTTAGTGTTACAGATCATACTTCATGTAAGTTAGGGAAATGGATTGTTGAAAAAGAAAATGAAAAAGCGAGTTTTACTCAAACAAGTAAATGGAATGAATTAAAAATAGCTCACGAAAAGGTACATGTCAATGTGCAATCATATATTAATACAAACGTAAATTCTCGTGATTATAAAAGATTAGAAATTGATGCACTCAATATTGAAAATGATACAATAGAAGTATTTGAAAAATTAAATAATATTTTAATCAATAATTGTATTTAATTTATTAAAAATTATAATTAAGACTAAATTTATCTTATTTAACTAAAATACTCCTAACAAAAACAAAATTAAAGGATATTAAATGGCAACAGTAACATTTAAACAAGATACAGTATGTAATCTTTCAGGAAACGAAATCAATGTAGGTGATGCAGCACCAGTAGTAACAGTAGTAAACTGTAACCCAATGCTTCAAAATGAAACAGTAGGTGGAGCTCAAGACAATGTACAATTAGTAGTAGTTGTTCCTTCATTAGACACACCAGTTTGTGATGCAGAAACTAGAAAATTCAACACTGAAGCAGCAGCTTTAGAAGGTGTAACAGTAACTACTGTTTCTATGGATTTACCATTCGCAGCAGCAAAATTTTGTTCAACTGCAGGTATTGAAAACTTAAAAGTTTGTTCTGATTTCAGAAACAAAGATTTCTCTAACGCATATGGTATGTTATTAGCTGATGGACCATTAGCTGGTGTAACTGCAAGATGTATTTTTGTAATTAACAAAGAAGGTAACGTATGTTATAAAGAACTAGTTTCTGAAATTACAGCTGAGCCTGATTACTCTGCAGCAATTGAAGCAGCTAAATCAGTAGCATAATAAATTAACTTTTATTACTTACATATAAAAAGGGACTAAGTTTATACTTAGTCCCTTTTTTAATGGCTATTTTAATAATATTAGATATAATCACAATATGAAATTAACCAATAATACAGAACTTCTTAATAAAAAAAATATTGCAGGAATTATCCTAAAACCAAATGGTAAAGGTCTTGAAAATATATATAAAGATATTAAAGAATTATTTACTAAATATAAGATCGAAATCTTGTTAGAAAAAAATAGTGCAAAATTATTAAAACAAAAATCAGGAATAAATTTTGATGATCTTTGCAAAAAAAGTGATTTTTTAGTAACCATTGGTGGAGATGGTACTTTAATATCAGTTGCTAGAAGAAGTTACAACTATAATAAATCAGTTCTAGGTATAAATCTGGGAACATTAGGCTTTCTTACTACAATATTACCAAATGAATTAGATGAGTTCTTAAATGATTTTGTAAATGATAATTATAAAATTGATAAAAGAATGATGATACAAGCGAATATTGGATTAAGTGAATCAGTTGCATTTAATGATATTGTAATAAGAGGAAAGTCTGTTGCACATATGATTAATCTTGAAGCTTATGTAGATGGAAATAAATTTAATACTTATTATGGAGATGGATTAGTAATATCTACACCAACTGGTTCAACTGCATATAACTTAAGTGCTGGTGGACCAATAGTTTATCCACTTACTCAAGCATTTATTGTAACACCTATATGTGCCCATTCACTTACACAAAGACCTTTAGTACTTCCAACAAATTTTGAGTTAGAGATTTCTACTCCAAATACACAAGGTGCAGTTGTAATAATAGATGGTCAAGACATGTATGAACTAAAACAAAATCAATCAATAAAAATAGCAATTGCATCTAATAGTGCAAATCTAATAAGAACAAAAAATAGAGATTATTTTAAAGTCTTAGATGATAAGCTAAATTGGGGAAATTAATTGATTAGTAGATATTATTTAGAAGACTATTTATCATTTCAAAAAGTTGATATAGAATTTCAAAGTGGGCTTATAATATTTTCTGGACCTAGTGGTGCTGGTAAATCTATATTTATGAATTCATTATTAAATTTATTTGGAAAAGCTCAATGTAATTGTAAACTTAGTGAAATAACAATTGAGAATTTAAATATCCAAAATGAATTATTTGATATTAATAATGATGACATAATAATAAAACAAATAACAAACTCTAAAACTAGATATTTTTTAAATAATCAAACAATTGCAAAAAAACAACTTCAAGAATTTAGTAAAAAGTTTTTTAAACATTTACACCTAAAAGATACCAGTGATTTTGACTCTAAAAATATTATTGAATTTTTAGATTTTTTATCTTCTAAAAATAATAAAAAATATACCAATATATTAGAAGAATTTAAATTATCATTTACAAAACTAAAATCATATAAAAATAATTTAGAGAAAATAAGTCAAGATGAAAAAAATATTGAAGATTTGAAAGAACTTGTAAAAATTCAAATAAAAAAAATAGAAGATATAAATCCTGTTGATGGAGAATATGAAGAACTAAAAGATATAAAAACAATGATAAGTAAAAAAGAAAAAATTGATGAAGCAGTATCAAATGCAAAATCATTTTTAGATAATACTCATCAAATATCAAAAGCACTTGATATTTTAAATATAGATTCTAGTTTTTTTGATGAAACAATAAACGATGTACATAGTCATTTTGATAATTTTTACGATAAAATTTTAAATTACGATGATATGGATATTGAAGAAACATTAGATAAAATTGAAAATCTATCTTGGCTTATAAAAAAATATGGTAGTATAAATGAAGCTATTGAATTTAAAAAGAAAAAGAAAATAGAGCTTGATAATTATGAAAATATATCATTTGAAAAAGAATTATTATCTAAAAAAATAATAGAATTAGAAGAACAAATAACAAAAGATGCAATAACAATTAGTACATATCGAAATGATACTCTTGAAATATTAAAAAAAGATATGAATAATTTTTTAGAACATTTGTACCTTGAGAATTTGGATATAAAAATTGAGCAAAAAGACCTAGATATAAATGGAATTGATTTGATTTCATTTACTTTAAATAATATTAGCTTAGACAAAATAAGTTCTGGTGAATTCAATAGATTAAGACTTGCACTTTTGACAGCTAGAAGTATTTATGAAATAAATACTAAAGGTATATTGTTTTTAGACGAAATTGATGCCAATTTAAGCGGTAAAGAAAGTGCTTCTATTGCAAAAGTTCTTAAAGTATTAAGTAAAAATTATCAGATATTTGCTATTTCACATCAACCGCAATTAAGTGCAACTGCTAATCAGCATTTTTTGATAAGTAAAGAAAATGATATTTCAATTATTAAAGAATTAGATAAATCACAAAGAATTGATGAAATAAGTAGAATGATTAGTGGCGAAAATATAACTAATGAAGCAAAAGAATTTGCAAAAAAATTATTAAAGGATTAAATTTGAGAATATTAAGTGGAATACAACCAAGTGGAACAATACATATTGGTAATTATTTTGGAATGATCAAAAAAATGATTGAAAGCCAAGACAAAGGTGAATTATTTGCTTTTATCGCATCATACCATGCACTAACTTCTGTAAAAGATAAAGAATTTTTACAAAAAAACACTTTTGAAGCTGCTGTTAATTTTCTAAGTCTTGGTATGGATCCAGAAAAATCTACTTTTTGGGTACAAAGTGATGTTCCTGAAGTATTAGAACTATATTGGATATTATCAAATCATACACCTATGGGACTTTTAGAAAGAGCTCATAGCTACAAAGATAAAACATCTAAGGGTATTGCATCTAATCATGGATTATTCTCTTATCCTGTTCTTATGGCTGCTGATATACTCCTATTTGATTCAAATATTGTTCCAGTAGGAAAAGATCAAATACAACATGTAGAGATGACTAGAGATATTGCAAATACATTTAATAATACTTATGGTGAAATTTTAACAATTCCAAAAGCAAAAATAGATGAAATAGTACAAAGTGTTCCTGGAACTGATGGTGCTAAAATGAGTAAATCTTATGGAAATACTATTGATATGTTTGGAAGTAAAAAAGTTATTAAAAAACAAGTTATGAAAATAGTTACAGATACAAAAGAATTAAATGAACCAAAACCATTTGATAATTGTAATGTTTATACTTTATGTAAATTATTTATGAATGAAAATGAACTTTTAGAATTACAAAAAAGATATGCAACACCAGGTGAAGGTTATGGACATTTTAAACTTACACTTTTGGATAAAATAAATGAACATTTTGCACCTTATGAAGAAAAGAGAAATTATTATATAAATAACCCTAAAATTGTAAAAGAAATACTAGCTAATGGCGCAAGTAAAGCAAGAAAAATAGCTGTTGAAAAAATGAAAGTAATCAAAGATGCTGTAGGTTTAAACTATTAATATAAATAGTCGAAAAGACTATTTATTGTAAGAACTTTTTAATATTTTTATTTCTATTTAGTTCTTTAGAAATTTCTTGCTTATGTTTTTTTAAAAAGTTTATGTTTTTATAAAATAATTCAGTAAATAATTTTAAATCATTTATTTCTAAGTCAAGATTACTTAGAAAATTTTCATCCATATATTTAGATGTCCAAAGTTGTAAAGAGTAAGCTCTATCATAATTTTCTAAACTATCTATATGAGTTAATTTAGAAAATGCTTCTAAAGACCAGTTTCGTCTTTCCATGCTTCAGTTAAACCTTTTACTACTTTTGATACTTGCTCTATTGATGTTAAGTTATTATCAATTCCTGCGCTAAATAAAGTTTCTATTTGGTATAAATATAAACCATCTAAATAATAAGCAACATCTCCACCATCAAAATCAAGAATATTTCTAAGTTCATCAAATATTGCAATTGTTTTATTTATATATGTAAATTTATCTTCAATATTATCATTCTCTATAGCTTCAGTTATAAATGAAAGGTATTTTGTTAAACCTTCATATAACTTTAATATTAACATATAAGGATCTTCTGTAACTGCTGCTTGTTTATTATATATATCTATTCCCATATTGTCTCCATTATTTTTTAAAAACAAAACATTTTATAATAAATTAGCTTAAGGTAAGCTCTACATATTATATATTAATTTGCTATTGATTGATCCATCATCATTTTCATACCACCAAATGCAGACTCCATTTGAGTAATCATAGCTGTATATGAAGCAAATTGTAATGACATTTGAGTATATTTACTATCTAATGTTTCTTGTGCTGTTTTTTTATCTTCTTCTAATTCTAATTTTTTTGTAGTCATAGATTCACCATAGCTAGTCATAAGACCATCGTATCCATCTAAAGCATCTAAATATTCTTTTAACCTTGTACCAATACCAGGTTTTTCAGCAACACCTATAAATAAAGATTTTATATCATCTATATTATTAGTAAGTGCTTCACCTAATTTTTCTTCATCTATTAATAGTTCACCAGTTTGAGCATTT
>Ga0256824_10001138_pt1 | contig 10277 bp, 9 predicted proteins | sample CV67metaG_FD_191570 | JGI IMG/M metagenome (GOLD analysis project Ga0256824, IMG submission 191570) | Hydrothermal vent microbial communities from East Pacific Rise, Pacific Ocean - CV67 | ecosystem: Environmental > Aquatic > Marine > Hydrothermal vents | place: Pacific Ocean: East Pacific Rise...
ATCAGCATTGACAAAGATGTCAATATGGGTGTCTTTGTTGGTATCATCATAGGGGTATTAGCTGGTACATTATATAACCGTTTTTATGACATTAAGCTCCCCGAATTTTTAGGTTTCTTTGGGGGTAAGAGATTTGTCCCTATCATCACTGCCATCTCTGCGATTGGTGTTGGGGTACTCGCAGGGTATTTTTGGCACTATGCCCAGTCAGGCATCGATGCTTTTTCCAATGCTATTATAGGACTTAATGAAGTAGGCACTTTTATCTATGGTACACTTAACCGACTACTCATCCCTCTTGGTCTTCACCACATTCTAAACTCTGTCTTTTGGTTTCAACTTGGAGAATACACACATATCAAAGATGGTGTGGAAGTAGTAGCCAATGGTGACTTACATCGTTTCTTTGCAGGAGACAAAACAGCAGGGGTTTACATGTCTGGTTTTTACGTGGTCATGATGTTTGGACTACCTGCTATGGCATATGCTATCTACTTAAATACACCTAAAGTTTCTCGTAAAAAAGTAGGTGCCATTTTAGCAGGTGTAGCATTTACTTCATTTTTAACAGGTATCACTGAACCTTTAGAGTTTCTCTTTCTCTTTGTTGCACCACTTTTATTTGTAGTACATGCATTACTTACAGGCTTGGCACTTGCGCTCGCTCAAATGCTAGACATTCATGCAGGCTTTGGATTTTCAGCTGGGTTTATTGACTATGTCATTAACTACAAATTGGCTACAAACCCACTACTTATATTACCTCTAGGCATTGTGTTTGCATTCATTTATTTTATTGCTTCTTACTACACTATTAAAATTTTTAAACTAAAAATATTTGATGAGACTACAGAGGACATACTCATAGAAAACGATGATGAAGCCCAAAGCTTTATTGATGCGCTTGGAGGGGCTGAGAATATCTTAGATACGGATGCATGTATTACACGACTACGTATGCGTGTTAAAGATAGTAGCCATCTTAGTGACGAGACCTTTATAGCACTTGGTGCAAAAGGTGTTATACGCCCGAGTAAGGAGTCTATACAAATAGTACTTGGAACAAAAGCTGAAGGTGTCGCAGAAAAAATAAAAGCAATATTATTAAGTATTCCTAAATAGTTATTATCTATGCGTTAATAGTTTCTTGATATACTATATTTAAAAAAGTTGGATATTCTCTATATGCGAAAAATATTATTACTTTTATTCTTCTTACTTCTTCATGGGTGTTCCCTTAATAACCTATTTATTGGTGGAAAAATTGATAAAGTTACAGTTGTTAAATATACTCCCTATATGAAGCACCACAGAGCATACTTTTCAAGAGCACAACTTAAAACAATAAAGGGTAATAAAAAATATCTCTATCTTTATAATGCTAAGACCAATGATATCGCTATACTCCTTCACCGTAAACACCAATATGTACTCTATAATATGTCTAAACCAAAACAACAACCCTATGCCATTAATGCTACTGCTAAAACCAAATACTGGCAAGTATTAAAAGGATTTAAGCGTAAAGGATTTAAAATTATAAAGTCTTTAGCTTCTGTGGGATATACCGCTTCAGTCTCTAGAAAAAGATATAAAGGTGTAAAAACCCTTCTCGTGGAAACACAAGAATATTCACGGCTACAAACTCTTTACAAAAAAGCAATTAAAACCTACAATGCCAGTAAAATAAAAAATATCAAAACAAGATTACCCAAATCACTTATCTCCTCTTATTATGCGCAGTATAAAAAACGTGCAAAAACCAGAGCACAATTATTACAGCTAAGTACTATTGCTAAAAAACTAAAGTTACAAGCACCTAAGGTGCCAGGAAAACCTGTGAAGAAACAAAAGACTACACCTTCAAAACAAAAAATACAAATAATACATAAAAAGAAGCCTATCCTTCAAGTTGAAGAAGAGGTTGAAGAGAAAATTGAAGAGCCAATTGTCCCTATTGTGGTCAAAGAAGAGCCTATTATCAAACCTATTGTAAAAAAGATTTTACCTCCTAAACCCTCAGATAAACCATATACTTATTATTTGAAACATGCTTCTTTAAATGAACTTTCTACCTATATTTCAAACAAAGCCACGAAGAATTCTCTTTCCTATACCCAATATAATATGCTAAGCCGTAGGAAAGTAGTTTTACAGGAAGAAAGGCTCTTTAAACATGGTTCCTTAGAAGAATTGATTGCTGCGTATAAAGTAAATAAAAACCCAAAATACAAACAACGTATTATGTCACTTATGAAAGCTAAACAAGCCCATCATTAATTTAGCTTTCTTTATTCACTATATGTACTAAATTTAATCCTATCTTTGTACCCTCATTCTCTTTACTCTGTATATTGATAGGAATCATAAGCTCATCACAAAGTTTTTTTACAATATGTAAACCAATACCTATGCCTCTGTCTTGTTCTTTATAGTATCTATCAAATACCTTTTCTGGTTTCTTAATACCTTTTCCAGTATCATGTACAGATAAATTATTTCCCTGCAGTACAATATGCACATCTCCATTTGCAATATTATATTTTCCTGCGTTAGATAAAAGGTTATCTACAATACGGGTAAATGCATCTTTATTTGTTTTAAGAATCGTATTGTCCATTGATACTTTATAGCCTATGTCAGGGTAAAGTACATCAAAATAATTCACTCTATTTTCTACTAGTTCTTTTAAAGTAAAATTTTCTGATTGCGTAGGAACACCTTTAAGAAAAATACGCAAATTATCTTGCAAGGAAAGAATACTTTGTATATTATTTTCAAGCCTTTGTATCTTTTGGTTGTCTCCTATTTCTCTTTTAAAAATTTTAAGATTAATGAGCATAGAAGAGATAGGGGTATTGAAATCATGTAAAATATCTTTTACAAACTCTTCATTGAGACGTAGTGCACGCTGTAACGGGAGAAGTGCATATATGGAAAATAATAGCGACACCAATGCAGAAAAAATAGAATAAAACCAAAATTTATGATATAAGTTGCTTTCTAATTTCTCTACTCTTGGTACGTAATTTGTTTGAGGATAAACTACTTTCATTAAATACTTATCTGCTGTAGGCACTTTAAAGTAAGCATAAAAATCGCCATCTTTATAAAGTATGTTTTCTTCTCTATCTACTGCCTTATCTACAAAGTCTGTGGTGAGACCTTCACACTGTATGGTAAAAGCACACAGCTTCATTTCTATATGAATTTTTTCTTCAATTTCAATTTTCTTGACCTGATACTCATTCCAGAAGTTAATTGCCAATAATACTTCTAAAAGAATAAAAAAAATCAAAAAACTTTTAAGAAATGATTCTAATTCATAGGTTTTCAATCATGTACCCCTGAGCACGTATATTCTTAATCTCAATACCTAGTTTATTTTTTAATTTAGCGAGATTTACACGTAGTGCATTTGCTGAGGGTTGTTCAAGAAAGTCCATCAGAGTGTAACTGTCCACTATTTTATTCTGCTCTACCATAAGTGTATGAAAGATATTTTGCTGTACTTCCCCTAAACCTATCGTTTGTCCATCTTTTTGTAAGACTCTTGTAGTTGGATTATATACAATATCATTTAAACGGAGTAAAGTATCTTCTTTTTGGTATTTACGCTTAATACGTATCACTAGTTCTTCAGGATCAAATGGTTTTTTAATATAATCATCTGCACCTATTTCAAACCCTTTTGAAATAGAATTAATATCTGTTAATGCTGTGATATAGATTGCGGGGGTTTCATCTCCTGCATCTTTAAGCGAAGAGAGTACATCAAAACCATTTACGTCAGGTACATTTACATCTAAAATATATAGATCATAGGTTTGATCAAAAGTAAGATCAAAGACTTCTGGTCCACGATGTGCAACATCAACTGTATATCCTTCAAGTTCCAGGAATTCTTTGAGACTTTCGCATAAAATTTTGTCATCTTCAAGTAATAATATTTTCATCATACTACAGTATACAAAAGTAATATTAAGGAAGTATTACCTTTTGCGATTACTTCTTTTTGGGGGACTTAAGTACAATAAAAAATACAACAATAATAATAGCATACGCTACATAGTAATAGAGATTGTCACTTTTTGGCATTAGTTCACCTCCATAATAATATCTTGACTCTTCACTATCGTCAATCTTTTTTCAATACTTTTCACATCACTTTCATCTGAGATAATAATCGGGGTAACAATATCTTTTGCATGCTCTTTAATATATGCTAAGTCAACACAGATGATTTTATCACCAGCTTTAACCTCATCTCCTTCATTGGCAAGTCTCTCAAAACCTTTACCCTCAAGTGCTACGGTATCAAGCCCAATGTGCACCATCACCTCTAAATCTTTCTCACTTTTTATACTAAAGGCATGATTGGTAGAAAATATTTTTGTAATCACCCCATCAATAGGTGCTGTAAAAATATTTGACATAGGGATGACTGCCACACCATCACCAGCCATTTTCCCTGCAAATACTTCATCATCTACACTTTCAAGTGCAACAACCTCTCCATCTACAGGTGATTTTATTTCTCTTATTTTTCGTTTTAAAAATCCAAACATGATTTACCTCTTATATTTTACTTCTCCATGAATAATAGTTGATATGATACTAAAATCTTCATCAAATATTACTATGTCTGCATCATATCCTACTTTAAGTGCACCTTTGGGTACATCTAGTTTTTCTGCTGGTATCTTTGTCACTGACTTGACAATATCTGTCAAGCACATAGATGTATGTTTCAACATATTTTTCATTGCTTCATTCATAGTAAGTACTGAACCTGCGAGTGTACCATCTTCTAAAACAGCTTTACCCTCACTAACTTCAACACTACGTCCACCCAAGTCATAGGTCCCACATTTCATACATCCTGCTCTCATAGCATCTGTAATGAGCATTAGCTTATCTTTCTTGACTTTTTGTACCAGTTCAAGTGTAGATGCATGTGTATGTACCAAATCAGCAATCACATCACATGTTACATCTGCATCAAACACAGCCCCCACGATACCAGGATGTCTATGATGATAAGGATTCATGGCATTAAATAAATGTGTTGCATGAGAAACGCCCCACGTAAAGCTCTTCATACTCTCATCATAAGAAGCATCAGAATGTCCAATACTCAAAATAATATGCGGATACCTCTTTGTCAAATGCTTTATAAAATCTTCAGAACCATCTACTTCTGGAGCAAGGGTTATCATCCTAATATCATCCATATAGTTTTCAATAAGTGCCACATTTGCAGCTTGCACATACTCTTTATCTTGAGCCCCATGTTTAGATACATTGATAAAAGGTCCTTCAAGATGCACACCGATGATTTGTGCACCTGTTACACCTGAAGCATGTTGTTGAATATTTTGTAAAGCATTGTCAATATCACTAGGTGACATGGTCATCGTAGTTGCCAAAAAAGAAGTTGTACCTGTTTGTAGTAATGTTGTAGAAAGTTGTTCCAATGCTACAGGTGTGGCATCCATCACATCTGCACCACCTGAGCCGTGTATATGCATATCTATAAATCCAGCACTTACATAGGCCCCTTTAGCATCTATAACCTCTATCTCATCACTGTCAGAGACTATCACATCTTCAACAATGTCAAGGATTTTGTCATTAAAAAGAAGTATCTTATCTTTTACAATAGTATCACCTACTATCAACTTAGCATTAAGTATCGCTATTGTAGGACTAGACATCTTCTCTTATTCTATCTTTCAATACACGTTTTAGTACCTTGCCTGTAGCATTTTTAGGAAGTTCATCTATCACATGAATTTGCTTTGGTATTTTATAGTTTGCAAGGTGTTCTCTCATATATTTTTTCAATCCAGCTTCATCTAAACTTTTTACATCTTCGCTGAGTTCTATATATACTACAGGTACCTCTCCAGACTTTTCATCTACTATACCTATGACAGCTGATGCACCTACCCCTTCATATACATCAATGACTTCTTCTATTTCTCTAGGATAAATGTTAATCCCTTTAGAAATAATAAGATCTTTTTTTCTATCTACAATAAATAAAAAGCCTTCATCATCCATATATCCCAAATCTCCCGTCAGTAACCAATCATTGACTATTGCCTCATCTGTAGCTTCAGGACGACCAAGATAGCCTTGCATGACGTTGTCACCTTTGACAATAATATCACCAACCCCTCCACGAGGAAGTTCACTCATCTCTTCATCCACAATCTTCATCTCGTAGCCATAAAGTGCTGTACCTACAGAACCCGCCTTTTGTTTTTTAAACGTATTCATACACACAGCAGGACTTGCTTCACTTAACCCATAACCTTCAAGTAGTGTGGCTCTTTTAAACTTTTTAGCCATAGCATCAAGGGTCTTAGGTTGTAGTGCTGCTGCACCTGAGATGAAAGCACGTATACGGTTAAACCACATAAAATACCAAGGTAATTTTGCCTTAGCCAAGGCATTATACACATCTGGAATACCAAAAAAGAGCGTCACTCTCTTTGTCAAGACCTGTTTAAAAATATTTGAAAAAGGTGTAATAGATTTAATAATCACCAGACTCGCCCCAACTGAAAGTGGCAACATGACACCTATAGAAAAGGTAAAAGAGTGAAACATAGGTAAAAAAACTATCGCTCTATCTTTGGCTTTAACATTCACTGTTTTTTGTCCAGAAAAAGCATTAGAGATAATATTTTTATTGCTTAGCATTGCACCTTTTGGTTTACCCGTTGTTCCAGAAGTATAGACAATAACAGCAGTATCTTCCAATCCTCTTTGGGTATGTTTTACAGATAGATGACTCACCATTGCATCATCAAAATTTAAATGCTTGTCCCCTTCTACAGCTTCCTTACCTTCCCATACAATAAAATTACATAAAGTACTTGCTTGAGAACTATTGACAACTTTATCATATGTCGCAGAAGCTATAAGTACTGAACTGCCACTATCTTCAAGAATATAGCTAAGCTCTTCTTCTTTTAAAAAAGTGTTAATGGGCACAAGTATTGCACCTATTTTAGAAATGGCAAAAATACTATAGATAAACTCTGGGGAATTCCGTAAAAAAAGAGCAACCTTATCACCCTCTTTTACACCTTTTTCTACCAAAAAAGTAGCCAGTTTATCCGCTGATTCAAGTACTTCCTTGTAGGTTATTTTCCTATCATCTACAAGTAATGCAACTTTGTTTTTACGTTTCTTTGACTGAAAGCTAATGAGCTCATAAAGGTTATTAAACTTATACGACATTTTAGAACTCGTACGCTACGCCTACCGTAGTTAAGAATGCTCCACCCTCTGTAAAAGTACCTCCATTTGCAAGTACTGGATTATCATTCACTCCTCTTGGTACGGATATTGCTTCTTTACTAGAGTATAAAAATGATGCTCCCCATGAAAGGTTTTCATTTTGTTGATACTTGAATCCCATCGAAAAGTTTTTAGAATCACTATCTGGAAGTTCAAATCCTAAGTTTTCTACTGCTGTTGGAGAATTATCTATAGAAAATCCGAAGAGTGCTGTAAGTTTGTTATCCATTTTGATGGTAGCACCCAATCTAAAGATATTGACATCTTTCCAATCTCTATCTTGTGGTGCATCAAATACTCCTATTAACCCAGGGTCAGTGATAGTACCGTCATAACTAAAATCTAATTTTTTATAGGAAGACCAAAAAGCCCTTTCATAATTAAATTCCAACGTAAATTTATCATTCCATGTTTTGGCAATAGAAAGATTTAGTGTTGCAGGTAAGGGCACAGATACACTTGCATCACCTGAATACGTTGCTATTGTCCCTGCTAAAGGACCACTTGTATGCCCATAACTTAAATCTGCTGTACCTTCTTGATCTAAATCTATTTTAGATCTATATGTTACAGCCAAGATAATATCAGATGTGGGTTTATACGTTAACGCTAAGTTGTATCCAAACTCTATCGTATCTCCCTCCATATCTCTCGTAGGTGCAAATGCTTCAGCACCTGCAGGGAAAAGCCCACTCGCATCACTTTGGACTACCCCTTCACTATAAATAACTCTAAGACCACCTGCAACAGCAAAATTGTCTGATATCTTATAAGAAATACTAGGATTTAATTCTATAATTTTTAATGTAAATTCTTTTGAAAAAGCCTTTTGTGTAGGGCTCTCCCATCTTTTTGTCAATCCCCCAGGAACTATCAAACTCACACCCCATCGAAAGTCACCCATAGCAGGTGCCACATAGTGTAAATTAGGCACTAATATATTTTCTACTTCAGATTCTCCCGATGCAGGACCTAAACTAAATACGTTTGAAGGAAGATGTACTAAAGTGATACCCCCAGCGATATAATTTTTATCTCCCATAAAACTCATATTTGCAGGGTTGTAGTATGCCGCATCTGCTCCCATTGTATGTGCTACATATGCTGCTGCGAGCCCAAGTGAATTTACAGATTGTTCTGGGAGCTTATACCCTCCTGCTATTACTACTGAACTTGCTATTGCACTTAGTGCTAACCCTTTTACTAACTTACTCATATCTTCCTCCTTTTATTTTAGTCCCACTATTGAACTTGCATGAACTACCCTAAAGTGTCTCATGCAAATTCAATAAAATTTGACTTTACGTTTCAATCAAAGCATATAGCTCTTTGATCTCCTCTGCCCAAATTGACTCATCAATTGTTTCTAAGACAAGTGGAATATCATCCATACGTGAGTCATTCATAATAAATTTAAAGGCATCCCAACCTATCTCTCCTTGCCCTAAAGAGTGATGTCTATCGACTCTTGATCCTAAAGGGGGCTTCGAGTCATTCATATGCATCCCCATAAGATAGTCACGTCCTACAATTGCATCGAAACTATGCCATGTTTTGTCATACGTTTCTCTAGTACGTATGTCATAACCTGCGGTAAACATATGACAAGTATCTATACATACCCCTACACGACTTTTATCTTCGACCTTATCGATGATATGTGCTAGGTGTTCAAATTTATAGCCAAGGTTAGAACCTTGTCCCGCAGTATTTTCTATCACAAGTTTTACATCTGAATCTTTTGTTGCATCTATCGCACGATTTAACGACTCGGCGATAACATCTAAACACCCTAACTCTGCTTGCATAAGTTTGTCCATATAGTCTGGGTCTTTTTTAGGGATTTTCACCAAGTGTGAACCAGGATGGAAGTTCAGTCTATCTAGTCCTAAAATACGACAACGTTCAAGTTCATCTATAAATGCTTCTCGCGACTTCTCAAGTTTTTCAACTTCATGATGTCCTAGGTTTATGAGGTAAGAGTCATGGGGAAGAATGTGTTTAGGCAGAATGCCTGAAGCCTCTAAATTTGTATGAAAAGCATCAATGGTTTTTGTCTCTAATGGCTTAGCTACCCACTGTCTTTGGTTCTTTGTAAAAAGAGCAAATGCTTTTGCTCCTATGGCTATGGCATTGAGTGGGGCATTGTCTACTCCACCACTTGCACTGACATGTGCGCCTACAAACTTGGACATTAGTCTAACCTTTTTACTTTGATTAATATATCGTTTATTGTATCACGGAATAGTATTTGATTATTTAAAACACTATAGTTTATGTTATATTTATTTGTTTCCATTAACTTTTGTGTAAAGCCGTTACGTGTTTGCTTCACATTTAAACCTGCAAATATCACTTTCCCTTGAAATATGTTATTCAAAATACTCTCTGGATATGTCGCACTTAAGATCTTTTGATTAAAGCTTTTTTTACGCATACATTTTAGTAAACTCATACACACATTACTTTGCGAAATTTCTAATGACATAACTGCTTGTCCACTACTATATATTTCTACTTTTATTTCCTCTTTATTCTCATAAATAAACCCTAAATCTGCATGCCTAAATGTGGGTGTCTTAAAGACAATAAATACACTCTCTTGCTTCGTATATTCTTTCGTTGCACAGGCATTTAAGAGTAGTGCCCATACCAATAATAGAGATAATTTTTTAAACTGCATATTCTTCTTCCTCATTTTTTCATAAATTATACTCTATTTAAGAGTTATTTAAGCACCCTATCACTATAATTCCGTCCACAAGTTGTGAATGGCCCCTTCGTCTAGCGGTTAGGATCCATGGTTTTCATCCATGTTACAGGAGTTCAATTCTCCTAGGGGTCACCATTTGTACTTGTAAAACTTTTTTGTTGGCCCCTTCGTCTAGCGGTTAGGATCCATGGTTTTCATCCATGTTACAGGAGTTCAATTCTCCTAGGGGTCACCAACATCTATCCATATT
>Ga0256824_10001139_pt1 | contig 10274 bp, 10 predicted proteins | sample CV67metaG_FD_191570 | JGI IMG/M metagenome (GOLD analysis project Ga0256824, IMG submission 191570) | Hydrothermal vent microbial communities from East Pacific Rise, Pacific Ocean - CV67 | ecosystem: Environmental > Aquatic > Marine > Hydrothermal vents | place: Pacific Ocean: East Pacific Rise...
TGCCCTTAAAGAGTTAGGAAATATTTACACTCGTCTTAACAACCCAACAACAGATGTATTTGAGAAACGTTTTGCAGAGCTAGAAGGTGGGGAAGCGGCGATTGCAACCTCTAGTGGAATGAGTGCTATCTTTTATGCTATAGCAAACGCGGCTGAGGCTGGAGACAACATTATAAGTGCTAAACAGCTCTATGGTGGAAGTTTAACACTTAATGCGCACACTCTTAAACGTTTTGGTATTGAGTCACGTTTTTTCGATGTTCATAATCCAAGTTCAATTGAAGCACTTATAGATGACAAAACAAAGGTTATCTTTTTTGAGTCTTTAACAAATCCAAGTATTGATGTTGCAGATATTGAAGCTATTACAGCCATAGCAAACAAACATGGAATACTTACAGTGGTTGACAACACAGTTGCAACTCCTGTTTTATGTCGTCCTTTTGAGTTTGGAGCAGACATAACAGTTCATAGTGCATCAAAATATACAACTGGTCAAGGTCTTGCTATTGGTGGTATTTTGGTTGAGAGAAAAGCTTTAGTTGAAAAGCTCAAAGCAAATCCTCGTTATGCACACTTTAATGAGCCAGATGCTTCTTACCACGGTTTAGTTTATGTTGATGTTCCACTTCCTCCATTTACTCTAAGAACTCGTCTTTCACTTCTTCGTGATATTGGTGCAGTTAGTTCTCCGTTTAATTCTTGGTTATTTATCCAAGGTTTAGAGCATCTCTCTCTTCGTATGAGAGAACACTCTTCTAATGCTCTTGCACTTGCTGAATTTTTAGAGGCTCACCCTAAGGTAAACAAAGTAAATTATCCAGGACTAAAAAGTAACTCTAACTACGATATGGCTCAAAAGTATTTTGAAAATGGAGCTTGTTCAGGACTTCTTAGTTTTGAAGTAGACTCCTTAGAAGAAGCAACAAAAATCGTAAACGCGACAGAGTTATACTCTTTGGTAGTGAACATAGGTGATTCAAAATCAATCATAACTCACCCTGCTTCAACAACGCATCAACAGTTAAATGAAGCGGAACTACAAGCTTGTGGTGTTCCATCTGGACTTATTCGTATCTCAGCTGGTTTAGAGTCTATTAAAGACCTTATTGCAGATATTAAGCAGGCTTTAGAGGCTTAAGAACATTCTTGTTCTTTAAGCATATTAAAATACTCTCTCTCTGGGATAGCCTCAGAGAAGAGAAAACCTTGATATAAAGAGCAACCCTGTTTATAAAGATACTCTTTTTGATACTCATGCTCCACACCCTCAGCAATAACACCCATATTTAAACTTTTTGCCATCGATATAATAGTATCAACTAATATGTTTTCATCTTTAGATATCTCATCAACAAATAATTTATCAATCTTAAGAGTATCAATAGGAAGAGTACTTAAATAAGAGAGCGAGGAATAACCTGTACCAAAATCATCTAGACATATTCTAATACCTAAGGATTTTATCTTCTCTAGTTGCTTTACAAGTAGGGTACTATTTTTTTCTATAACACTTTCAGTTATTTCTAAAGAGAGTTGAACTGCTTCTACTCCTGTTTTTTCTAAAGCATTTTTAACTATAGAGTATATATCATCCCTTTGTATCTGTCTTATGGAAAGATTAACTGATAGATGAATATTATTGTTTGGTAAAAGTTTATTCATTCGAGCTATACTCCTACAGCCCTCCTCTATGACAAACTTACCTAGCATTGAGATAAATCCACTCTGCTCTGCAATTCCTATAAATTCATCAGGAAAAATAAGACCTAAATCTTTATGATTCCACCGTATAAGTGCTTCTGCACCGATAATAAGATTACTAGGGGACTCAATCTTTGGTTGGTAATAGAGTTCAAACTCTTTCTTTTGTAAAGCACTACTCATACCCTGCTGAAGAAGCATATCCTCATGTACTTTTGCATTCAGTCTTTGAGTATAAAAGGCAAAATCATCACGCCCTAGCTCTTTAACTCGATACATCGCTATGTCGGCATGTTTCATAAGAGTTAAAGCATCTTCTCCATCTTGAGGATATATAGAAATACCAATACTCGTTGATATATGAAGTTCATGCTCTTTAAGTACCCAGGGTTGTCTAATAATATTTATTAGCTTTTCTATGTATACAATTAAGGACTCTTTTTTTACATCAGACTGAACCACAACAAATTCATCTCCACCTATACGAGCAAAAATATCATTCTCTCTAATATTCTTTGAAATTCGTTTAGAGACCTCTATTAAAAGTTCATCTCCAATATCATGTCCTAGTGTGTCATTAACACTCTTAAAATAATCAAGATCTAAAAAAAGAACAGCAAATTGTTTATTATGGCGCTTAGAATCTGCAGTAATCACTTTTAACTGCTCTTCTAAGTTTAATCTATTTGAAATTCCAGTCAGAGCATCATGCTTTGCTAAGTATCTATATCGCTCTTCACTAAGTGCTAACTTAGACTTAGACTTCTCTTTAAGCTCTTCATAAAGAGTTAGCATCTCTTTGGAAGATATATCAAGAGTATTTTCAAGCAGTTTTCTATCATCATCGCTATCGCAATAGGCTCTATCTACAAAGGTGAGTAGCTTTTCAAGCTCCTCATGACTAAGAGCATCACCATCAAAACCAATTTTTTTGAGCTGGCGTTTAAGAAGACGATGCATCTCTTTCCCAAAATGTTGTTAAAGTCATTGTTTGATTATGTAAATCACATTTTCCAGATAAAAGAGGTGATATCTCACCATAAGAGTAGAAACCTATCTGCTTTGTTTTTTCAGGTAAAACTTCTAATGTAGCTTCTAGCTCTTCTTCTATTCTCTGCTTCAGTACCAAACGGCGTCCTACACAACTTATGGCAATACTTAAAATCTCTTCATCTTTATAATTATCTAAAAAAACTTTTTGAGCAGCATCATAAGCTCCATCAATGAGTCTATCAGGATTAGACTTCATAAGTGTCACATAAGAACCTTCTGGAATATCACCAGCAAAAGTAATAGATTGTTCCTCCTCATCAATAGCTGAAATTGTACGAACCTTACTATCTTCACTATCCTGTGTCATTTTCAATTCAAGAGGAAAAAGTAATCCAGAGGCAGGCAACTCTTTGGCTTTCTCTCCAAGATACTTTTTATAGAGGAGTAATGCAGGTTGAGAATCTACTTCATAAAGAATATTATTTTTACTTTTTGTCACTAAGCGTTGAATACCTAGTTTATCCCATCCACCTTTACTTCCATAGGCAACTTCTAAGTAGTCCCCATAAAGTCCAAACGCGGTCACATAACCAGTTACAGCTTCACTATTTACAATCGTCCATGTCTTATTAAAACGATCATCATCACCAGCTAAGCCACCCGTTACTACTACACTTTTATCTATGGTAGAGGAGATTCCATCTGTCAACTGTGAACCGTTAATTTTAAGTCCATCACTTAAAACAAAAATAGCTTTTAAATCATCTGCTTTTAAAGTATTTGCAAGTTGCGTTCCATATTTAAAAGAGTCTTCTATTGATTGGATTTTTATATTCAATGACTTTATAGAAGTATTTTCAAATTCTATTACACTCACAACTAAACTATGTGACAAAATTTCATCTTGACATATTTCACCACTTGTAGATGCACCAAGTATAAAGGTATCTTGAAAAAATTCTAATACTTCAGCTAAGGGTTCCTTAATCAACTCTTGTTTTGCACTTCCAAAAAGTAAGACCAATGTTTTAGATACATTGGAGACATTTTTAAATTTATGATTCCAAGAACCATCATAACAATATGTAGAAACTTTCATATACAATACCTTAATAATGTGTTATTCATTAATCATACTCTAAAAAACTTTTGTTAAAGCTTTAAAATATATTTCCAATTATTAAGAGATTTTCGCTAAAATAACACTAATATTTTACAAAGAGCGAGAATTTGTCCTTAAACCTACAAACTAAAACAGAGCATTTTACCAATCCACTCTACTTAGAGAGTGGTCGTATTTTAGAGCCTTACGACATCACTTATGAGACCTATGGTGAAATAAATGATGATAAGAGTAATGTAATTGTAATTTGCCATGCACTTACAGGTTCACACCACTGTGCTGGTGTTTACGAAGGTGAAAATAAAGCTGGTTGGTGGGATGGTCTTATAGGCTCAGGCAAAGCTATAGACACAGACAAATACTTTGTTATCTGCACAAATGTGATAGGCTCTTGTTTTGGTTCAACTGGACCAATGAGCATGCAACATCCACACCATGAGCACTACCGTTATAAATTTCCAGTAGTCACCATAAAAGACATGGTAAAAGCACAACGAATACTTTTTGACCGTCTTGATATTCACCGCGTTTATGCAATAGTTGGTGGTTCTATGGGTGGTATGCAAGCACTTCAGTTTGCTATTCACTACCCTAACTTTGCAGATAAAATCATCTCTCTAGCTGCTACTCATGCAACACAACCTTGGGCTATCGCGTTTAACAAGGTGGCACAAGAGTCTATTTTAAAAGACCCTGAGTTTAAGCAAGGTTACTACGACCCTGAAATTATTGCAGAGCAAGGGCTATCGGGTATGGCTGTTGGTCGTATGGCTGGGCATATCAGCTTTTTATCTCATGAGTCTATGCGAGAAAAGTTTGGACGCGAGTACAAACGTACCGATGGTCTCTATGAGCTTTTTGGTAAGTTTCAAGTTGAGTCTTATTTAGAGTATAACGGCTATAACTTTACAAAATGGTTTGACCCCCTAGCTTATCTTTATATCACTAAAGCTATCAATATTTTTGATTTAGCTCGTGGTTTTGACTCTTTAGCAGAAGCTATGAAAAAGATAAAAGCAGAATTACACCTTATTAGTTTTAAAAATGATCTGCTTTTTAAAAACTTTGAGATGAAAGAACTTTCAGATGTTCTTAGCGAAGTTGGAAACACAAACCATACTTATATAGATGTAGATAGCGACTATGGGCATGATGCTTTCTTAGTTGAATTAGATAAATTTGAAGATGATATAAAAAGGATTTTAAATGGCTAAGGCAGAGTTCGAAACAAAACTAGAGGGTGCAAAAAAAACTCTTGAGACACTTATGAATCCAGAGATAACACTTCAAGATAGTGTTAAAGCTTACGAAAAAGGTATGAAAGAGTTAAGTGATGCACAAAAAATGCTTGAAGATGCCGAACTTAAAATTCAAGAGATAAAGAGTAAGTAGTGAGAGCTGCCGTTTTACAACTTAATGCTCAAGGCTTAAGTAGTACAAAGCTCTATAACTACATAAGAGTGGCTCATAAACAGGGAGTTAAAGTTCTTCTCCTTGGAGAGTATGTACTCAACCCTTTCTTTAAAGAATTAGAGTCTATGAGCCTCTCTATGATAAAAGAGCAAGCGACTAAACAGATAGAGATTTTGAAAGAGCTCTCTTCTACTTATAACATGACTTTAGTGGCGCCCCTCGTGATTGTCAAGAAAAAAGAGATTTACAAAACAGTCGCAAAATTTGCTCCAAACTCAACTTCTTACTATCAACAACAACTGCTTATAAACTATAGCCACTGGAATGAAGAGAAATTCTTTGCAAACGCGGTTCAAACAATTCAAACACCTTTGATTTTTAAAGTAGATGGTTTTAAGTTTGCAATTATGAATGGTTTTGAGCTTCACTTTGATGCACTGTGGAGTAAACTTTTCAGTAAAAACATAGACTGTGTTTTACTCCCTTCAGTCTCCACATTTGAATCGTATGAACGTTGGAAAGCACTTATAGTAACTCGTGCTTTTACACACAACTGTTATGTACTTCGTGCTAACCGTATTGGTGAGTACCAAGACAGAGAGTTCTCGTGGAAATTTTATGGTGACTCTATTTTAGCTACTCCAAATGGAGAACTTCAAGAGCATCTTGGAAATAAAGAAGAGTTAATGATAGTGGATATGAGTCATACCGAAGTTATTCAAGCACGTCGAACTTGGGGCTTTAAAGAGGCACTTAACAAAAGGATTTCATTATGATGCAATATTTTCACCGTCAAGTTCAACTATGGGGAGAAGAGACACAAACTCTTCTTCAAGCTAAGAAAATTGTCATTATAGGCTCAGGTGGGCTTGGTTCTTCTTTGGCATTTGCATTAGGTTCAAGTGGAATTGGTGAGATTCATATGGTTGACTTTGATGAAGTAAGTCTTCACAACATTCATAGACAAATTGCTTTTAAACTAGGTGATGAGGGTAAAAACAAAGCACTCCTAAACGCGGAGCTAATTGAAGCGAGATGCCCTTATGTGAAAGCTATTGCTCATGATTGTGATTTTAATGAGTGGGCACAAAAAGGTATAGATGTTGATTTAATCATAGATGCGACTGATAACCTACCTACTCGCGGAGATATCAACACTTATGCAAAAGAGAAAGGTTTACCTTGGGTTTATGGAAGTGTTGAAGCTTTTCATGGTCAAGTATGTTTTATAGAGGAGTCTTCATTTTCTGATGCTTTTAAAATCATACAAAAAACACCAGAGGGAATAGCAGCACCAATAGTTATGCACATAGCATCACTTCAAGCAAATTTAGCACTGAGATTTTTAGCAGGACTGAGTGTGAAAAAAGATACTCTTTATTATCTCTTTTTTAATGAAGAGGGAGAGTTAGTCACTCAAAAGTTTGGACTTCCTAAGTAGTCCAAACTTTTTCTACCTATAGACCTGAAATATACTCAGCAACCGCATTTAACTCATCTTTACTAAGTCTTGCAGCCTGACCTTTCATTATAGCTTTCATTGATCCACCATAAGAACCATCTATATAACCATGTAGAGCATTTTCAACTTTTGAAACTGACCAGCCTTTAATAACTTTAGATTTTCCAAGTGCTGGTTTTTCAGCATTGTTTCCATGACAAGATGCACATGCTTTATATACGGCCTTACCTGCCTCATTTGTAGAGGAGAGAGAGTCTGACACTGCCGCGGCAGAGCTTTGTACTTCATCAGCAACATCTTTAGCTACCTCTTTAGTTTTTGCAACAGCATCATTTGTCACACTTTTAGCTGATTGAACTATCTCCTTAGTCTTTGCAACCGTAGTATCACTCATCTCTTTGACACTTTGAGAAACTTTATCTGCTATTTTTGAAGTACTCTCTATTGCAGCATCTATTTTATGAGCTGTTGCAACAGCTGTCGTGGGAGTTTTTACAGGTTCAACTACTGCTTCAACTGGTTTTGATTTTTCTTCTGAACATCCAACAAACAGAAGTGTAGCTAAGGCTACTGAGATAATGATTTTCATACGGTTTTCCCTTATATTCTTATTTGATTTTATTATACACTAATTTTTTCGTATCTATTTCAACTCTAAATATCCATTTCACACTATTTACAAAAAACCATAGAAAAAGTAACGGAAGTACAAGACTTTGTAGAAGAAAAATAGTAATAAGGTTAATAATATTTATAGAAGCCTCTTCAATATTACCCTCAAGTGATTTTAATTTTGCAGAGAGATTCAGAGTATTTGTAATCTCATCTGTCTTGGAACGTATTTTTTCTATAAAACTCATATTTTGGTTCGAGTTTATAATTTTTCTACTTTTAGTATTAATATCTTCTAACTTTTGTTTTGTTTGAGTAATTGTTTGTGTTGCATTTTGATACTCACTCTTTAGAGTTGTATCGTAAAGTAGTGTTGATATGTAGATGAAAAATATAGCTCCAAATCTCAGAATCACTAAAAGCATGAAAAGTTTTAAAGAGATAACTAGAAGATTCGACTCACTCAATTTTTTCATCCAAATAAAAGTTACAGAGACAAAAGCACTTAAAACTAAAGCCACTTGTATAAATATTTTTGAACTTAAGATTAAAAGTAGTTTCTGCATCCCTAGTGATACAGAAGACAAAAGCATCACCCAAGAGAATCTCTCAACCATATCATTAAAGGGGTCAAGCACTTCACCCACACTAAAATTCACACCTAAACCAGCAGGAGTAAGAGAGATTTGTGTTCCTTGAAGGAGAGAAATTATCGCATTTAAACCCTTAGCCAATCCAAAGGCTATCATAGCTCTATCAAATGCCTCATCATGGAGTTTCATTGCATTTTCATCAAGGGAAAAGCTCAAACTAATTCCAATAAAAGAGAGGATAATAATCGTTAAAAATATCTTCATTAATTCACCTTTTATACATTTTGGCTATAATTGCATTAATTTAACAAAGTGATAAAAATATGAATTTTGAACCATATCCATTTGAAAAGCTAAACAATTTACTCCAAAACATTATACCTAACAAAAATTATGATGCCTCAATTTTAACTATTGGGGAGCCTCAGTTTGAAACACCTGAGTTTATACAAAAAGCATTAAGTGACAACTCCTCTTTACTTAAAAAATATCCTAAAACTTCTGGTGAACCAATTCTCCGTGAAGCGATGAGAGAGTTTGTAAAAAAGAGATTTTCAACTACACTTAGTGATGCTCAAATTATTCCAACTTTTGGAACGAGAGAAGTTCTTTTTAACTTCCCTCAGTTTTTACTTTTTGACAAACAAAACCCGACAATGGCCTTTACAAACCCCTTTTATCAAATTTATGAGGGTGCTGCAATTGCCACAAAGTCTAAAACTATTCACCTTAACCTTACCCAAGCAAACAACTTTAAACCAGAGATAAACGAAGCAGAGTTAAGTGAGTGTGACTTAATAATTTTAAACTTCCCAAATAACCCGACCTCTTCTCAACTTACTCTTGATGAGCTTGGTGAATGGGTTTACCTTGCACTTAAACATGACTTTGTTCTTTTAAATGATGAGTGTTATAGTGAAATTTATACAGACAAACCTGTCCCTTCACTTCTGCAAGCTGCAACTCATGTTGGAAATGTAAGTTTTAAAAATATTTTAGTTATAAACTCTATCTCAAAACGCTCCTCTGCACCAGGTCTTCGTTCAGGATTCATCGCTGGTGATGAGAAGATTTTAAAAGAGTATATGAAATATAGAACTTATGTAGGCTGTGCATCCCCTCTTCCCCTTCAAAGTGCAGCAGCGGCAGCTTGGTTAGATGAAGAACATGTAAGCAGGTCAAGAGAAGTTTATAAAGCGAACTTTTTACTTGCAAAAGAGATACTAGGTACTGAAGTTCCAGAAGCAACATTTTACATCTGGCTAAAAGTACCAAACGCATTAGAGTTTACAGTCAAACTTTATGAAAAATATAATGTAAAAGTTCTCCCTGGTGAGTACCTAGCACGAGATGATGCAAAAGGTGAAAACCCTGGTATCAGTTATATACGAATCGCACTTGTAGAGAGTGAAGAAAAAACAAAAAAAGCATTACAAAGAATCAAGGAGTGTTTAGATGAGCAATAAAGTAGACGAGTTAAAAGCAAAAGTATTAGAGGCACAGAAAAATTCAGATATAGCAGCACTATATGTACTAGAAGCTGAGGCACAAGAACATTTCGATGAAGAGACTCTTAGTGCTTTTTATGCAAATATTTTAGATATGGCCTTAGAAAATCTCACAAATACACTAGAGTCTCACAGAAAAATGGACTTAAATGAAGTTCAAGATTTTGCAACAACTAGAGCACTCTATGAGTATGCAATGGAGCACTACTCTGCTGGTGCGATTGCAGATGCTTCTGCTCTTTTTGAAGTCCTTAGTGGAATGAGTAGTGATGATAAGTTTTCATGGTCACTAAAACTCCACTGGATGGCTACTGCAGAGAATATTACTCTTGATGATTTTATGTCAAATATGGCAGATATAGAAGTGACACAGGCTAATGGTACTTTTTATATTTCAGGCTTTACAAAAGAGGCACAAAAATTGCTTGATAATGCACAAAAATAGCGGAGAATTAAAGATGAAGATTCACTTTATTGGTATTGGCGGTATAGGTATCTCTGGACTTGCACAATATATGCACTTTAATGGTCATGAAGTAAGTGGTTCTGATATGTCAGACTCGCTTATAACACAAAAGCTCCGTAAAATGGGTATCACTGTTAATGTTCCCCAACAAGCTTCTTCTATTACAGACCAAGAGTTGGTTGTTCACTCCGCTATTATTCGTCCTGATAATCCAGAAATTCTAGCAGCAAAAGCTAAAGGCATAGAAGTCTTAGCACGCCGTGAAGCACTCCTAAAAATTCTTAACGACAGAAAAGTTTATGCTGTCGCTGGAGCACATGGAAAAAGTACAACAACTGCTATTCTCACATCTATCATGTGTGGCTCAGCAATCATCGGTGCTGAATCAAAATCATTTGGC
>Ga0256824_10001140_pt1 | contig 10272 bp, 6 predicted proteins | sample CV67metaG_FD_191570 | JGI IMG/M metagenome (GOLD analysis project Ga0256824, IMG submission 191570) | Hydrothermal vent microbial communities from East Pacific Rise, Pacific Ocean - CV67 | ecosystem: Environmental > Aquatic > Marine > Hydrothermal vents | place: Pacific Ocean: East Pacific Rise...
AAGCAAAACCGAACAAAAAGAAATGCTTTCGGACGTTGGTGTATCTTCTTTAAACGAATTAGTTGATAAAACTGTTCCAAGTCAAATAAGACTAAAAGGTGAATTAAATTTAGACCCCGCTTTATCTGAAACTGAATATTTAGCACACGCTAAAAATTTAGCTTCTAAAAACAAAGTATTCAATACTTATATTGGTACTGGATATTATAATACAATTACACCTTCTGTAATTTTAAGAAACATTTTCGAAAATCCAGGTTGGTACACAGCTTACACACCTTATCAAGCAGAAATTTCACAAGGACGTTTGGAAGCTTTGTTAAATTTCCAAACTATGTTATTGGATTTAACTAAAATGGAATTAGCAAATGCTTCATTATTAGATGAAGCATCAGCAGCTGCTGAAGCTATGATTATGTTTTATAATTCAAGATCGAGAGCACAAAAAAAAGTAAACATCAAAAAATTCTTTTTAGCTGATTCTTGTTTCCCTCAAACCATTGATGTAGTAATAGGTCATGCTGAGAATTTAGACATTGATTTAGTAATTGGAAAACAAAATGAGTTTGATTTTTCTTCTGATTATTTTGGAGCAATTGTTCAATATCCAGATGCTGAAGGTAAAGTTAATAATTTAGAGGATTTTATTACAAAAGCACACAACAATGAAATAAAAGTAGCAGTTGGTGCAGATATTATGTCTTTAGTAATTTTAAAAGCACCTGGTGATATGGGAGCTGATGCCGTTTATGGAAACACTCAACGCTTTGGTGTACCAATGGGATTCGGTGGACCACATGCTGCCTATTTTGCAACTAAAGAAGAGTACAAAAGAAATATTCCAGGTAGAATTATTGGTGTGTCAATTGATGCAGAAGGAAATAGAGCGTTAAGAATGGCGCTTCAGACCAGAGAGCAACATATTAAAAGAGATAAAGCCACGTCTAACATTTGTACTGCACAAGCATTATTAGCAATTATGGCTGGTATGTATGCGGTTTATCATGGACCACAAAATATGAAAAACATTGCGACTGACATTCACATGAAAGCCGTATTTGTTGCAACAAAATTAGAGAATTTAGGGTTTACAATTAAACATTCACAATATTTTGATACGGTTACAGTTGGTTTACCAACAGGAATCAATTCAGAAATAGTTGAAAGTGTAGCGTTAGACAATGAAATTAACTTAAATTATTTTGATGAAAACACTTTATCTTTCTCTATTGACGAAAGTAAAGATTTAGCAAACATTGAAGCATTAATCAATGTCTTTGCAGAAGTATCAGGTGGAGATTTAGTAACCGTTAAAGCTAATGAATGGATGAAATCTACCTGTCCTTTAAATAGTGAGGTTGTTAGAACAGATGCTATTTTAACGCATGAAGTGTTTAATACATATCATACCGAAACTAAAATGATGCGTTACATCAAACGATTAGAAAATAAAGATATTTCTTTAGTTCACTCAATGATTTCTTTAGGATCTTGTACCATGAAATTAAACGCAGCATCAGAGTTAATCCCTTTATCTTGGCCTGAATTTAATGCCATTCACCCATTTGCACCAAAAGAGCAAACATTAGGGTATTTAGAGTTAATTGATGGTTTAGAAAAAGATTTATGTGAAATTACAGGTTTTGCAGGAATGTCTTTACAACCAAATTCAGGAGCTACAGGTGAATATGCTGGTTTAATGGTAATTAAAGCTTACCATGTTGATAATGGTGATTTAGACCGAAATATTTGTTTAATCCCTAGCTCGGCTCATGGAACCAATCCAGCATCTGCAGTAATGGCAGGAATGAAAGTTGTGGTTGTAAAATCAGATGACAAAGGAAATGTATTAGTTGAAGATTTAAAAGCAAAAGCAGAACAATACAAAGATACATTGTCAGCATTAATGATTACGTATCCATCTACGCATGGAATTTATGAAGCATCAATTATTGAAATCACATCAATTATTCATGATAATGGAGGTCAAGTTTATATGGATGGTGCAAACATGAACGCTCAGGTTGGATTAACAAACCCAGGAAATATTGGAGCTGACGTATGTCACTTAAACTTACATAAAACATTTGCAATTCCTCACGGTGGAGGTGGACCAGGAGTTGGACCAATTGGTGTAGCTAAACATTTAGTACCTTTTTTACCAGGTAGTGCAGTTGTTGATGGTGTTGGTGGAGATAAAGCAATAAATGCTGTTTCAGCCGCACCTTATGGATCTGCTTTAGTATTAGGAATATCTTACGCATACATTAAAATGTTAGGAGCTGATGGTTTAACAAAATCAACTAAAAATGCAATTTTAAATGCTAACTATTTAAAAGCAAAATTAGAGCCACATTTTCCAATATTGTTTGAAGGTGAAAACGGTACAGTAGCTCACGAAATGATTGCAGATTGTAGAGGGTTTAAAGCTGACACAGGTGTTGAAGTTGGAGATATTGCAAAACGTTTGATAGATTATGGTTTCCATGCACCTACAGTATCTTTTCCCGTTGCAGGAACATTAATGATTGAACCTACAGAAAGTGAAGACAAAGCTGAATTAGATCGTTTTATCGCAGCAATGATTTCTATTAGAAAAGAAATTGAAGACATTAAAACGAACAACTTAGACCATGAAAATAATTTATTAAGAAATGCACCGCATACAGCAATGTTAGCCAGTGCTGATGAATGGAATATGCCATACACAAGAAAACAAGCAGTCTATCCAATGGATGGAATTGCTGAAAATAAATATTGGGTTCCTGTACGTAGAGTTGATAATGCTCATGGTGATAGAAACTTAATTTGTGCATGTATTCCTATTGAAGCTTATGCTTAATCATTTTATGTAAATAGATCCGTAATAGATATCTATAATTACTAAAACCCCAATTTAACATTGTTTAAATTGGGGTTTATAATTTATAAGGATACCCAATTAAATCACATCATACAAATTGAATATCAATATTTTGAAAACTATTATTTTACTCTAAAACAAACATTCAGTAAATATGTCACGATTGAATCCCTCTCATTCTGCCTTTAAAAAAGAGAAGGCGTAGCTTAAATGCATTGTTTAATATTTTAACTTGCGTCATAAGTGGGTAACCCAAAATATATTTAAAACGTTTCACTTTTAATAAATTCTACACAGTTATATTGTTTAAAACAACTCAGTTCGCAATAAAACCAAAGTGCAAGCAACTTCATACTCAATCATTGATTTATCTAATAAAGCATAAAATTCACTATTTTCTGTGCCAGGATTAAAAATTACACGCTGTGGATTCAAACCAATGATATACTCATAAAATTCTTTTTGTCTATTTTCGTTTAAGTATAACGTAACCGTATCAATACCTTTAATAGCAATTTGTTCAGTAAATAATTCAACACCATCAATGTTTCCCTTTCTTAGACCTAACGCAAAAACAGTATGTTTATACTCAGTCAACATCTTAATTGCAATATTCGAATAACGCTCAGGTTTTAAACTTGCTCCAATTACTAATACATTCATACCTGTAAAGGTATAATTATTTTCTTTAGGACGTTCGAGCGTGTTTTACGTTAAAGTTTTATAAATTTGTTTAACAAACGTATGTTTTAAAAAGCGCTTCTTAAGTCGCATTTTTAAATCAACTTTTTGTAAAAACAAAATTACAAAAGCTACCACTACAACCACTAACGCAATATGAACGATTTAAAACTTACACTCATTCAAACCAATATAATTTGGGAAAACTGTCTAGACAATTTAAAACGGTATGAAACCAATTATTTATCTAAATTAAATACAGGTGAAACTGATTTAATCCTATTTCCAGAATTATTTACAACAGGCTTCACCATGAATACCAAACAATTTTCAGAAAAAATGGATGGGAAAACCATTCAATGGATGCAAAGTTGGGCAGAAAAATTAAACACACAAATTGGTGGTAGCCTTATAATTGAAATCGATCAAAACTATTACAACCGTTTTGTCATTGTGTCTAAACATGGAGTGGAAACCTATTATGACAAAAACCATTTATTTAGAATGGGAAACGAAAATAATCATTTTACAAAAGGAACAAAACGAGTAATTTACACAATAAAAGGATGGAAATTATTATTACAAGTATGTTATGATTTACGATTTCCCGTATTTTCAAGAAATCAAACAATTGAAGACCAAAAAGAATATGATGCCGTTATTTATATTGCCAATTGGCCGGAAATACGTTCTGAAATTTGGACTACTCTTTTAAAAGCAAGAGCTATTGAAAACCAAGCCTATTGCATTGGTGTAAATAGAGTAGGAAAAGATGGAAATGAGATAACACATTCTGGTAATTCAACTAACGTATCACCTTGGGGAAAGGGTGAGTTTTTAAAACCAAATGCTGAATTAATGAAAACCATAACTCTAAAAAAAGAAGTTTTAGACGACACAAACACAAAATTTCCGGCATTTTTAGATGCAAACCCATTCCAATTAACCGTTAAATAAACCATTTACACAGTTTAATAATGTAGTTGCACTATTATATTTGTAGTTCATTATTAATTCACTAACTTTAACGATATAAAATTTAAAAAAACAAAAATGAAAAAAATTTACTTAACAAGTGCATTGTTTACACTTTCAAATTTAGTTTTTGGGCAGATGAATTCAGCTACTCAAAACTTTAAACACTTTCAATTAGAAAACATTTCTAATGAAATTACACATCCAACAGTTACAAATAATAACAGAGCTCAAGGAGATATTATTCATAGTGATGATTTTAGTGATGTAAATAACTGGACAACACCAGCGGATGCTAACGGTTACAAATGGGAAATTGGTTCAACTTTTGGACCTTCTCAATATAATATAATTGGATCAATGACATCAACAACAGCTTCAAACGGTTATGCTGGATTTGATGGTATTACGTCATTAATTGATCATACCGTATCTGCTCAAAATGCAGTTTTAGAATTGAATCAAGTAATTGATTGTGGATCAATTTCTGGTGTTATTTTAGAATTTGAACAACGTTATGGTGCATTTAATGCTGAAGAAACTGTTGTTGAAGTTTCTAATGATGGAGGAACACTTTGGACAGAGTTTTTAATAAATGCTGATGCAATAACAAATGATCCTGCGGTACAAAGTACAATTACACTTAACATTTCTTCTGTTGCTGGAAACTCTTCAACAGTAAAAGTTAGATTTAGATGGAGAGAATTGGGAGCTGACCCTGCTTATGGATCAGGATATGCTTGGCAAATTGATGATTTAAAATTATTGGAAGCTTGGGATTATGAATCTAATTTAATTAATTCTTATTCACGAATGGGAGTTGGTGTGACTTATTCTGCAGGTTTAGAATATCATTTTATTCCTACATCTCAGATTGCACCAATACAATACTCAGGTAAAATAATAAATAATGGTGCTACAATACAGGTAGGATCAAAAATTACTGTTGATGTTGTATCTGGTGGTGCTAATGTTTATTCTAAGTCAAGTGCTGTTATCGATATTGCTTTATTAGCAACTGATAGTTTTGCTGTTACACCATTTTTCACTCCTTCTGGTGTAGGTGTGTATGATGTTACAATTACTGCTTCACAAACTAATACAGAAAATAATGATGCTGACAATGTATCAACTCACTCTTTTGAAATTACAGAATCTACTTTTGGTGTAGATAATGGAATAGAAGCAGGAGGTATTTCGAATGTATCTAACAATGACGGAAACGAATTTGCTATAGGAAATGTAATGAATGTTTTTACTGATGGTAAAATTGGAGCATTAGATATTAAATTAACTTCTAAAGCAGAAAATGTTGGTAAAGAAATGTTTGGTGCAATACATTTATTAAACGCTGCAGGTGACGGTTACGATCAAATTGCTCAAACAAATAATTATACTATTGAAAGTAGCGATAATGGAAATTTTGTAAAGTTATTCTTTCCTGATGTAGTAAATGTTACTGCTGGTCAAGAAATATTAATAGTTACAGGTAGTACTACTGGAGAAATTGAATTTGCATCTGCTCAAGGTTTACCTGCACAAACTGTTCTTGGTTTTGCAGCTGGTGCATTATTTAACTTAACTGGTGGAAGTGCAATTATGGTAAGAGCTGATATGGTAGATTACACAAGTGTTGAAGAAAGTGAAATTTCAAATATTTCTGTATCTCAAAACGTTCCAAATCCATTTAATGGACAAACTGTTATCTCTTATAACTTAAATGAATCTTCTAATGTTTCTTTAAAAGTAATGGATGTAACTGGAAAAATTATTTCTACAATTAATGAAGGAACTTTAGCTGCTGGAACTCACAACATTACTGTTGATGGTTCAGTTTTAGCTGCTGGTACTTACTTCTATACTTTAACTGCTGGTACATTCCAAGTAACTAAAAGAATGGTTGTTTCTAAATAATTTTAGAGCCCAATGGCTATCGGATCAAATTTGATCAGATAAACATATTAAACTCCTTTCATTAATTTGAAAGGAGTTTTTTGTTTCAACAAATCTAAAAAATGGTGTGAGTCTTAAAGTATATATTTAAGAACACTTCCGTTAAAACCCTTATGATTAAAACTCAAAAAAGTAGATAGAAACCTTTATAATTAGTTGATATCTGTTAATAAAACAAACCTAACAGGTTAAGAATTAAATATGTTAGAAACCTCTTAGGAGAATTTAGGTGCATTCAATTGTTAAGTGTACATTGTCAACTGTAAATCGAAATAAAAAATGGATTATTTAAGTTTAGGGTATCTTGGTATATTTTTAGCTGCATTTATAGCTTCTACACTTCTGCCTGCACCATCTGAATTAATAATTTTAATTGCATTTGAAAATGGGTTTAATGTTTTTGGAGTAATAGCGGTAGCGACACTTGGAAACACATTGGGTAGTATAACTAATTATTACATTGGCTACTATAGTAATTCAAAAAGATTAATAAGTCGATTTAACCTTAATCAATCAAAAATTAATAAGTGGACTAAAAAGTCTCAAAAATATGGATTTTGGTTAGGATTACTGGCATGGTTACCTATAGTTGGTGATCCTTTAATGGCAATTGTAGGGTTTTTAAAAGTTAAAATTATCCCGTTAATTTTAACGATAACATTCGGAAAGTTAATACGGTATATAGTGGTTACTTTAATTTACTATTCATTAAAATAGTACATAAACTATTTCTGAAAAAGAATACAACTTATAAAAAGTCTATAAAATTACTCAAATTAGCTTTAGCTTGTAATTCTAAATAACGTTTATCAAATTGCTCTTCTGTTTCGGAAGCATTTAAATAATCAATACGATATTTATCAAAGTTTTGAATGGCTAATAATTCATCTTCAGATAATTCTTTACCATCATAATATTTATCACGTAAATCGTTGATAGATGTAGGGAAAAAACCTTTTTTAGAATCAATTTTATTAATCATACTACAAATATAAATAAAAAAAGGAGAGAAAATAGTAACCGCTAAAATAGTAACTCACAAAAAAATGTAAAAAACTAATTTGGTAGAAAAATCATCCAAAAATGATTACTTTCGTGTTATATATAAATTTAACAGACCAAACTATCTGTAAAGAAAATTATAGTAAATAGTTAGACAAAAAAATTACACATGAAAGATTATAAATACACAGTAGAAAATAGGTTTATAGAATATGTAAAAATAGATACAACAGCTGATCCTAACTCAACAACGTTTCCAAGTAGTATGATTCAAAAAGACTTAGGGAAATTATTAGTAAATCAATTAACTAAAATTGGTGTTTCAAATGTAGAAATGGATGAGTGGGGTTATGTTTTTGGTACAATACCTTCAAATTCAACTAAAACAGTACCTACAATTTGTTTTTGTGCACACATGGACACAGCACCAGATTGTAGCGGAACAAATGTAAAACCAATTGTTCATAGAAATTATGATGGTAACCCTATTACGTTACCAGATGATGCTACACAAATTATCACAACAGATAAACATAAGTACTTAAAAGAAAAAATTGGTGATGATTTAATTACTGCATCAGGTTTAACATTATTAGGTGCTGATGATAAGGCAGGGATTGCATGCATCATGGATTTTGCAAACTATGCTTTAACAAACACAGGTTATAAACACGGTGAAATTCGAATTTTATTTACACCAGATGAAGAAGTAGGAAGAGGTGTTGATCACCTTGATATGTCAAAAGTAAATGCTGATTATGGTTATACATTAGATGGTGGAACTTTAGGATCAATTGAAGATGAGAGTTTTTCTGCTGATGCAGTTACCATAACAATTAATGGTGTTAGTGCTCACCCTGGCTACGCAAAAAATAAATTAGTAAACTCAATGAAAGTTGCTGCTGCATTTATTGATGCATTACCAAAAAATGGCTGGTCTCCAGAAACTACTGAAGGAAGAGAAGGATTTGTTCACCCCACATCAATTAAAGGAGAATTAGAAACAACTGTAGTGACATTTATTATACGTGATCACGACACATCTAAATTAGAAACGTATGAAACTGCTTTAAAGGCAATTTTAGATGACACTGTTAAACAATATAATGGTGTTACCTCAACATTTGAAATTGTTGAGCAGTATAGAAACATGAAAGAAGTGATTCAAACAGTTCCTTTTGTAACAGACAATGCTATTGAAGCAATGAAAAGAGCTAAAATCACTCCTAAACCAGTCATTATAAGAGGCGGAACTGATGGTTCTCGTTTATCTTTTATGGGGTTACCTTGTCCCAACCTATTTACAGGAGAAATGGCTATACATTCAAAACATGAATATGTAAGTGTTCAAGATATGCAAAAAGCAGTTCATACAATGGTTGAATTGATTTCAATTTGGGAAGAAAAGGCTTAATACAATCTATTTGATAACTAAAAAAATCCCTATTCAATGTTTGAATAGGGATTTTTATTTTGTGTAAAATTATCTATCTACTAATTAAAATTTTATTATTCTTTAATTAATTTAATTGTCTTAATTTCTTTTGAATTAGAAAGTTTAACAAAGTAAACTCCTTTTGGAAAATCTTCTAGGTTTACATTATATGTGTTATTCCCTGTAGATACATCACCATAATATAGTGTAGACACTTGTTCTCCAACGATATTAAAAAGTGAAATATTTATATCTTCATTAGTTGATGAAAAATAATTAATTGTAGCATAATTCTTAGTTGGATTAGGATAAATAGAAAATATACTTTCCACATCATTTTCTGGATTATCTAACCAAGATTGAGGATATAGTTTTATATTATCAATGAAGATATTATTTCCATTTTGTCCTTTGAAATAAAATTTATATCTGAAATTTGATGTGTAATATGAACTATGAATATTTTCAAAGGTTACTGTTTTCCATTCGGAACTTGAAGAAGGTGTGTAAGCTGAAGTTGAGGTTATTTCACCTAAACTGTTACCATGAATACTTTTTCTTAAAGACCAATGTTTACCACAATCTTTAGAAACATAAACTTTTAAAAACTCATCATCATTCTCTGTTCTTTTATTGTATGCGTATTCAAAACTCATTAGTAAGTTTTCTGATGGATCCAATATACTTAAATCAATTGTTCCTGAATAAAACTCATCAATAGAAGTTTCGGTAACTCCATAATTAGCCAGTTTAATTGATTTTTCCCCACTACTTGCAGCTGTATTTGTAACAGTCCAAGTATTAGCCAAATCTTGATTAGTAATAAAAAAGTTGTTATTATCAGGAACAGATACGGTTTCAAAACCTTCCGTATAAGGAAGAGGTAAACCTGGGTTTGCAAGAACAGTTATATATTGTTGAATTGTTTTATTTAGTGTATTACTTCCATTAGATATTTCTAAATCAACACTATAAACCCCTGCAGTATTATAAGTAATAGTTGTATTCGAATCAGTAGACACCGAAGGTGTACCACCGTTAAATGTCCAATTTCTACTTGTAATTCCATGATAAGATAAATCTGAGAAATCTATTGTACTTCCTGCACAAATAATAGTTTCTGTACTCAAAAAATTTACATCACATAAAACTGAACTTGGTTCATTAGTTCCTGTTGCAATTAAATTTGATGGTGTCCACAAATTATTTCTACCAGCCGCTGAAGAATTAAGTGTTGAATGCATTCTTGCTGATTGACCTTGAGTAAACATAGTTGAACAATAAGAATATTCCATAAAGTTTTGAACATTATCTAAAGATCCACAAGTTGACCCATTTGTATTACAACTTGTCCAACCTATCG
>Ga0256824_10001141_pt1 | contig 10271 bp, 7 predicted proteins | sample CV67metaG_FD_191570 | JGI IMG/M metagenome (GOLD analysis project Ga0256824, IMG submission 191570) | Hydrothermal vent microbial communities from East Pacific Rise, Pacific Ocean - CV67 | ecosystem: Environmental > Aquatic > Marine > Hydrothermal vents | place: Pacific Ocean: East Pacific Rise...
TTTTATGTAGGGAAGTGTGTAGAGGAGAAAAGGTGGAAAGAATGGCTATCAATCCCGTAGGGTGATGCTTTCAGCTCACCATAAAACAGCTTTGTTTTGATTTAAGATACTCTGAGGGTTAAATTCAAAACATCATCATAACGAGAATATTTTTCTGATGAGGTGTTGAAAATCACATATTACTCCAAAATATCTATTGTTTTTAGTGAGATATTTTGCTACAATAGTGCTTATTGTCTAAAAAAAGGTCAAACATGTTTGTATCACGAGAAGAGCATTTGGGGAGAATGGATGAGATTGTTGAGAAGCATGATAGTTCATTTGTTGCGATTTATGGGAGAAGGAGAGTAGGGAAAACGCTCTTTGTTCGACACTTTTGTAAGATTAACAACCATTTTTTTATTGAGTTCACAGGTAAGCGAGAGGTAGATAAAAAACTTCAAATTGCTTCATTTGTGGATGTGGTTAGACGAAAATTTTCGCTTAAAAAGAGAAAAAAGTTAAAGGAGTGGGAAGAGGCTTTTTCTCTTTTGAGAGATTGTATTGAGCCCTTGGATGAAAAAGAGAAAAAGATAATATTTTTGGATGAGTTACCGTGGTTGGACTCTTGGAAATCGGGGTTTTTAGAGGAGTTGGCGTACTTTTGGAACAATTTTTTATCTACTAGAGAAGATATTATTTTGATTGTTTGTGGTTCGGCGGCCTCTTATATGTTGAAAAAGGTGATTCACAACAAAGGCCCACTTCATGGTAGAGTGACCGATATTATAAAAATAGAGCAGTTTGATATGATGGCAACCAAAGAGCTATTTGTGAAACAGGGGTGTAACTACTCTGATAAATCTATTATAGAACTCTATATGGTATTTGGAGGGGTGGCAAAATATCTCCGAGCCGTCTCTTGCAAAAAAACGCCTCATGAGAACATTCAAAATCTCTGCTTCTCCAAAACAGGCATTTTACACCATGAGTACAATGAACTCTTTGCCTCTCTTTTTAGTAATGCCAAATCTCATTATCTTCTTATGAACAAGTTAGCGACTCATTGGAAAGGGTATACCCAAAGTGAGTTGGCTAAACTGCTCAAAGTAACCTCTGGTTCAATACACAATCCACTCAATGAACTCTATGCGTCAAGTTTTGTCTCGAAAACGACCAAGTTTGGACAGACCAAACGAGAAATCATCTACAGAGCCACAGACTGTTTCTCCTATTTTCATCATAAATGGATAGAGCCTGATAGAGCGATTGATTGGACGATTGAGTCACGAAGTCAATCGTTTAGAGCATGGGCAGGGTTTGCTTTTGAGAATATTTGTCATCTTCATATTGATGGTATCAAAGAGGTTTTACGCATTGGGGCAGTTCCTACACAGGCACACTATTGGAACTATGTGGCTAAAAATAGCGATGAGGTAGGTACTCAGATTGATATGTTGATTGAGCATACCAATGGGAGTAAAAATATTGATATTATTGAGTGTAAATACTATGAGGGTATTTTTGTGATAGATAAAGCCTACCGAGATAAGCTTGTTACTAAAATGGTGGTTTTTAATGAGCAGACCGATTTTAAATATAATGTTCGTTTGATTTTTATTACAGTGAATGGGGTTAAAAAGAATAGTTATTATAATGAGATAGTGAGTGAGGATATTCTTTTTTCAGCGTTGTTGTGATGATGTTTTAATTGCTTGGTTAAAGTAGAATCTCCATTCTCATTTTTCCCTCATTTTTTTACTCTATAATTCTTACATATCAAGATAAAGGATAAGAGATGTTAAAAACTGTAAGTATTGGTTTAATGGGGATGATGATATTGGTGGGGTGTGGTTCTAGCCATTCTGAAACTATAAATAATAATCTTGTTGAAAAAAACAATTTTTCTAAAAAAGATAGAGATTTAATTTATAAATCTATGAAGAATTTTCCTAGCAAAGTGGAACTTTCAATTGCAAAGATTAAAAATGGAGATGTTTTTTATTATGGAGCGAAGAAAAGTTCAGCGATAGAGACAATAGAAAACCAAAAAAAATCATTTATGATAGGTTCTATCAGTAAGGTTTTGACCTCTACTCTTTTGGCTCAGATGGTGATAGATGAAAAGATTGCATTAGATGATAATATTGAAGAAAAACTTCCCTATAAACTAAACAACAATATAGCCATAACTTATAAACAATTGGCAAACCATACTTCAGGATTGGCAAGTGATGCGACCCATGTTTTTGCAGATAAAGAGAGGTATCATAAGTTTACTTATAAAAATATAGAAAATTATCTCGAACATAATTTATCTTTGGAGACAGAGCAAGATAGTTTTGAATATTCAAATTTTGGTGTAGCAACATTGGGCTATATGTTGACTTCTATAGAAAATAAATCTTATGAGACACTTTTACAGGAGCGTATCTTTGATAAATTTAATATGAAGCAGAGTACAAGCCTAAGAGAAAACTCTAAAAATTTAGTACCTGCTCTTATGGCAAATGATGACCCTATCCCTTTTGGATTTAAGAGTGCAGGTGGGGTTATATCAACAGTTGAAGATTTGTATGCGTTCTCCTTGGCTTCCTTTTCTGACCTGCCTGAAGTGTTACTTACTCAAAAAGAGACTTTTAAAGTAGATGATGAAATTTCGATGGGACTAGGATGGCATATATTTACCGATGCTGAAACAGAGTCAAAGTTTTATTTTCATGGTGGAACTACAGAGGGGTATCGGTCAGTATTGATTTTAGGTAGAGAAAATCAAAATGGAATTATTATTTTGTCAAATCTACCTATTGATGTTGAAGGGAGTCCTATTTTTGATTTGGGTAGAGAGTTAATGACGGAGATGGTGCTTCAAGGAATGCTTTAAAATATTTACCCCTTGTGGAATCGACGGCTTTAGCCTCGCCATATTAAGGAATTTTATGCTGGGAAACTGTTACACGTCAACTTAAGAGATTTTTCATCTCTAAACAGCTAATTATGGGCTTCTCGCGTAGGGTCGGTTTACCGACCATGAAATAGGCATTTGTCTCAGTTTATGGTCGATGAATCGACCCTGCAAATCCTAGTTTTGCAAGAACTTACTTTACACTCTGAGCAATAAGATGGATAGCCATACCATAAGAAGTAGAGTTGTTGTACTTGGTTAAAACTCTAAAGTTTTTTCCACCCATCCAAATATCATCGTGGTCTTTGTTTCTGTTTTTTAATAGGTAAGCTTTTTTCTCATAAAAAGGTTCGAGGGGTCTAATCCCTTTCTTTTTTAGGTAGCTAACAGAGTATTTTTTTCTATGACTGGTTTTAAGCTTTTTAAAACGTGTACCATTAAAATTGGTTGGCACAGCAACCACAGCTCCTTGAACCCAACCTTTTTTGTGCATGAACTTAGCGATAACACCGATGCAATCTTCTAAGTCCCAAGGGTCTTTTTTTCCATCACCATTGTAATCAACCATAAACTTACGTTGAACCGAGGGAACTTGTTGGACAGCACCCATCGCTCCTGCAAATGAACCATACTGTGAATAGATATCTCGGTTCTCTTCTCTCATAAGTAAAAAGAGGTTTTTAAACTCTGATTTGAAAAACTTTTTCATACGGTTCTTATGAAAAGCCAATGTTGCCAATGCGTCAAGTACACGGTAGTCACCTGTGTAAGTTCCATATTTACTCTCTACACCCATAAACCCTACAATGTAGTCCATATCTATGTTGTATTCATTTTGGGCTCGTAGAAGGGTGTTGTAATAGTTCTTTTTAAACTCTTTTGCCAGTGCAAGAGTGTTGTCATCGAGAACATGGTCTTTGTAGCGTTCCCATGTACCATTGGTGGAATTTGATTTGTATTTACCCACATAACGTGCCAAAGTATCTTTGTCTAACATTGCATTTTGTAAAACTTCATTCATATAGGTTCGTTTAAAATGATGCTTCTTGACCATCATGTTAATAAAATTTTTAACCTCTTGCTTTTTTAAAAAGTTATAAGGCACAGGTGGGTTAGGCTCTTTTGCTAGTAGTGTAAAGGGGATAAGTAGGGTTAGTATTATTATATTTAGTAGTTTCATACTAAATAGTATCATAATTTTTTCTCCAAGGAGAATTAAATAAAGTAGATAGGGTTTAAAAAATCTGGCTTTTTAACAGATTCTATTTAAAATGGTATAAAGTTTATGGAATGTTGTTCTTGTGTGAATAAATAAGGGGGAGTTTATTAAAAAAATATTCTATTTAAGAACTCTTAATAAGTGTTAAGCGTAGTGTATGAGGATGAATTTTTTGAAATTATGGTAGAATTCCTTTTAAATTTATGATTATAATGAGTGAGCAAATAGATGGCAAAACAACAAAATTTTACAACAAAAATAATAGCTGGGGATTTCAAAGGAAAAGTGATTGAGATTCCCAATATTTTTACAACACGTAGTTCAAAAGGGATTTTAAAAGAGTCTCTGTTTAACACTTTACAGTTTGATATTATGGATAAAAACTTCGTGGAAGTTTTTTCAGGTTCAGGTTCTATAGGATTAGAGGCTCTAAGTCGAGGAGCTTCACAATGTTACTTTATAGAGTACAACAAAGTAGCCTATAAAGTTTTACAAGAGAACATTAAACTTCTCAATCCTGCAAAATGTCACCATATGTTTGGGGACAGTTTTGAGAAGTTTGACATTGTCTTGTCTATGGTTGAAAAGAGAGATGAAAAAACATATTTTTATTTTGATCCCCCTTTTGCTACCCGTGATGGGATGGATGATGTTTATGACAAAACCATAGAGCTAATAGGCAAAATAGACCCTAGCAAATGTATGATGGTAATCGTTGAACACATGAGTCAATTAGAGATGCCCAAAGAGATAGGAGAGTTAGAGCTTGTTAAACGTAAAAAGTTTGGACGCTCTACCATGACCTACTATGCACCAAAAGAAGAGTTTTAGATGAAAAAAGAAGATCATATAGCATTGTTTATAGATTGTGACAATATTTCCCATAGAGCGATTGAGGGGATTATTGGTGAGTTAAGTAAGTTTGGTGTGGTGAACATCCGTTTGGCATATGGAAATTGGACGAAAGACAACCTTAAAAACTGGGAATCTAAACTTTTAGAGTTTGCGATTAAACCGATACAGCAGTTTGATTATTCAAAGCAAAAAAATGCAACCGATATTTTGATGACCATAGATGCTATGGATATGTTACACACTAAAAAAATAGATGCTTTTGCTTTTGCAACCAGTGATTCTGATTTTACCCCTGTGGTGATGAGGGTACAACAAGAGGGGATAAAAGTATTTGGTTTTGGAGAGAAAAAAACACCACAAGCTTTTATGGCTGCTTGTTCTCAGTTTATCTTTACTGAAAAACTGATGAGTGATGTGGGTCACAAAAGTAGTGAAAGTACCGTTCGTGAAGTTCCAAAGAAGTCGGAAGATTTAAAGAAAGACAAATGGTTAATAAATCTTTTAAATAATGCAAATAAACAAACTATGGATGAATTTGGTTGGTCAAATTTGGCAGATATGGGAGCTTACATTAACAACAACTCCTCTTTTTCCCCTGTAAACTATGGTTATAAAAAATTAAGTTCATTGCTCCGTAGTATAGATATTTATGATATCTATATGGATGAAGAGAGTAAGCAGATGAGTGTAAGAGATAAACAATACATAGCATAATATGTTATAATTAATACACATTTGTCTGTTAGAATTATAAAACGAAAGGATTGAGGATGAAACGTATATTATTTTTAATGTTGGTTGTTAACATTACATTGTTAAGTGCAATGAGTAAAAAAGTTAACAAAGAGGCATTTGATGACTGGGAATACAACAGTACATCAGTGATGAAAGACAGTAGTAGAACACCCAATATAGCTTTGGGTTCGAGTAGTATCTCCCCTATGACCATGTCAGCACCAAAATCTATGTATAGTAAAAAGAAAATAGGGATGTCAGTGGGGGGTGCAAAAGATACGAACAATTTTAAAGCCAATATTGACAAAGGGTATTTACCTAAATTAGACTCTATTACCTATGAGGGGCAGTTTTATAATCACTTTTTTGATACAGGACTTAATGGTAAAGAGTGTAAAGAGCTTTTTTGCCCAAGTTATTCCTCTGCAAAACGAAAAAATAGTTTTTCAGATGAAGAGGAACTTTTCTTAGCTGTGGGATTAAACTCAGGGATTGAAGAGAAAAACTTTAAACGTAAAAAACTAAATTTGGTCGTGGTTCTTGATATTTCGGGTTCTATGGGTTCAAATTTTGACTCTTATTATTATGATACTTTGGGTAAGAAAATCTCAAATAAAGAGGACTCAAAGAAAAAGAAGATGAAAATAGCAACTGAATCTATTGTTGCTATGCTAAAACATTTAAATGATGATGATAGAGTAGGGATAGCACTCTTTGATCATAACGCTTATAAGGCAAAACCTTTAGATTTGGTTGCCCATTCAGATAAAGAGGCAATACGTAACCATATATTGGAACTTTCAGAGCGTGGTGGAACAAACTGGAGTGCAGGATATAAAGAGGGGTTAAAACTTTTTGATGAGGTCGATTTAAACAAAAAAGGCTATGAAAATAGGATAGTGTTTCTAACCGATGCCATGCCTAATACTGGTGAATTAAATAAAGGAAAACTTTTTGGTTTGGCAAAAGATGCAAGTGAAAAAGGGATTCATACAACATTCATAGGTGTGGGTGTTGACTTTAACAATGACTTGGTGGAACATGTTTCTAAAACAAAAGGTGCTAACTATTTCTCTGTTCACTCCTCTAAAGAGTTTACAAAGCTTTTAGATAAAGAGTTTGACTATATGGTGACTCCATTGGTTTATGACTTAGAATTAAAGTTAACAAGTACAAATTATGAGATAGATGCAGTTTATGGTTCACCCGATGCCAACATAGCAACTGGTGAGATTATGAAAGTAAATACCTTGTTCCCTTCAGCCAATGATGGTGAAGCAACAAAAGGTGGGGTGGTTCTTTTAAAATTAAAAAGGATGAATGCTCATAAAGATGATGTGATAAGCTTAGATGTAAGTTATACCGATGTTAATGGGAAATCTTTTTCAAACAAACAAGAGGTTAAATTAACATCCAAAAAAGATTATTATGATAACTCAGGTATAAGAAAAGCCATTTTAGTTGCTGATTATGTAACAGTTATGAAAAATTGGCTTATAGATAGCAGAGCAGGGTGTAATGATAAAGTTAAATGGGTGATGGAAGATTCTGTGGCTATTATGAAACGTTGTATGATTTATCCTCCAAAACATCCTCTCTATCCTATGGTAAGTACATGGGAGAGAAAATCTTGTGATTTAAAAGTAAGTGAAGGGTATAAAAAGCTTTTTCAAGTGTTTAAAAAGAGTTATGTGAGTGAAATGGATAATTTAGGTGATGATTCTCTTAAAAAAGAGTTATCTATTATAGATACCTTATTGAATCAAGAGAGTCCAAAAGCTAATAAAGATTTAAAATCTAAAGATGATTGGCAGTTCAATAAATAATGCAGATAGGTTTACTTTTCTCTATAGGCATCGGTGGTTTCATCGGTGCTATTTTACGTTTTAGTATTTCAGGTTGGGTAACAAAGTTAACAACCTCCTCTTTCCCTTTTGGGACACTTTCTGTAAATATTTTAGGAAGTTTTTTGATAGGTTTTCTTTTTTTATATTTTCAACAGGTTAACCTTTCTGTTTATCAAAAATCTTTACTTATTACAGGTTTATTGGGTGCATTAACCACCTTTTCTACTTTCTCTTTAGATACTGTATTGCTTATGCAACAGGAGCTTTATGTTAAGGCTTTTTCTAATGTACTTTTAAATGTTTTCTTTTCTATCTCTGCTACGTTTTTGGGGATGATGGTTTTTAAGAGGATTTATTTGTAAATTTTATATTCCCTATATCATTTGATATAGGGAAAGTAGAATTTCTTAGTAGAGATTATTTTTTACTACTTGTAGGTACATCACCTTTTTCTACACGTTTTGAGAACTCAGTATCTTTACCTAAGGCTAACTCTTTTGCTTGAGCTATCCATTCTTCTCGTTCGATTCTTCCTGAAAATGAAAGGGCTTTATTAAGGGCTGTAACTTCATCTTTATTCCAATTTGCAATTTGTTGGAATTGATAAATATCATGGTCATTTAACGTTTTTTCAAGTACTTTACCTACACCTTTAATGAGTTGAAGGTTGTCTTTGTTTGCTTTTAGTGAAGCCATCGTTACTGTTTTTTCTTCTGAAACCTCTGTTGTAGAAACATGTTGTTTTTTTACTCTTTGAACATGTCTCCCTTTTGCTTTTGTTTTATGTGAATTACGTTTCAAATTAAAACTAGGGGCTTCGTTAGTACTACTATTGGTAGTTTTTACTTCTTTTTTATTGATAGATTCTTTTTTGTTTGTATCTGTATTGACTAAACTTTGAACAGCTGTGTTGACAGTTTGTTGAGTTTTATTTTTTGCTTGACTATTTAAGTTGTTTTCTAAAGCTTGTAATTTAACTTTCCACTCACTATCACTTTTGTCTAAGGCATCTTTATTGGCTTTTGCTTCAGATTGAGCGTTAGCAAGTTGTTGTTTAAGCTCATTTAACTCTTTATCTAAACCAGCTTTAGCATTAGATTCCTGACCCATTAAACCTTGTACTTTTGATTCAGTTGATTTGAGTTTTAAATCCCACTCCTTATTACTTTTATCTAAAGCATCTTTGTTAGCTTTTGCTTCGGCTTGAGCTTTAGAAAGTTGTTGTTTAAGCTCATTCAACTCTTTATCTAAACCAGCATTAGTATTAGATTCTTGATTCATTAAACTTTGAACTTTTGATTCAGTTGATTTGAGTTTTAAGTCCCACTCATTATTGCTTTTATCTAAAGCATCCTTGTTAGCTTTTGCTTCAGCTTGGGCTTTAACAAGTTGTTGTTTAAGTTCATTTAACTCTTTATCTAAATCAGCTTTAGCATTAGATTCCTGACCCATTAAACTTTGAACTTTTGATTCAGTTGCTTTTAGTTTTAGAGACCAGTCATTGTTGTTTTTATCTAAAGCATTCTTGTTAGCCTTTGCTTCAGCTAGGGCTTTAGTAAGTTGTTGTTTAAGTTCATTTAATTCTTTATCTGAACCATTATTATTTTTTACCTCTGCTTCACTTTTTGAAACGCGTTCTTGTAGTGAAGAGATAAGAGTATTTTTTTGAGCCTCTTTTTCTCTAAACTCTTTTTTGATTTTTTCTAAGTTTTGATTAAACTCATTATTACTACTAAAGAGTTTGTTTTTTGCTGTAGTTGCTTCAGCTTTCTCTCTTTGAAGTTGTTTTTCTAATTGTTCTATTTTGCTTTGACTCTCGCTTAACTTTTCTGATGAAGTATCTAGTTTTTTAAGTTTTAAATTCCACTCATTATTACTTTTCTCTAACGCATCCTTGTTAGCCTTTGCTTCCGATTGAGCTTTAGAAAGTTCTTGTTTAAGTTCATTTAACTCTTTATCTAAATCAGCTTTAGCATTAGACTCTTGGCTCATTAACCCTTGTACTTTTGATTCAGTTGCTTTTAATTTTAGAGACCAATCATTATTGTTTTTATCTAATACATCTTTATTAGCCTTTGCTTCATTTTGGGCTTTAGCAAGTTGTTGTTTAAGTTCGTTTAACTCTTTATCTACATTGGCTTTCAAGTTAGACTCTTGACTCATTAACCCTTGCACTTTTGATTCAGTTGATTTGAGTTTTAAATCCCACTCATTATTACTTTTATCTAAAGCATCTTTATTAGCCTTTGCTTCCGATTGGGCTTTAGCAAGTTGTTGTTTAAGTTCATTCAACTCTTTATCTAAACCAGCTTTAGCATTAGACTCTTGGCTCATTAACCCTTGTACTTTTGATTCAGTTGATTTGAGTTTTAAATCCCACTCATTATTACTTTTATCTAAAGCATCCTTGTTAGCCTTTGCTTCAGCTTGGGCTTTAGAAAGTTGTTGTTTAAGTTCATTTAACTCTTTATCTAATTTAGCTTTTAAATTAGACTCTTGACTCATTAAACCTTGTACTTTTGTATTGAGTTCAATTTCTTTTGCTTTTCCTTGTTCTTCACTTGTTTTTAGCTTTATATTTAATGCATCAATCTCTTTAGTTGCATTCTTTTTTAGTTCTTCTTCTCTATTTTTTAGTTTAAGCACCCATTGACTATTGGCTTCTTCAATAGCTTGTTTACTTTTTTCTGCTTCTGTTTGAGCCGTAAAGAGTTGGCTTCTAATCTCATTT
>Ga0256824_10001142_pt1 | contig 10269 bp, 11 predicted proteins | sample CV67metaG_FD_191570 | JGI IMG/M metagenome (GOLD analysis project Ga0256824, IMG submission 191570) | Hydrothermal vent microbial communities from East Pacific Rise, Pacific Ocean - CV67 | ecosystem: Environmental > Aquatic > Marine > Hydrothermal vents | place: Pacific Ocean: East Pacific Rise...
TTTAAATATCATACATCATCAAGTTTAACTTGTTAGCTCTACTTGTTTTGTGAATGGGATTATAGACAAGTATTACTTTAGTATGGCTTAATTAAGTAAAGCAGGGGGAAAGAATTTGGAAGTTTGTAGTAATTTTGTAATAATAATCTATTATTTATAATTTTTACTCATTATTTCGATAATAACTTCATCTGTTATTTTCATACCATCTTGAGATAATAATCCTATATGCTTTAATGTATCTTCTATATCTGTAGCAATAATACCATCTCCACCTAATAAATATTTTCCGTGTGTAGATAAGATGTATGCATCAAATGCAGCATAAATTGTTGTTGATATTTTCATTGCACATGAAGATTTTGCTCCATCGCATATTATTCCTGATACATCACCTAGTGTATTTGCAATTGCGTGTGATATTATATTGAAATCATGATCATTTATAAAACATAAAGCCCCTGCAACTGCAGCAGCTGAACAAATAACACCACAATAGGCACTAAGTCTTCCAACATTTGTTTTAATATGAACTGTTGCTAAGTGAGAAAAGAATAATGCTCTTATTAATTTGTCTTGATCAATTTTCATAATATTTGCATATTCTATTAATGCTAAAGATGAAGTCATCCCTTGATTTCCACTTCCACTTGTTGTCATAACAGGTAATGAACAACCACTCATTCGAGCATCACTTCCTGCACTAGCAAATGCAGCAGCTCTATTTCTAACATCATCACCATAAAAACCATTTTCTATATGTTCTGTTATTACTTTACCAATATTAACACCATACTTTCCAGAAAGACCTTCATGAGCTATTTTTGAATTTAAATCAATTACTTTTAGCATTAAAGGTTTGATTTTATCAAGGTCAATTACTTTTGCTATTTCATAAATAAGTTTTATACTAAGTTTTTGTCTTTTTTTAAGTGGTGTGTTAAAAATTTTATCGTTACAAGACTGTTGAAGGATTACTTCTTCATCTCTTTTTATTTTAGTAATATTTGTATGTAAATGTTTTATTTCAACACTTGCGCATGAGTCATCAGAAAATATTTCAATATTTACATATAATTTAGTATTTGTATTTTCTTGAATTACTTTTATTTCTTTTGTTTCAATAAACTTTACTACTTCATTCATTTGAGCAGGAGTAATATCACTAATAACCATTAAATCTTTTGAGGCATCACCAAATAAAAGTCCCATAATAGTAGCAACTTCAATACCTATAAGTCCACCACTATTTGGGACAACTACTGATTTAACATTTTTTATCATATTACCTGATAATTTTATTACAACTTTATTGATATTTTTATTTGTGATTATTTCTTTAGCTTTAGCAGCAGTAAATGCTAAAGCTATTGGTTCAGTACAACCTTGAGCAGGTACTACTTCTTCATGTAAAATTTTTAAAACACTATTTATTGTATCATCTGAAAATTCCACATGAATCCTTTTTATTTATATATTATTTTTTCTTTTTACTTTTGAATACTCTTTTAAAGATTGCATCTACATTTTTAGTATAGTAATCATAGTTGAAACATTCTCTTATAGCTTTTTCACTTAATTTTTCTCTTAATTCTTTATCAGCTAAAAGATGATTTAAGTATAAAGACTCACCTTTTTTATTTGTACTTGCTTTACCTTGTTGAATCTCTTCCCATACTTTCATAGCATTTCTTTGTACAATTCTATAAGCATCTTCTCTACTTACACCTTTTAAAGGAAGTTCAAGTAATACTCTTTGAGAGAATACTAATCCACCAGTAAGGTTTAAGTTTTTCATCATATTTTTTGGCATTACTGTTAAGTTTGCAATTACATTATTCATTCTATGAAGCATAAAATCTGTAGTAATAAATGCATCTGGTAACCAAAATCTTTCATTTGATGAGTGAGAAATATCTCTTTCGTGCCATAAAGCTACATTTTCCATTGCAGGTGCTGCATATGCTCTAATAGTTCTTGCTAATCCTGTAATATTTTCTGTTAAAATAGGATTTCTTTTATGTGGCATTGCAGAAGATCCTTTTTGACCTTTTGCAAAAAATTCTTCACATTCGTAAACTTCTGTTCTTTGAAGGTGTCTAACTTGAACTGCAAATTTTTCAATTGTACTTGCCATACAAGCTAAAGCAGTTGCTAATCTTGCATATCTATCTCTATGAATTACTTGATTTGAACAAGGCTCTGGTTTAAGTCCAAGTTCTTTCATAGCATATTCTTCAAGCTTTAGTGGTGCATGAGCAAAGTTACCCATAGCTCCAGATATTTGACCAACAGAAATAACTTTTTGAGTTTCTTTTAAATTCTTAAGATGTCTTGCCATCTCATCATACCAAACTGCAAGTGTAAGACCAAAAGTTATAGGCTCACCATGGATACCATGACTTCTTCCAACCATAAGAGTCATTTTATGTTCTTTTGCTCTTTTTTTAATTGATTTCATAAGCATTTTAACATCTTTGATAACTATTTTTAAAGAGTCTCTCATTTGAATAGCAACACCTGTATCAACTGCATCAGATGAAGTCATACCATAATGGAACCATCTTGATTCTTCACCAAGTGATTCGGAAACACTAGTATTAAAAGCAATTAAATCATGCTTTGTAATAGCTTCGATTTCTTCAATTCTTTCAACAGAGAATTTTGCATTTTTTACAATTTTATCTGCATCTTTTTGAGGGATTTTTCCAAGTTTTGCCCATGCTTTTACTGCTGCTTTTTCTACTTCTAGCCATGCTGCATATCTTGCGTGTTGTGTCCAGTTTTTTGTCATCTCTTCTCGTGCGTATCTTTCTACCATGTTAATCCTAGTTTGTTTTATATTATTGTGTGATTATATCTAAATTGCTGTTAAAATTTATTTATATAAATAAGGTACTAATGAGTAGGCAATACTTAACATAATAAGTGCAATTAATAGATCTATTATTCTCCATACGACTTTCTTTTTAAAGAATGGTATTAAATATTTAGATCCATATCCTAAAAGTATAAACCAAGAACTTGATGCTAAAAATGTGCCTAATATATAAAGTAGTTTTTCTTGTGTTGTTTCATATATTGCGCCAACTGAACCAATTAATAAAACTGTATCTAAGTATACATGTGGATTTAAAAGTGTAATTAACAGTAAAAATATAATGATTTGTTTTAAACTTTTATTTTCTTCTTTCTTATCATCATCTAATACTTTGCCTTTGATGGCCCAATAAAAAGATATAAATGAATAAGATACTAAGAATACTATACCTACAAAAGAGATTATTTTTAAAGTAAATGGATTATCTTTGATGATATATCCAAATCCAAAAACTCCAATAGATATAAGAAATACATCAATTGAAATACAGATTATCACAATAGGCAATATAAATTTTTGTTTTAATGCTTGTTTTAAAACAAAAATATTTTGAATACCAATAGCGACAATTAGTGAAAATGTTATTGTATATCCTTTTAATAGGATACTAAACATACTAACTCATTCCACCTTTTGCTTTCATTTTTACTTCTAATCTGTGTCCTATATATGAAAGAGTAAATGTTAAACATAAGTAAACTAATGCAATCACAATCCATGTTTCAAATGGAGCAAATGTGTTAGATACTATTTCTCGTCCTACTTTTGTAAGATCTGTAATTGCAATGATTGAAACTAAAGAAGAATCTTTTACCAAAGATATAATTTCACCTACAAGTGTAGGTAAGGCTCTTCTTATTGCTTGTGGTAATACAATATGTCGCATTGCTTGAAAATGAGAAATACCTAAAGATGTAGCTGCTTCCATTTGACCTTTATCAATTGATTGAATTGCACCTCTTAATACTTCTGCCATATACGCACCATAAAAAATACCCAAAGACAAGAAACCTGCAACAAATCTATCTAATTCAAATATATTTGCAACAATAAAATAAAATAAGAATATTTGTACTAAAAGAGGTGTCCCTCTAACAATAGTAATATAAACAGTTGCAATATCTCTTAAAAATACATATGAGGATAATTTCATCATGGATACTATTACTGCTAAGGTTATTGTAACTATTGCTGCTAAAAAAGATATTTCTAATGTTACGGCTAAACCTTTTAAAATAGGTCCTGCTTTTAACTCTGAATGAGTTGCAATCAAGTCACCTTCATAAACTTCTTCATTTAAAGTGTAAAAGAATTTATAATCACTATTTAAAGACTCAATTAAAATATTTTCATTCTTATCTTTATTTGTTATATAGTACATCCCATCTTTTTTGGTAAGTATTCCATCATTTGTAGCTTCTATTTCTGTAATTTCATCATACACAAAATATTGTGGAACACTATTCCATTTCCAAATATAATTCATATTTGTAGCTGCACTATATAAAAAATATCCTAATGCTATATAGAAAAGTAGAGCAATTATATGCCCTACCTTATCATTTTGTAATATTGTTTGTTTTTTCTTTGACATAGATTATTTTAGTCTTTTTAACCAATCAGTTTTAACGAACCATTTGTTATAAGTTTTATCATAGAAGTTTTCAACTTTATCACCTTTTATTTGTCTTAAAAAGTTATTTAACCAGTTTAAGAAATCTGGATCACCTTTTCTAATCGCCCACGCTAATGGTTCATATGTTAAAGGAGTATCTAAATGGATTAGTTTTCCATTTCCTTTATCACCTACAAATATACCAATAAATGGTTGATCATAAATCATAGCATCTGCATGTCCTGCTAACACTTCTGCACCAGCAGTTGCTGAAGCATCAAATGTAAGTATTTTTGCTTTTTTAAAGAATTTTCTTGCTGCTACTTCACCAGTTGTTCCTGTTTTTGTAGCAATAGTATATTTAGGATCATCTAATTGTTTTGCATTTGTAATTATATTACCTAATTCTTTTCTAATCATAACTGTTTGACCAATTGTAATATCAGAATTTGCAAAGTTTACTTTTAGATTTCTTTTTTGAGTAATAGTCATACCACCCATAATAATATCGTATTTATCACTTAATAAACCACCAATAATACCATCCCAAGCTGTTGGAATTAATTTTAATTTTACACCCATTTCTTTTGCCATTTTTTTAGCAATATCTACATCATAACCAATAAGTCTACCTTTTTTATCAGTCATTTCAAATGGTTGATATCCTGGATCTAGAGCAACTCTTAGTTCTCCTCTTTCGATAATTTTATTTAGTGTAGAGTTTTTCCATAGGTTGATATCTGCAGAAAATAAACTTGTACTTATAAGTACGATTAATAACATTAATTTTTTCATTGTGTTTCCTTTTTTAATTAAATTTAGTGAGATAAAATCTCATTTAAAAATAGTTTTGCTCTTGGACTTTTTGGGTTTGTAAAAAATTCATTTGGTGAATTTTCTTCTACAATTTTACCTTCATCCATAAAAACAATTCTATCTCCAACTTCTTTGGCAAAACCCATCTCATGAGTTACACAAACGATTGTGTAATTTTCTTTTGCAAGGTCTTGCATAACAGTTAAAACATCTCCAATAGTTTCAGGGTCAAGGGCAGATGTAGGTTCATCAAAAAGTAAAATTTTGGGCTTCATTGCCAAAGATCTAGCAATTGCTACTCTTTGTTTTTGACCACCACTTAAATCAGCAGGATAAGAATCTTTCTTATCTTCTAATTTTACTTTTTTTAATAAGTCCATAGCCACCTTTTCTGATTGACTATTATCAACATTTTTAACTAGCTTTTGTGCAATTGTTATATTTTCTAAAATTGTTAAATGAGGGAAAAGATTAAAATGTTGAAAAACCATTCCAATATTTTGTCTTATAGTTTGTAAATTTTTTTTACTACTATGGATATTTATATTTTGAACTAATAATTCACCTTTATCAATATCTTCAAGTCCATTTATACACCTAATTAAAGTAGACTTACCACTTCCACTAGGTCCACAAACTACTACTATTTCACCTTCATTAACACTAAAGTCAATATTTTTTAACACATGAAAATCATCATAGTATTTATCTATATTATTCATCTGTATTATTTTGTTTTTCATACTTCTCTCTTTAAAAAATTACAATTAATACATTGTATTGAAATTAACATTAATTTACATAAGTATTTTTAATACAACATCTTGAAATATTGCATTATATCCCATATCGCTTGCCATATCTGGTGTTAAGTAGTTTACATCTTTATGTCCTGCATAAAATAGCAATGATTGAGGGTGTACATTTAAATCATTTTTTACTTTTACTTTTATTTGTCCATATATTGAATTTATTGTTATTTCATCTTCATCTTCATAATTATTACAAGGATTTATATACACATGATTATCATATTTAAACTGTGAATTTATAGTGTCTTCATATTTTGAAGTGAGTAAATAATATTCATCTTCTTTTATATCAAGTAGTGGTATATTTTGTACTTTCTGAGGAGTAAATGTTATTTGTGCTTTTTCTTTTGGAACTTTTTTATATGGTTCTAAGTATTCATCTTCTTTTAAATATCCATCAAAATTAAAAGCTTTCATCATATAAGAAGTAAAGTCATATTCACTTATAGCATTTATTTCTTCTTCACAAATTTGGCAATGTACTACCTCATCATGCCCATAACAAAGTCTTACATCTTTTTTTTGCAAAAAAGTTTTTGCAGGTATTATTATGTTCGCATATTTAGCTGTATCTTTTGATGTTGTACCCATATATATTAAAAATGTTTTTTTCAAACCATTGATTATTTTAGCTGTATTTGGTGCAGATACAACTGGGTTTGCTCCTTGAATAAATACTATATCATAAGAACCAAAATCAATACTAGGATATACATCTGTATTTGTAGCTTCTACTGATATTTTATCTTCATAAGGAAATCTTGCATTTGCAAGATACCACATACCTTTATTAATCCCATCAAATACACCAAAGTTTGAAGCAAATTTTTCTATACTATGAGTTATTTGTGCACCTTCTTTGTATTTTTGAAATCCAAGTCCAAGTAAAAATGATACTTTTTTACCTTTTAAAAGTTCTAGTAGTTTATATATTTGTTCTTTTGATATATTTAATTTATTTAATATTTCTTCATCTAAAGTATCGCCATTTAAAGCATTATTAAATTGTTGTATTAATGTATAATCACCTTTAGGTGGTATTTGAAAAAATAACTCTGATTTTTTAGCAATTTTTGTATTGTGTGGATCTATTGTTATAAATATTTTATCTTTAATTAGTTTATATATATGTCGAGAAGTAACGGTAAGATTTCTTCCCCATACAACTATAACATCACTATTTAATAATTCTTGTATAAGTGGGTTTACATTATATTTTCTTCCCCACTCTATTCCTGCTGAGCCTGCATCATCACATAAACTACCACTTGCAATTGTAGCTTTAAGGTTTTCAAAAAATATTTTGGGTGTATTTTGTAATACTCCCATATTTCCACTACCTTTGTAGTATAAAATCTTTTTATCTTTTTGTTTTAATACTTTTACTACTTCTTCTAAAGTAGATGATAAGTTTTCATCTTTTATATTATTTTCTTGAGTTAAATATACAAATGGCTTACATAAACTTCCCTTTGTAATACTATGAGTAGTACTAGGTTTACATACACCATCTTTATATATAACTTCACAAGCATCAAAACAATCCATAGGACAAGCTGTAGTTTTAAAGTTTTGCATAATAGTTCCTTATAAATATAATTTTAACATAATTTAAATAATATGTTATACTTTGGAAATAAAGGACTATTATGAAATTAATAAATGAGCTTATTACATATAATATAAATCCAAATATTAGTGAAGATGAATTTATTGAAATATTAAATAATTCTACATTAGCACAAAGAAGACCAGTATATGATTTAGAAGTTATCAATGGTATGATTAAAAATGCAGATATAATTGTAACTGCTACTAGAGATAATAAAATAGTAGGAATAGCTAGAGCTGTTACAGATTTTTCTTATTGTTGTTATTTATCTGATTTAGCAGTAGATACTAAATATCAGAAAAGAGGCATAGGAAAAAAACTCATTTCAAAAGTACAAGAGCAACTAAATAGTACATGTAAGATAATACTTCTTTCTGCTCCAAGTGCTACAGAGTATTATCCAAGTATTGGATTTACCCAACATAATTCAGCATGGACTCTTAGTAAATAAATATTATATATCAAAATAAAAGTCAATTTATAGTACCCTTTCATTATGAATAAAAAGAATAATATAGCTATATTTGCTTCAGCAAATGCAAGTAACTTAGAACCAATATATAATGCTATAAAAGAAAATATAATTAATGCAAATATTAACTTACTGCTAAGTAATAATACAAATGCACCAGCACTTCAAAAAGCAAAAGACTTAGGTATAAATACTATAGCAATAAATTCTAAAAATAGTACTAATATTTCACAAGATATATATAATGAGCTTATAAAGTATAATTGTAAATATATAGTTCTTAGTGGTTATATGAAAAAATTAGATAAACTTATTACAAGTAATTTTATAGTACTAAATAGTCATCCAGCACTTCTTCCTAAATATGGAGGAGAGGGTATGTATGGAAGATATGTACATGAAGCAGTTATTAAAAATAATGAACAATATAGTGGAACAACTATTCACTATGTAAATGAAAACTATGATGAAGGTAAGATTATTTTACAAGAAAAAATATTACTAGATAATAATGAAACAATTGATACTCTTGAGTTAAAAATCAAAGAGTTAGAAAAAATAGCAATAATAAAGGCATTAAAACTATGTTTGAAATAGCAGAAATAATAGGTGTAATAGCATTTGCTATTAGTGGATTTTTAATAGCTACTAGAAATAAACTAGATTTACTTGGTATTTTAATCTCCGTTTTTTTAACAGCTCTAGGTGGAGGTATAATAAGAGATGTAATAGTAGATAAAACTCCATATACATTTTCTCATAATCTACCTGCTATTATTATATTAGGTGTAATGATTATTATGATTGCTTTTAAACTACACAAAAAAGAAAGTATAGAAAACAAGCCATTATTTATACTTAGTGATTCTATTGGATTAGTTTCATTTAGTATTACAGGAGCTATAATTGCAATTGAGCATAATTTAAATATGACAGGAGTTTTATCACTTTCTTTTGTAACTGCTGTTGGTGGTGGTATAGCTAGAGATGTAATTATAAATCAAGTGCCATTTGTATTTAAAACTGGCTTCTATGGTACTATTTCACTTCTTGTAGCATTGAGTTTATATGCATTAAATATATTTGATCTAATTTCTTATATATCTTTAATAATAGTATTTATAGCTGGTGTTACTCTTCGAGTTGTAGCATTTTATAAAAAATGGTCAATACCATTAATATAAAGCAATTATCTTTATATCCATTTTATTAAATGCAAATACTTTTTTACCAAGGTCTTTGAGTGAAGCTCCAAGATGAAAAAGTTCTTTATCATCTATAATTATAAATCTATCATGGTAGGTTTTGTTTATAATTACTTCTAAATTATTGTATTGTGAGTTATATTTATTTATATCTAGTTTTAATTGTTTACTTATATTTACAGTAATAATTCTAAACTTTAGTTTAGGATATTTACTAAACAGTGTAAGAACACTATTATCAATATAATTATCAATCAAAGTTATAGAAAATTTAGCTGATTTTAAAATATCATTTACAAAAGCATAGGCATCATATATTTGACCGTTATAAAAAATACCTTGGTTTAATTCTAAAGTATTATTTTTGATATGTAATTTTATATCTTGAATATCATTTTCTAAGATTAAAAGTCTTTTTTGTGTAATTTTTTCACTATTTATAACATAACCATCTGATATATAACTTTTTATTACACTTGTAGCCCATTGTCTAAATTTTATTGCTTTTGCTGAATTTGTTCTATATCCAACAGCTAAAATAATATCCAAGTTATAAAAGCTAACAGGTTTATCAGAATTAGCAATATGCATTTTTTGCATATTGCTTTTTTTATCTACTTCACCATCACTAAATATATTATTTATATGCCTACTAATTACACTTTGATTTTTATCAAATAATTCTACAATTTGCTTTTGATTAAGCCATATTGTCTCACTATTAACTGAAACACTAAGTTCTAATTCACCATTTTCATATACTATTATATCTTTCATACCACACCTTTAAATATTGATTTAAAAGTGTAGCACAAAAAAATATGATAAGTAAAAAGTATGACAGAATGTAATATTA
>Ga0256824_10001143_pt1 | contig 10256 bp, 11 predicted proteins | sample CV67metaG_FD_191570 | JGI IMG/M metagenome (GOLD analysis project Ga0256824, IMG submission 191570) | Hydrothermal vent microbial communities from East Pacific Rise, Pacific Ocean - CV67 | ecosystem: Environmental > Aquatic > Marine > Hydrothermal vents | place: Pacific Ocean: East Pacific Rise...
CAAAAATAGTGTGTTTCCCATTGAGCCACCCTGTAGGTGCAAGTGTTATGAAAAACTGACTACCATTGGTTACAGGACCACGGTTTGCCATAGCAAGTAAGAAAGGTCTGTCAAATACAACATTTGGGGCAAACTCATCTTTAAAATCTTTTTTCCATATAGACTCTCCCCCACTACCTGTACCTGTTGGATCTCCACCTTGAATCATAAAGCCTTTAATAACCCTATGGAAAATAAGACCATTATAATAACCATTTTTTACATGTGTCATAAAGTTCTCAACTGCAAGTGGTGCCACTTTAGGATAAAGTTTTAACTCTATCTTTCCTACATTTGTTTCTAACACTACGATAGGTGCTTTCTCTTCTGCATTTATCTGTGTGCTTAATCCTAAGAACAATAAAGCCATTAATATTTTTTTATACATTTTTTTTCCTTGTTAATTTTAATTTATTTAGTTTGGTATTACGTCGTTACAACATTTGTCAATTCTAAGTTCTTTAAGTACTAACTCAAAGAAGTCACCACTGTCTCTTTGTACTTCATCTGAAAACTCTATATAAAATGCTGGTTTTGAACCCTTTGGATTTTGAGAGTTATCAAAAATGGCTGGTGTCATTTTAGTCTCTTTTGTTATCTTATCTATAGCATTACTTATCTCTGATCTTAATGTATTTTCACCATCAAAGGTAAGACTTAGTCCAGCATAACACTCTTCCATCTTTACATTTGCGATAATCTCTTCACATCTATTACTCATCACCATCCTTCGTATTTTTCATATATTAATTATAACGCGTTTTTACTTGGCATAAGAAGTTGCACTTACTTCTCGTTTAACATTCACTTTTATCTCTTCTTAATACTGAAAGTAAAGAAATATTGAACACCCCTACCTATTCCTCTTAATAATCCTCTGCACAGTTGCCTGATTGAGTCCCAATACTTTTGCAATCATATGCTGAGAATACCCTTTCTCATACGCTTGTACTATTTTCTTATTTCGTTTATCTATCTCTTTACTATGATTAAACATCTTTTCTAACTTAATAATATCAGGCTTTTTATCGTTATTTAGTGCTTCTACTAGACTAGAGGCTGTTCTTAACTCTTGAAGTACTGCACTGTCTACTCTACTATTCAACATTTCTTTAATTGCTTCTATATCATTGCCATGATTTTGTACTATCCATGACTGTTGTAAGCATTCAGGTACTTCATCAGTTAATAAAAAGTAATGGTAAGAGCTATAGGGGTACTCTTCTAATCTTTTAACCATATGTGATTTAAGTGGGTTTTGTTCTATGTAGAGCATAAGCGTATAAAGATATACCTCATCTGTCACATACCAAGACTTAAACCGTCCTTGCCACAAGTGACCTACTCTTTTGTATTTCTTGTTATAGTAAATGGCATAGTTCATATTGAGTTGTCTCATAAACTTAGAGAGATTTTCTTGCGTTATTTCTATAAGTAAGTGGTAGTGGTTGGACATCAGACAGTAGTTATGTAAGGTTATCCCATAACTTTTCATATGGAAGCACATAAGCTCTTCGAAGTACTCATAATCGTCAGGCTCTCGAAAGATATTCATCTTATCTACACCTCTATTGATGATATGATAATACCCTGCTATCTCTATGCGTGGTCTTCTTGCCATAAGGTCTCCTTTGTTGGAAGTATAGCGAGAAATGGATTAGAGGGGCATTGACATCACCTGACTCCTATTTTTTGACCCCTATTTTTGTATTTTTTGTATTTTTTTTTGTATTTTTTTATTTTTAATCTAATTTATATCATTTCATACAATACAGTTTTAGACTTCTCTAAATCTCCATAAGTAATCTTTAGCATACTATCTAAAAATTCTACTACATTCTCCACTTCTTGTTCATTTTTATGAGTATCATTAAATCGTTTTTTCTCTCCTGTGATAGGTTTACCAATGTTTTCCAAAACTTCTCCATCTCCTACCATCCAACGTCTTAAAAATTCACCTTTTTTATAGACTTCAAATCCAAAAGTATTAGTAGTATCTTGGTTAACATATAAAAAGGCTCTATTATATTTAGTAGACATATCAGATAACATATTTTCTATTGTTTCTTGGTCAAGCTGCATAAATATATCTATACCTATTCTAAGTATAGACCATTTTCCTACTTTACAGATAGCTATACCACTATCATTATTCAAATCTTTATAACTTATCTTTTGTGGTTTATCAAAGTTTTTTATTCCTCCAAAATACTCTAGTATATTATTATCTTTAATGGTTTTTTTATTGAGAGCAATATAGATATCATTACCTGTGAGTTGAAAAAGAGAAACTTTATCTGCTGGAGAGGGGATATATGGTAGAGGGGTACCGTACTTGAGGTAGTTAAGATAGGCCTCCTTTCTTTGTAGACAATAAGCAATATAGCGAGTGCCAGTTTTATAGTACTCAATTGCCTTTGAAAGATGCTCTATGGCCTGATCTTTCATATCAAAAGCAGCATATACCCTCGCAAGACCTTCATGAAATACACTTTCTTCTGTCTTGCCATACACTCTTCCATTTTTTTTATAAATTTTTTTGAGAGTTTGGCTGCCTTCTTCTATATCTTCTATAATATTCTCTATATATTGATATCTCTTTGAGAGATACGCGTCAGCTTCTTTGATAAAATCAATCATTTCATCAAACTTATGAAATGACCATGAGAAAATTAATTGATTATTTGACCATCTTAAAATAGAATGAAAAATTATTTCTGCATGCTTATCGAGCTGAAATGCCAAAGGGATATAAAACTTATCACAAACGATGTATTTCATAGCATCATTGTCTCCTTTTAGCATCAAGTCCCACTCTAAAGAGATACCATAGTCAGAGCAGCTATACCCTATTAGCCCATACCATTCTTTGTTTGGATAGAGTTTTCTCTCCATCATATCATACCCTATGCCATGGTGGGGTGTATAGCCAAGCTTTTTAAGCTCACGTATCAATCTTGTTTTTACCTCTTTAAATTTTTCACTCATCTTATGTTCTCCTAAAAGTCAAATTAATAAGTTGATAATTGATAAGGGGTCAATTGATAAGGGGTCAGGTGATACCAATGCTACAGTTGCCTGACTCAGTCCTAATATTTTAATATATAAAGGGGGTAGGCTACTTTTATATCTTTTTTCTAGCTTCCCCACTTATTGACCTTACTTTGCATAACTTGTAGCACGAACTTCCCTAATAACATTCACCTTTATCTCACCGGGGTACTGTACTTTTTCTTGTATCTCTTTGGCTATCTCTTTACTAAGAAGAACTGCTTCATTATCTGACATCTTCTGGGCATTTACCATGACCCGTATTTCACGTCCTGCGTTAATGGCATAGGCACCCGTTACATAAGCTTTTGCAGTAGCTATCTCTTCTACCTCTTTAACGCGTTTGGTAAAGCTTTCTAGTACTTCTCTTCTTGCCCCTGGTCTTGCGGCTGAGAGTTTATCTGCTGCACAAACAGCTGCTGATTCTACTGAGTCAGGTTCTTCATGTCCATGGTGTGCAAGTATGGCATTGATAACAGTGGGGTGTTCTCCATGTCTACGACACAGATCTACACCTATGTCTACATGTGAACCACCTAAGTCTTGCGTGAGTGCCTTACCTATGTCATGTAAAAGTCCTGCACGTAAGGCTAACTTTTCATCTCCACCCATCTCTGCTGCCATAACACGTGCAAGTTTTGCCACCTCAAGGGTATGTGCTAATGCATTTTGTCCATAACTTGCACGGTATTTCATCCGTCCAAGAAGTCGTACTAACTCTTCTGCCATAGGAAATAAACCTAAGTCAATAAGAATATTTTCACCCTCTTCATAGGTTTTCTCTTCAAACTCACGTTGAACCTTTTCATGCACCTCTTCTATACGCCCTGGATGTATACGTCCATCTTCTACAAGTATCTCTATCACTTTTGTAGCAATGGCACGTCTATAAAGGTTAAAAGAACTTACTAAAATAACACCTGGGGTCTCATCTACCACAATATCTACACCCAAAAGCATCTCAAGGGTTTTAATATTTCTACCCTCTTTACCAATAATACGCCCTTTATGCTCATCACTAGGTAGAGTAATAAGGTTTATAAGACGTTCTCCTGCAAAGTCTCCGGCATAACGTGTCGTAGCTTGGGCTAAAATATAATTGGCTTTTCGTTCACCCTCATTTTTAGCTTCTTGTTCATACTTACGTACAATCCCTGCTACTTCAGCACGACTCTGCTCTTCTACTTTTTCTAAAATATATGCTTTGGCTTCTTCACGGGTAAGTGAAGCAACGTTTTGCATCTTTTCGATAGATTCATCAATACTTTTCTGTTTTTGAGTCTCAAGTTTTTCTAAAGCATTCTCTTTCTCTAAAACCCTGTTTTCTAAAAGCTGTAGTGTCTCTTCTTTTTTAGAAAACTCTTTATTTTTAAGTATAAACTCACGGTTACGTTCATCTACTTTAGCCACACGTTTTTGAAATGCTGACTCTTGCTCTATTTCATTCTCTTTTATCTTTATATTAGCCGCTTTAAGTAGCATCTCTGCCTCATGTTCCATCGCTTTAGCTTTGGCTTTAGACGCTAACTCCAAATGTGCAAATTTACTTTGTGCACTTCTTTTTAACCATAGGTAACTTATTCCCGCACCTAGAGTCACTCCCCCCAACATACTGGAAGCTCCAACTATCCCTAACATTGTTTATCCTTCACGTCTAAGGCGTAAATATCATGTCTGCTTTTACATCATAATTATCAGTTACAATCTCTTTTGCGTAACACAATTCACGCGCTACAAAAACGGTTTTTTTTATATTTTGTCTGTTCTTTTCAAAAAATCGATCATACATACCTTTACCAAATCCAACACGTCTATGTGTTGTATCTACTCCAACTATAGGTACGATGGCGATATCTATCTGTTTTAATTTATACTGTTTTGAATCTAATGGTTCTTTAATACCAAAGCGTTTTTTACGCAGTGGTAATCTATATTTTACCAACCTAAAACTTTTACCTTCCATAAAAGGCACATAGAGATTTTTCTTCTCTTTACGTAGTTGCATAATGAGTGGATAGATATTCACTTCCATTTTTAGTGGTAAGTAGAGCATAATATTTTTTGCATTGTTAGACACAATATATTTGTATAAAACATCTAAAACTTTTTTATCTTTACTATAGGCTCTATGCCCTGAAGCTTTTTTTAATTGCTTTAGACAATGACTTCTAAATTGTTCTTTTCTCATCTTCATCCATTTTTTTAGTGCTCTTTGGTTATAATCGCGAACTTAATTATATCTAAAGGTACGGTGTGCGTAAACTCAATACTCTTCTTCTTACGTTATTATTCCTTAACTTTACTGGATGTGAAGATAAAAAAACCAATAACAATGCAATACCTGTAGAAAATACTACAGAAATTTTTGGCTCAGAAAATAAAAATATGCACCTAGATAAACGTTTTAAAGTAGAGAACAAAGACCAAGAGATATCCAACAACAGGACAGATTCAATTTCTCTCTCAGATACTTTTAAACTTAATGATATGAAAAATACCAACTACACAGTTACCGTATCTAATCAAAAAGTAACTTTTAAAGAGAGTACAAAAGCTATTATACTTATTACCTTCTTTGCCTCATGGTGTCCACCTTGTGTGGGTGGCATACCCTATATGAATGACTTGTATCTAAAAAATAAAAAAGATCTCTTACTCGCAGGTGTTCTTATCCATGATACTATCAATAAGTCAGAACTTAAATCATTTATTTCAAAGCATCAAATCAAATACTTTATTTCAAACAGTACCCACAATAATGACTTTGCCAGTCTTATAGCAAAAACCCTACATCTATCCAACAATTTTAGTATCCCCCTTACGGTAATGTATGTAGAGGGTAAATATTTTACACATTATGAGGGGTCAGTTCCTATTGAAATGATAGAGTATGACATAACACAAGCACGTAAAACGTTAAAATAAAAACGCTAAAATAAACAAAACCAGAAGAGATAGGGGTACCAATGTTCAATCTATTTAAAAAAGTATTAGGTAAAACTAATGATGCTATCAAAGATGTTGCACCTAAAAAACGTAAAGATATTCCTAAAGATGAATTTGAAGATATCTTGCTTGAAGCAGATGTCCATTATGATTTAGTTGAGAGACTCATAGAATCTCTTCCTGAGACGATTAACAAAATACAAGCTTTTAACTCACTTATCTCTGTATTTCAATACAAAGCAGATTTCAAATACTCAGATGCTAAACCTTTTGTAGAGATGGTAATTGGCGTAAATGGTGCGGGGAAAACCACTACTATTTCTAAACTTGCCTACCGCTATAAAAAAGAGGGTAAAAAAGTTATCTTAGGTGCAGGAGATACTTTTCGTGCTGCTGCGATAGAACAACTCACACGCTGGGCAAATAAGTTAGATATCCCTATCATCGCTACACAACAAGGGCATGATCCTTCAGCCGTAGTCTATGACACTATTGAGTCTGCTATAGCAAAAAACTATGACCATGTTATCATAGATACAGCAGGTAGACTACATACCCAAACCAACCTAAGTGAAGAACTTAAAAAAATGATTCGTGTAGCAGATAAAGCAAAAGCAGGTACACCTCACCGTAAAATGCTTGTTTTAGATGGAACACAAGGTAGTTCTTCTATTAATCAAGCAAAAGCTTTTAATGAAATGATTGGAATTGATGGTATAATAATTACAAAGCTTGATGGAACTGCTAAAGGGGGTTCTGTTTTAAGTATTGCTGATGAGCTCAAAATGCCTATTTTTTATATAGGTACAGGTGAACAACCTGAAGATCTCATCACATTTAAAGCAAATGAGTATATTAATACAATTTTAGACGAGATTTTTATCTAACGGGGAATAAAACTTTATGAGAGCATTTTTTCAACTATTTTTCGGTCTACTACTTACTTTGAGTACCCTTTTTATTGTTGCTGCTATTATTTATTTTAGAATTGAATATGACTTTACCAAATCATTACGTCTAGGTGTACTTTCTGGTTTTTTTCTTGCTATTATTGTCTCTTTTCTTATTGCACTTTTTTTGATTCTTATGAGAGGGGGTAAAAAACCTCAAAAAAGTATTTTAAGAAGAAAGAAAAGATCAAGAAAAATCAAAACAATATCTGACTCCAAAAACAATAAAACACTTGAACAAAAGATCATATTACTTATGGATAAAGAACTGGCACTTGAAGTACTTTATCATGCCATTAATCATCAACGTATAGCTATTCTCACACAAAGTCAAAACAAAGAAGAGACAATGAGTATAGTGATCGAAGATGAAATAGAATTATCGATCAATAAACTTACCCGTCATACTTCACAACTTATCATCACTTCAAATGAAGAGTCTAGAGATATAAAAGAAATCATCACTTATATGAAAATGAGAGAACTCTCTTTCTTACAATATTAATCTTCTTTAAGATTAAAAACTTTACGATAGTTCTCTTCTAAAGTTGTTTTATCTTTATAATCTATCATATCACCAACAACTACTTCTATCTCTTGATGTAAAGATTTATCATTGAGTGCCTGTCCCAAAGCTTCATTGGCATGGCTTTTAATATAGAATGGCAAAATGGGTAAACGGTTTTTAAGTGCAATGATTCGTGAACCCTCTTTAAAGCTAGTAAGTGCTTTATCACTTTTATTTCTTGTTCCTTCTGGAAAAATAAAAATAGACTCCCCACGTTTAACTGCTTTTTTAATATCTGCAAAAAATCCAGACATTTGACTCTTTTCACGATCTAATAAAATAGACCCTGCATTACGCACAAATAGTCCAAAGAAGAAAGAGTTATAAAGCTCTTTCTTTGAAATCCATGGACCAAAAATTTCTGTCTGCTGTAGTGCCACTTCAATAATAGGAGGATCAATAATACTCCTATGGTTTGTCACTATAAGATACTGCCCATCCATAGGTAACTTCTCTTTATTCTTTATCTTAATAGTAATATTGAGTGCTTCAAGCTGGGCTGCTGAATAAGCATGACGTAATCGCTTCTTTTCCATAGGGTCATTGGTCTTTTTAAGTCTAAAGCCAAAACTGTTAGTTAAGTATAAACCGTAGATACCTTGTTTGATTGCATTAAATGTCACTATTTCTCCTCCCTGATGGTTAAAATTATAACTAAAAGAGATAAAATATAATATATACTCCAATGGTGTTTTATCACTCTATTTAAAGCACAATTTTAATTTCCCTATTTAAAAAATATGACAATTTGACATATTTTTAGCTCTAGCTAAAAAATTAGATTACAATACACCTATCAAATGTAGGAGTAGCTAAATGGCAAAGAAAAAAACATTATTTGAGTGTCAAGCATGTGGGTTTCAAAGTCCTCGATGGATGGGTAAATGTACTTCATGTAATGAGTGGGAAAGTATGATAGAACTTAGCACTGAGCAGATTAAGTTTTTGAAAGACTCTTCATCTCACTCTAGTGCTTCTGCACGTTCAAAAGCAAAACCTATTACACAAATAGAAGAAGATAACATCACACGTTTCACTTCAGGCAGTACAGAGTTAGACCTTGTACTTGGAGGAGGTATTGTTCCTGGTTCTCTTACACTTATAGGAGGGAGTCCCGGGGTTGGTAAATCTACGTTACTGTTAAAAATAGCAGGCAATCTAGCAAGAGCTTCAAAAAAAGTACTCTATGTTTCAGGTGAAGAGTCAGCAGGACAAATTAAACTACGTGCCAACCGTCTGGACGCAAACCATGATAATCTCTATCTACTCCCTGAGATAAACCTCTCTACCGTCATTTCAGAAATAAACAATCAAAACTATGAACTTATTGTGATTGATTCCATACAAACACTTTACTCTGAAGATACTCCTTCAGCTCCTGGTTCTGTGACACAGGTACGTACCATTACTTTTGACCTTATGCGTATCGCTAAATCTTTACATATACCTATATTTATCATAGGGCACATCACTAAAGATGGTTCTATAGCAGGACCAAGAGTACTAGAGCACATGGTAGATACCGTACTCTATTTTGAAGGAGACACCAACTCTGATTTACGTTTATTACGTGGCTTTAAAAATCGCTTTGGGGCTACCAATGAAGTAGGCATCTTTGAGATGAATAAAGAGGGACTTAATGATGCCAAGTCCATGGCAGGTAAATTCTTCAACAAAGAAAAGCTCCAATCAGGATCTGCTCTTACGGTTATCATGGAGGGTTCTCGACCTATTATTATAGAAGTACAAGCCCTAGTCTCCGAATCATATGGACATGCAAAAAGAAGCTCTACAGGATTTGACAACAACCGTTTAGGTATGTTACTGGCTCTACTAGAAAAAAAATTAGATTTACCCCTTGGGACTTATGATGTTTTTATCAATGTCTCAGGTGGCATCAAAATAAATGACCCCTCTGCAGATTTAGCCATCATCGCAGCCATACTAAGTAGCTATAGAAACCGTGAGCTTAGCTCTGAGAGCCTTTTTTTAGGTGAGGTAAGCCTTACAGGTGAGATACGAGAAATCTCTGGACTCACGCAGCGTTTAAAAGAGATAGAAACCCAAGGCTTTCTAAAAGCTGTCATTCCCAATAAACCCTCAGAAAAAACAAATATTAAATGTTTTATAGCAGATGAAGTTTCTAAAGTCGTTGAGTGGATGTAATTAACCATTGTTTTGCTACACTATAGCTATGAAAATTGGAACAGATATTATACAGATAAAACGTATTGAAAGCCTCATAGAAAAATATGGTGACACGTTTAAAAAACGTTTTTTAATCGACGATGAAATCACTACATTAAGAAAAATCGAAAGTATCGCAGGATATTGGGCAGCAAAAGAAGCTATCTCTAAAGCACTGGGTTGTGGTATAGGAGGGAGTCTCTCTTTTCATGATATCATCATCTCAAAAAATCATCTTGGTGCACCTACTTTTATATTAAGCCAAGAGGCACAACAGATACACAAAGTCAAAAGCTCTTCTCTCTCTATCAGTCATGATGGTGGTTTTGCCATTGCGGTAGCGGTTATCACTAAGTAATACTATATTAAAGGAAAAAAATGAAATTAACACTTGCACTTATCATTACATCTGGTCTATTTGTAGGATGTAATTCTAGACACATCCCTCCCATCATAGAAAAAAAACCTCAACCCATAGTACAACAAGAGCAATATACAGTACAACAAAGTAAACT
>Ga0256824_10001145_pt1 | contig 10244 bp, 5 predicted proteins | sample CV67metaG_FD_191570 | JGI IMG/M metagenome (GOLD analysis project Ga0256824, IMG submission 191570) | Hydrothermal vent microbial communities from East Pacific Rise, Pacific Ocean - CV67 | ecosystem: Environmental > Aquatic > Marine > Hydrothermal vents | place: Pacific Ocean: East Pacific Rise...
CTAAAAATCTAAAAGGTGAAGTTACTGCTTTTACAATGAGGTTACCTAAGGTTTTCCAGACTAAAGCACCGTATTTAAAATCGGGCTCATCTACATTTCCTTCGACTGGCATATCAATATCTATTATTCCATCACTATCTTCAAGTAGAGCAATTACAAAACCTAAAGGCAGAGAGTTTTCCCCCTCTACCTCATCGCCTAACTCAATATTTTTAATAATAATGCTGTTTTTTCCAAGAAGTTCAGAGTTCTGTATCTTGTAGCCTAAGTCTAAATAGAGTTTTCCTTTGTCAATTTTATAGCCTGCAAAAGAGGCACTATAGCCACTCATATTACTAAGTTCTAAGTTTTTAAAGTTAAACCCTAGGTCTAAAAAGGCTTTTGGGTTTGCACTGTTAAGACTCCCTTTGAGTTTTGTAGAACCATACTCATCAACTGACCCAGCCATATCTACTAGAGTATGCTCCCCTTTTTTGTTGGAAATCGCATACACTGTACCACCAAGGTCGTGAATGTTAGTCTCAAAATTTATAGGCAGAGAATAATCAGCAAAAAATGCACTTCCGTTTGAGATGTAAGTTTTGACTATTCTTACAGGAAAAGGCTTCTTCTCTTCTACTTTAGTTGGCTCTTTTTTAGCCGTTTTTTCACCCTCTTGCACCTTTACTAGTTTTGAGAAGTTTATTGTTTTATTTTTATCAACTACGGCATTTACAAAGAAAGAGTCAGCATTGAGCTCATCTACAAAGAGCCTATCGGGAGACATCTCATACGTAAAAGAGCGTACTCCTAAGTCAACTATGGAAAATACTGAAGAGCTGTCTCTATAGTCACTAGTAAAAAAATCTTCTAACTTAACAGAACCTGTCACACTAAGGTCTGGCCTTGTAGATGACTCAGCATATTTAGTTTTTGTTTTTGCACTTAGATAGCCATCATCTATTTGTACATAGGCACTCTCTCTTATGTATGGGTTTAACTCTGTAAGCGAGATTTTTTTTAGTTCAACAGTACCTATCTGACGAAGAGGAGTATGTCTTAGACTCCCTTTAGATTTCAGATACCCTTTGCCATTCACTCTTGCAGAGAGTCGGTACTTTAACCAACTCTTTTTCTTTGAGTCAATATTGTAAGCATTTACATTGACTCTATCTACCCTGCTCTCATACTTTGGAGAGAGTCTGTTGTCTAGGAAGTAAGCTCTTGCCCCATTAAGTGCGACATGTTTGACTTGAACATGGTACTCTGGTGAAGATGCATTCGATTTTTTTCTTTTTAGAGATTTTTTTACTCTTTTACTCTTTTTAGCTACTACAAGATTTTCAAAGTTAAGAGTCCCTTTTTTAGACATAACACTTCTAATGGAGAGTCCATCGAGTGCTACTTTGGAGAGTAGAACCTCTTTTGTTCCCGTATTTAAACTCACTCCATTCACAGAAAAGTCACTAAAGGTTACGAGTCTCTGTGCATTACTGCGTTTGTTGAGTGCTGCCTTATGAAGATTTAGGTTTGCTGCTTGAACATCTACTACAAAATCATCTTTAACTTGTTTCACTCTCACATCACCACTCACACTCACTACACCTCTTACTAAGTGTAGGTTATAAACCTTGAGTGCTTCACGAGCAGCTTGGTCAATGTAAGGTCTGTAGTGAGCTAAGTCTAAACCACTACACTTTGAACTAGCAAATAGGTCTAAGTTTTTATGTTTTATCTTTCCATGAGAGTCACATTTTAAAGCCTTATTTATTCTCATGTCTAACTGGTAGTCTAAATTCTGCTCTCCCGCTAAGCTAACATTTTGAGCATAGAGATTTAACTCGTGAAGATTACTCTTAACACTAGGTTTCACACTGTAGTCTGTAAAATCTACTTTTATTTTTTGGAGTGCTACTGTATCAACAACGACACTCCACTCTTTTGTACTCTCTTGCTTTGGCTCTTCGGCCTCACTACTAAGAGTTATATTCTCATCTTCTTTAGCACTTTTTACTTTGATGTAATCGAGCCAATCAATTCTACCTTTGGAACCACGTTGGACTCTTACATGCAAGGTATCTAAACCTAACTTAGGAATATGTACCTCTTGAAGCATAGGTTTAACAACCACGTTGGAGATATATAGTGAGTCTAAATTGAGCACATCTTTGTCTTTTTTCTTTGGTTTTATACGGAGTTTGTTTATAGAGAGTTGCAGATTATCAAGTGTAGTTGCATTTAAGTCATCAAGATTGACTCTATAGTCAGTGTGAAAAGCTATTTTTCCATCTGCTACTTCTAAATTAAGTGCATCTTGCATATATCGCCACTGAGTATAGAGTTTACTCGCTTCAAAATCAAGACTCCCTTTAACTTTAAAAGGCTCAAAACCTTCTACTTGGCTCTTAAAATCTACAAAACCGCCATCTCCCAACGTGGTGTAGAACCTCAATGTGGCATCCGAAGCATTTTTGTCTGCCGTATCTACATCTCTTAGCTCAAAGCCAATATCATGAAATACAAAGTCAAACTTTGTCTCTCTTGTAAAATCCTCATACTCCACTAAGCCGTGAACTATGGCAACTCTGTCTAAGATAATTCTTGGTATCTCCAACGTGGTGTTAGACTCTACTTCTGGTTCACTACTTTTTTTAAGTAAAGAGTCAAAATTGAAAGTTTTATCCCTATTAAGAATAAGCTTAATTTTTGGTTCACTCAAAATAAAATTTTTAACATGGAGTGCTTTTCGAACAAGAGAAGTTGGCTCTATATTGGCTTCAAATTCTTTAAGATAAAGGAACTCTCTGTCTTGAAGGTCACTTACTCTAATTCCAGTAAGCTGTAGTTTAAAAACAAATGGGTTAATGTAAAGAGTTTCAATACTGAGTTTAGCATTGCTCTCTTGTTGCACAATTTCAACTATTTTAGGTTTTAAAAAGTAAGGGAGGACTATAAAACCTAAAACAGCATATATAAGGAGGATAAATAGTATTAATTTTGAAATTTTTTTAAACACAGATGAACTCCAAGGTAATCTCTTACCTAGAGTCTATCTAATTATGTTTTAAAAAATTATTTTGCAGCCTTTAAAACACTCGCTTTAGGGAAAATAAATGTTGAATCTCTGAAGACTACTATTTTATCTTCATGACCAAGTGCATAGGCTCTAATTTTGATAGGGATTACCGTATCTTTTCTTGCATCATCCGCTAAAATCTCTGTTGTACGGAGCACAACAATTTTTTTCTTTTTATGCCCTGGTGTTGCTGTAAACTCTTTGTTAGGTTTAGCAATAACAATTTTACCTTCCATCCCTTTTGGAGCAATTACTTCAAAGTAAAACTTCATCTTCTCATTTTGAGTATTTTGAAGTAAGAATGTATAAGCATTATCGACTTCCACTCTACCATCTGGAAGTAGTTTTGTTGAGTAGAGTCGTGTCTCTTTGTTAATATTTAAAAGCATGTTCTCTTTTGTACTTCCCATCACTCCAAGAATAACCATAAGTCCAACTAAGAGACCGATGTAAGCTAGAATTTTTCCACGGAAGAACTGAGTTTTCCCTTTTTGGTCCACTATCTCATAGTCACTCGACCACGTTACAAGTGAAGGTTTACCAAGTTTACCCATAACAGTTGTACAAGCATCAACACACTCTAAACAGTTAATACACTCTAGTTGCAGACCCTGACGGATATCGATGTGAGTAGGACAAACTGTCACACAAGACTCACAAGCTGTACACTCAGCATGAGGCTCTTGGACTTGAATATCTTTTTGTTTTGTAAACTGTTTTTCATGCCCATCATAGATGTTACCACCACGGTGCATATCGTAAAGTGCCATAATAGTATGCTCATCATAAAGTACAGACTGAACACGTGAATAAGGACATACATAGATACAGAAGTTCTCTTTTAAGATAATAATATCGTAAATTAAAAATGCTGCAATACCAAGAACAGAACCAAAAAGTGTCCAGTGGTTATTAAAATCACCAAGGTATGTAAAAAAATCTTCTGGTGGTACAAAGTACCATAAAAAGTCTGCTGCGGCAACAAGTGCAAGCACTGTCCACATTAAAACAGCGATAGCTTTTTTAACCTTATTCTCTGTTTTAGTCATGTCTGGGTCTTTTTGTTTGTTTTTAATGCGTCCACGAAGACCTAAGATTTTAGTCTCAATTAAGTCTCTATAGATTACACGAAAAACAGTCTGAGGACAGACCCATCCACAAAATACACGACCACCCATAACTGTCATACCAAAGATTCCTAAGAACATTAACATCAGTAAAAATGGCATAAGGTAGAGCTCTTGCATGTCAAACTGTACAAATGCAAGATGCAGTTTCAGCTTATCAAATGAAAGTAGGAAAAAATGGTTCCCATCTATCTGTATCCATGGTAAAACTAAGGCTATTACTGTAACAAATGCGTATAAATAATAACGCTTAATTCTCCAAGGTGTAGGTATCTCAATACCTTTTGTTTTTGTACTCATTCTATAACTCCTTTGAATTTATAATTGGGTTGGGCAAGTAATAGTATTAATTACTTGTTGTTCTGCATTTTCTGGTGCCTGTGGTAAAAGAGAACCAAAAGCGACTTGCTTTAACTCTCTAGACTCTATGTAATCTTTAAGCGAACTTCGACTTACCCCTAAAAGGCGTGACATCTCACTTACACTCTTTTTCTCTTTTAAAAATTGAAGAATCTCGTTAATGTATTGATCAAATTTAGAGTTTGACTTACTCCCTTTTGGACGGCCTATAACTCGTTTTAACTCATTTTGTAAAATTTGACGAAGTTGATCGATAAGACCAAGTACTAACATTACATTACTCTGTTGAGAAATAATAACAGACTGCTTAATAAAATGAATTTTAAAACCATTTTTTAACAGACATGAAAACATCTGAATAAGATCTTCCATATTTGTACTTAAAACCCATACATCATATATAAGAAGTGTGTTGTTGTGCTGTTTTTGAAAGTACTCTGTAACATTTGTTCTCTCTGCGAGACGTTTATTTTGAGATGTCTGGTCTATAAATTCATCATCAATAATTATATTTTTAGAGATTGCATAAGAGTTTATGAGCTGAAGTTGTTCTCCTGCAGCATCAAAAAGTTTATCTGGACGTATGTAAGCAATTACCATTTTAACGATTAAACCTCTCTATTATATGAATTTCATCGTCATTATAACAACTATTGACGATAAAAGTCAATAGTTATCTTTATTATTTCGTCATTTTGTAATTAAAAGCTCTTCTACCAGCCTATTCCAAGCTGTACCATATATCTTCTATCTGAAATATCAACACTTCCTGTTCCTACCTGCTCTGCATAAGTTGCAAAGTTTAGCTTTAAAACAGTAAGTTGTAAATCCACTCCAGCAGTATATGCAGCTTGATACATACCAAGGTTCACTGTTGTTGCAAAATAAGAGTTATCAATTAATCGAGCACTTGCACCTAAACGTATACGTTTCATAAAATCAGCTTCACTATAATCTGTAAATGTAACTTCATCATTAGTACTAAAATCATATATACGGACACTGTTTGCATTAAACATATCTACATAATCTATCGCTAAAACAAGTTTATTTACAAATGCTACTTCTGGAGTCACAGATGCTCCAATATTCACGGTTAATGGCTGTCCACCAAAGTTATCATCCATTCCCATACTACCAATATTTAAAATACTCATACCAAAAGCTGGGTTCCAGTAATTATCGGCAAAAGGGTACCATGTAACTCCAAGGTCTAAACCAAAGCCTGAAGATGATTTTTCATATTTATCTTGTAGTTTTTGACCTAAATCCTCTTCATCATCCAAAAGTTCACTAATTCCTAATGAACCCTCATAAGAGTTTTGAGAGATAAATTTAAGACTCATACCTACATCTATACGTCCATAGTCAGTCTCATAGGGTTTAGCAGCACCTAAAAGAACTCCTGCATAAGCACGCGAACTTGTAACAAGAAGTCCACCATTGGTACTTCCATTTGGGTGTGCCATCATATTGACATCTGCCGCAACTAAAAGCCCTACACTCCAAGCAAAAGCATCGGAGTTCTTAGAAACTGCCATATAGTTATCGACTCCTACATGAAAGTGCTCTCCAGCATACTTTTGAAGTACTTCTGTCATTTGCGAATCTGTTTCTGCACCGTCAATATCATCTAAAAAATCAGATATTCCAGAACTTGCTGCTACTCCAAGCCCTAATATATCGACAACAAAGCCATGGTTTTTCTCAATTTGAGCTAGACCAGCTGGATTTGAAAAAATAGAAGTTGAGTAACCACCTACTGCAACATTTGCTCCACCCATTCCCATAATACGAGGATCTTTATAGAGGTAAGCATGTTCCCCGCCAAGAGCCATAAGTGATGTAGTCGCACCTAGCAGTGCACTTAATATAATTTTTTTCTTCATTCTTTGCTCCTAGCTATTTTCTCTGTTAAGATAGTTAATAATCTGCTGCTCTGAAATCTCTTGTGTAGTATCGACTACATGAAAATTTGAGTCTCTACAACCATTAAATTCATCATAGTTACCACCTAAAATATCACACTTAAACTCATTTATATCTGATGATATGTCATCCGATGCAGCAGCTCCACCAATAGAGTCTATGCCATCATTTAGAACTGTAGTGAGTATGCCAACAGCTGTTAACTCCTCTGCATCTTTGTCTTCATTAATTGGGCAAGCATTTAAAGTAGCATTATAGATATCTACTCTAGGAGTAAAACTATCTGCACTACAAAAACCTTTGGTTAAAATTGTACGATTGCTATCATTCATTAAGTAGTAATAATTAGCACCATTAACTGCTACTGTAAACTTATCATATGTCTTCTCTAAAACACTGAAAGTTACATTACCCTCTGGAGAGATTGTACAGTTTGCATCAACATTTGCATCACTTGCTCCATCAGAGGCATACTGCATTGCACAGGTAGAAGCTGTCAATTTATCATCCGAGCCGTTATTGTCATCCGATATTTTAGAAACATCTTCGGCAAGTGTATCAATAGCAACAGCTGCTCTTGTTGTATTTGCTAAAGCAATATAAAGACATATATCTTTTTGAGAATCACTTAGTGTAGCATTGTTATCTCTACATCTCTCACCAAGTATCTGCTTGTAATTACTGTTTGCCCTTCCTAAATCTTTCAAAGCCGATGGAGTACTTTTTCCTGCAATACTACCAACAAAACCACCAAAACCATCACTGTTTTGATTAGAATCATCACTAGATGCCATAGCACTCACAATATCAGCAAGACTCAAACCAGCCTTCCCCATATATGCAGCTCCAAGAGCTATAAACTCTTCACTTGTACTTGCCTTTCCTTCTAACTTAGCTATAACACCTGCATAGTCTGCTTGGTCGAGCATCTGTTGTGTTTCAAGTTGTGATTCACCTTCACTATCTCCACATCCATTTAATATGAGGCTTATACTAAAAAGTAACACTAATAACACTTTTTTCATCTAATCTCCTTTTTTAATTTGTTTATTCTATCCAAATTTAAATTATATATACACTGTACCTGAGTACACCCTAGTCCTCATAAGTGATACTATCTAAAACTTCAAAAAGCTCTTTAGATTTCTGTTCTGCAACCTTAAAAGCATCTATTATTTTATCTGCATTTTCAATACTACCTGCTGCTATTAAAGAGGGTACTACTCTCACACTTTCATGCACTGCCTTATGTGGTGCATCTACTTGAGAAAAGGCCTTTTTATCTCCAAAAATTTCTTTTCCTTTGCTTGTATACCACTTTCCAAATCTACACTCAGAATGAGTTGAAAATTTATAGTTTGAATCATCTTTAAAAGCTTTCTCATAGCCAGAAAGTTTAAAGACAATATGGTCTAGTTTTGCAAGGTTTAAAAACATTCTGTTTGATATATTTTCATTCTCTTGTTTAACATAATCAGCACTCTCTACTAAACCATCAAGATTGACATTAAAACTATCTAGTTTTTCCAAGGAAGTTACAACTTCCTGCTCCATCTGCTCTGAGAACTCTTGCATTGCGGCACTATTTTGTTTGAGTAAATTTATATTTACTTCCACTTCGCTTGTCGCTTTTTGTGTTCTCTCTGCTAGTTTTCTCACCTCATCAGCAACAACAGCAAAACCTCTACCATGCTCACCTGCACGAGCAGCTTCAATAGCAGCATTAAGAGCTAAAAGATTCGTCTGATCAGAAATATCTTTAATAAGTGCTATAACACTTGTAATCTCATTAACACTGTTTGTGAGCTGTTCTGAATTACTTCTACTCTCGTGCATTTTTTCTGAAATATTATGTAAAGAATCTTCCATCTCTGCCGTTGAGCTATTGACATCTCTTACTATCTCTTCTGTTCTGCTATTCTTTTCATTGATGTGGTCAATATTTTTCATATTTTCATCCATACCATGTTGGACTATTGTTACACCCGATATTGCTCCATCACTAAGAAGTTTCGTAAGCTCTAATGTAAGTCTATTTTTCTCTACTTGTAGAGCACTCTCATCGGCATGCTTTTGTGACTCAGCTAAAGAGTTAGTCGCATTTTGTATCGCTTCACCTGCTGCATGAATAGTATGGTTTGCTGCATTTTGGATGGAGGAGATTTCATCTTTTCCGCTATGTGTTATCGCTTTTGAAAAGTCATTCGAATTCACAATGTCGTGTAGTTCATCCTCAAATCGTGATATTCTAGAGATTAGGCCCGTAGCAACCACTCCACCAAAACCTAAAATAAAAATCATTACAACTACATTAGCCACAATACTCGCCACCATATCTGATTGTGCTTCACTCTCTAAACCTAAGACCTCTTCTAAAATTGCATCATTCAGGTGATTTTCAACTTTTTTAAGAAGATTTATTTTTGCTGTAATTGTTTCAAACCAATAGGTTGCATCAACACCAAAATTACCATTCATATTCTCTAAGGCAATTTTTCGTATTCTATTTACCTCATCTACAGCTCTCCCTTGTACTGTATTGGTATAAAACTCTCTATTTTTCGGAGATGTTAAAAATAGAAATCTTCCCATGTATGTTTCTTGTTGACTTATAAGTTTTACAAACTTAGCATAAAAACCATAAGGGTAAGCATCCTTAATAAATGTAGCTGTCATAACAGCACGCTCTACTCCAGCTCTCTCCTTAGAGTAAAGATAGTTTGTAAATGCATTTAAGGAGGTGCTCATGCGAACATCTGAACTCATTTTAGCTATGTATGCGATGGTATCAATAAATGCTCCATTGAGTGGGGTATAGTATCCTACAGTTTTAGAAACATTATATTTAAGTGAACTAATGCTAGCTCTTGTTGCATCTAGCTCTGAAAGTCTCCCCATTGCATCACTCATCTGAGCCTGCATAGCTTGAGGATATTTGCTCATATCCATACTCTCATAAAACTTTTTCATCTCACTACGAGTCACATCAGTATCTTTACGAATACTTGCTATTGTATCTGCAAAATTTTTACCTCCACTTCCTACATAACCAGCAGATGCTCCACGCTCTTTTTGAGTGTTATGTACCATTGCTGAAATCTTAACTGCAAGGACTGTTGCCTCTTCAATTTTTGAAAGTTCTTGAACTTTTTTGTAAGAACTAATAGTACTCATTCCTAGTAGTATAAATATAACTACAGCAGGTATAAAAACCATCAAAAGCATCTTCATTTTAATCGATAAATTATCTAACATTTTTCGTCCTTATATCATCATCATTATTATTCATTATACTCATATCTTAATTACAACTCTCTTTAGAGACTCTAATTATAGTAATGAGTGTTCTATTTCTAAAGCTTAAATAAAAAATCTCAAAAATGATAAAAGCAGTTTTTATGCACAATCACGTTAAAATCTATCTAATAAACCTAGATAAGAGTAATAAATAAAATGACAACTAAAGACTACATCTTACAGACCATACAAAAGCGCCCACTCATCATAGATGGAGCGATGGGAACACAGCTACAGCAACGTGATGATAATATTCCCAAAGAGGCTTGGGAGGGTAATGAGGGGTGTAATGAACTCCTCAATGTTACAGCACCCGAAGTTCTAAGCGAAATTTTCTCAGCCTATCTCAGAAGTGGTGCTGACTTTATTACTACAAACACTTTTGGCTCTTTCTCATGGGTTCTTGACGAGTATGGTATAAGCGAACGTGCTTACGAGCTTACTAAAGCAGGAGCCGAGCTTGTCAAACGTGAGTG
>Ga0256824_10001146_pt1 | contig 10241 bp, 8 predicted proteins | sample CV67metaG_FD_191570 | JGI IMG/M metagenome (GOLD analysis project Ga0256824, IMG submission 191570) | Hydrothermal vent microbial communities from East Pacific Rise, Pacific Ocean - CV67 | ecosystem: Environmental > Aquatic > Marine > Hydrothermal vents | place: Pacific Ocean: East Pacific Rise...
ATTCAAATGGGTTTTGTAAATTCAAAAGAGGAAGTTTATCAGGCTATCGAAAAATTGAGGTAATTTTGCCTATACACTCCACTGTAGGGTTGGCTTCAGCCGACCAATTATCACAAATTCATTAAAAATCGAACTTTTCTATTGAAATAGAGTCAAATTAATGGTCGGCTAAAGCCAACCCTACAAGAAGATTCTCACACAATCTCTAAGGAGAGGATGGAGTGAGAGGTATTACGAGTTAGGGTGTTTTGTTTTCAATGTATACTCTTTGTATTTTAATTTATGGTATATCTAAATATTATTCTTATTTTTTCTATAATAAATAGATTATTGTTGATAGTATTATGGAAAATTATTATACCAATAAGAATGGTAGAATAAATTTCTATGATAATATTTAAATATGAATATTATTGTAGTATAAATAGGTTTAATAATATGAGCTTGTTTGTTAATTATCTTTTTTAGTTTTTTGTAGTATCATAAAAAATCAAGCCCTAAAGTTTCTCTATCGCATCTTTAACATCTTCATATATAGTATTAATTAACTTGATATAAGTATTTTAAATATACTTGTAAAATAGGGTATTTAAAATACCTGCTTTATGAAGTGTATTTAAGTACCTTGAAAAAAGTGTATATATGAGACTAGAGAGAATAGTTTTTTGTTTGAAAGCTTGGTTTTGTGGTACGATAGCAATCGCCCCCTACGAGTTCAATCTCGAAATATAGCGAGGCTAAAGCCGTCGATTCCCTATATTTTGGGCTTTTGACTTGTAGGGTCGATTTATCGACCACGAATTGAAATAAATGCCTATTCCACTCCTAATTCAATAGAATCATGATAACAGATAGCTGTTCTTCCATCATACATGGATAAAGTAGAACCAGTTGCTACTTGTGTGGGTTTATTTGGATTTTTAAACAGCACAATCTCTTCTCCTTTAGCTTTTTTTTCAATATAGTAATCATAATAAAGAAAAAATGCATAGTTATACGCAAGAACTTCTCCATTTGGCTTAAAAGTTAATGTCATTGAACCTATATTACTGAAAGTATGCTCTTTTTTAAACAAAAATTTTCCTGCATGGTTTGGGTCTGTAATTAAACTCATGGCTCGTTTTTTGTCTTCTAATTCATATTGATAAAGAGCGTACCACATAGAAGACAAAACTTGACTATGAGCTATCTTGATAAAGGGTGTTTCATATGATTCTGGTATATAATGCTCTTGATTAAAATTAACGTTATCAAATACCTCTTTTTTTCTACAAGGTGCTTTAAAATAGATTTTCTTTCCCTTTTTTCTATATGTTCCTTCTCTGCTAATTTTGACATTATAGTCGCCATTGTAATTAAAAAATTTACCATTTTCTAAAAAAGTAAAATATCGAACCTTTCCAAGATACTGAGTACTTTGTATCCATCTACCCACCAATGTTTTTTTATTTTCGACACTCTTTTGAGATATTCTCAAGATTCTTTCGGGAAAGTTAAAGAGATTATTTTCTAAAATATTGATTTTTTGGATACCATTAATTACAGGTTTAAAGAGAATTTTTCCAAACTCCGTCTCAACATTAAGCAATCCATTTACTTCTTTTGCACTGTTGTTCAAATAGACTTCATCATTCCAAAAAATATTCACATTGTAGCTACTGCCAGATAATTTTTTTATATTTAAACTAATAGCATTGGATGTACTACTTGTGGAATAAGCCTGAAATTTTCCACTAAAGGGATCTGTTGAAATCATAAGGGGTTCAGATTCTCTATAAAACTCTCTAAATGAATAAAGATAATACCCTTCTTTAAAATATTTAAAACTTAACTGATTTTTCTTGCCTAAAAAATCCAATTTTATATTGGAAGGGGGAATACTTTTAGCCAAATAGTTGTTATTTTTTAGATTTGAAGTAGCTACAGATATTTTAACTGTTCTCTTATTTATATTCCAACTCCCCTTCGCATCAAGAAGCAGTTTATTACTCTTGTTTTTATAGGTTTTAACCCTAAACTTATGGTCTCCCTCAAATATCCAATAAATTTTAATATCAGAAGTTCTCTCAACCCATGTTCCCAAAATAAATCGTTCTTCAATTTTTTTTGCTAAAGGGCTAGAATCTGCACGAGTAGCCAAATGACCACTTCCTCTAAAATAGTGAAAGTAGAGATTGTTATCATCATTCCATTCATAGTCAACCAAAGAGATATAATCTTTATATAAAAAGAGAAGAAAAGAGCCTTTGTTCTTTTCTAAAGTAATATGATACCACTGTTGACAATGGTTCTCTTCTTTTTCTCCTGTTTTATAATAATAGAAAGTATCAGCACAACTTCCATCTGCATTAAATGTACTTTTATCTCCCCTAAAATCATTCCACATTGTCCATGTTCCTACAAATTTTTTAGGATGAGAAATCTCTTTGATTTTGACATCAAAAAATTGGCTATGGGGTTGTAAGTTAGAAAAAATCTGTTGAAGTTGTTTGGTATAAGATTTAGAAGTATCCACAAAAGCAAATGGATTATTATTACTATTTGTCGATAAGTTATTAGTCACAGGCAATTCTTTATCTGTTTCATTCTCTCCACAAGAGTTAAATGTCAAAATCAAAAAGAGCCATAAAAAAGTAAATATTATTTTTTTCATAAAAAATTCCTTATATGAAATATTGTTCATATAAAGATTCTAACCTATTTCTACTTCAACAAAATTAATCTTTTTTAATTATTTTAAAACAGTATAAGTTATTTAATATTATTATTGGTGTTTATACCCAAAAAAAAATGGCTCTTTTCTAAGCCCTTATTCGGCTATTAATCTATAATGTCCATCAATCGTATAAGTGAAGAGTGAATTATTTTCTTGTGTTCCTCGACCAATATTGTGAATAATAAATGGTATACCTTCGGATGTTTCTTTAGATGAGACTATCATTATATGGGGTCGTCCTTGGACTTTACAGGTTACAATATCTCCTGCTTTATAGTCTTTTGGATTTTTTGTTACTTTTAATGCATATCCTTTACGTTGAAAATAGTTTTTTAAATTTGGTACGCGTCTATGGTCAATATTTTTATCGGTATGTTTTGCACCCCAAATTTTAGGATAGGTAGAAAAAGCTTTTTTCATGTCTTCATGAACCTCTTTTTGTAAATCTAAGTCTATACTATCGCGTAAAGCACGAATGATGACATCGGTACAGACACCTCGAAGTAGGGGAATATCTCCATTTGGATAAGATAATCCTACATATTTAGAATCATAAAAAAGTGTTTTACCTATCTGCTTTCTGGCTGATTTAACAATAGTTGGTTCAGGCTTTTCTACAGATTTTTCTACAAAAGGAATGCTTTTTATTACCTTGACTTTGCTAGGATAGTCAAGCACAAAAAATAGACCACCAAGAATGATAGAGAGTAATAATAAACTTACTATTAATTTTTTTATCATTTGATTATAAAGAGTTTTTTTGTAACCCACCATACTCCATTGGCAATATATCCAATAGGACCATAAACTGTTTTTTCTTTAAAGTTTACCCTAATAGGGGATAGGGCTACGGCATCTTGTAGGTATTTCTGTCTTCCTTTTAGGGAGTCTATCTCTATTTGTACACGTCTTATCTCTCTTTCTATTTTAACTATCTCTTGAATGTTTGTTGTATGGGTTAGCAGTTTTTGCATTTTGTCACGAAATAGTATAAGGTTTTTTAGTCTTGCTTCATTGTCTACAAATTGACGTGTGACATCATTTTGAGAGATAGATTGAGAAATTTTATCTCCCAGTCCTGCAATGGCATCAAGTGTTTCTACCAGTTTGGAAGATGGTATTTTTACTGAAGCGTTGTATCCATCTTCATAATGGTTGGAGTTTGTAATATACCCACCATTTTCCTTTACTAAGGCGACCAGTGCTTTTTGAGCTTTATCGATAGCTTCAACCTCTACACTAATATTGGCTCTTTTTGTAATAATACGTTTAATGGCAATAGGAGCATGTGCAATAGGGGAAGACTCTTGATAGGTGACAGCAGAAGAGTAGGGGCTAGGAACTTGATTAGAGGATACTTTTGAGTATTTTGCTCCACAACCTGTAAAAAGTATGGCTGTAACGATAATTGAAAATTGTAATTTTTTTGTCATATCGACTCCTTTAAAATAATTAACAGAAGTATATCTAAAGGATGTAATTAAATTGTGTTTTAAAATTGAAGGATTATATCTTGTATTAATAATTTATATTAAGTTTATTTTTATACTATACCTTTCTAATATATAAGGACACTACTTTTGAGAAAAAAAATAAATACCTATGAGCCTACGGATGTTAATTATGGTGGAGGTGATGAATATGGTGCTAATATTCATGGCATTTGTATACATGTAAACCAGTATGTTTGGGACATGATAAAAGTTTTAAATAAAAATGATTTGTATGGATTTCATTTTGAGGCTAAACTTGGCAAAAATAAGACGATTGTTGTTTTACAACATGAAAATCAGGAACTTCTTCACAAAGCAAGAAAGCTTTTACATGATATTCATAATGATTCAAACTTTATATTTTTAACGAAAGTTAAAAAGAAAAAGAGCAGTAAGACGATGTGGATTATATTGGCTCTGTTACTATTTTTAGGGTTGAGCAGTTGGCTTCTGATTACATTGTATCAGAAGAAGATAATTTTTAATTTTGAGTCTAAAACTACTAAAACAGTAGATGCAGATAAACAGAAATATGTTACTCAAGATGTTGAAATTGATATTGAAAAACTAAAAGCTTTCAAAGATGCCTTTGAAGATGAGAACGGTACAATTGATGCACCTATGATGAAGATGTTGGAGATTACTACTTCTGTTATTTCATCGTTAGTATCTGAAGAGGAGAAAGCAAAATACAGCTCAGAAGCTTTTGTTAAAAGCTTTAAGGGAAAAAGTGGAATTCAATTTGTTCTTAAAGATGCCAATATGAGTAAAGATTTTAATATGACAGTAAAAGAGTTAAATGGGTATGCTCAAGAATTTATTTCTAAAAATAATGCCTCTTTGGCTCTGAAATGTTATGGTGAAGCATTGAGTAAACCAGAGAGTTTGTTAAAAGAAGATGAAGAGTTAATTACCTTGATACATCAAGGAGAACTCTATGAAAAGGTAGGTCAGCCGTTAAAAGCAAAAGAGTCTTATCTTAAAATTTTAGAACTCAGCAGTCGGTTATCAGAAGAGAGTTTAGAAAAGTATGGACTCACCAAGGCTTGGAGTTTAATTAAAGTATCAACACTCAATAGAGAAGAGCAACTTCTTAAAGCTGAAGCACTTTATAAAAATATTATTCTTGAATTTCGAAAAAAAATATCAAAAGATAAAAAGCTTGATAAGTCTCAATTGGCATTTGCTTTAAATTTTGTTGCGAACTTCTATTTAAATGATAAAAAAGAGTTTTTTCTTTCAATTAAAATGAGAAAAGAGGCACTCTCTATTTATAAAAAATTGCTTAGAAAGCGTTCTAAAAAGTTTCGTTTACACTATTATGAAGGTTTAAACAGTTTAGCTAAGACCTATCTTTTAGTCAATGAAATAGAGTTGGCTCGAAGTAGTTATAAAAAAGCTTTAGCCTTTGTTTCACATAAAAATTTTAAAAACCATCAAGAGCATTTGGTTTTCTCGTATCGTTCCTTGGGAATGTTAGAGATACAAGACAAACATCTCATTAAAGCAGAAGTGTACTTTACAAAAATAGCTAATATTTATAAGAAAAATATAAAGACGAATTCAACTTTATACGAAGAAAAACTTCTTGAAACCTCATCGCTGTTTGCTTATTTAGAGAGTAAAAAAGGGAATCATGCTTTGGCTAAAAAAAGATATAGAAAAATAATTTCATCTTATAAGAGATTAAATAAAGATTATAAACATAATCTATCTATAGCTAGAGCATTAAATAGCTTGGCATTTATTAAATTGTCTCATTTTAAAGCTCAATATATTGAAGCAGAGATAGAACTGTTTGGGTCACTATCGTTTAGTAAAGAAGTCAAAGAGCTAGAGAAAAAAGCTTCCAAAGAGGTGAGGGCTAAGAGTTATGCTTATTTGAGTTACTTAGCAATCTTAGAACATAACAGACCCAGTGCTTGGGACTATTATCAGAGGTCGATTAAGGAGTAGCTATGTTATTATAATGTAATCAATATTTAATTGTTTATATTATAAAATGTTATTATGAAAAAAAATATAACAATATTATATGTTGATGACAATGACTTTATTCGAGAGGAGGCTGTAGAGTACCTTTCTTTACTTTATACAAATGTATTAGAAGCTAAAAATGGGCAAGAAGGGTTAGAAATTTATGCCTCATCTAAACCAGATATTATTATTACAGATATTGAGATGCCCATTATTAACGGATTAGAAATGGTAAAAGCCATTCGACGACATGATAAAAAGATACCAATATTTATAGTAACGGCTTTTATGAACACAGAGTATTTGTTAGAAGCAATAGAGTTACGACTTATAAAATATATTCTTAAGCCTATGACCAGTCATAAACTAGATATTGCACTAACTCTTGCTCATGAATGTTTAGAAGAAGAGAGTGATAGCTACATTGTTAAGTTCTCTTCAAATAGTTATTATGATAAATTGAATAGAAGCCTTATTATTAATGATAAAGTAATTCAGTTAACGCATAACGAGCTTATGTTGTTTACTTTACTGCTTGAACGTTCAAATACTGTTGTAAGCTATAGTGAAATAAAAAATAAAATTTGGAATTATGAGGAGAACTATAGAGACTCATTACGTTCATTGGTTCGTTCATTAAGGTATAAATTAAATGCGACTATTGTTAAAAATGTTTCTGGTTTAGGGTATCGGATGATACTAGAATAGATGAAAAAAATAGTGACTATTTTATTGTTTTTTATTCTCTCTTTGTTTGGAGAGAACAATCTCACGATTGAAAAAATAATGTTTCTTCAAACGATGGACAGTACCTTAACTGTTGAGACAATTAAGGAAAAAAACCATCTCTTTAAACCATTGCATAAACAAGAGCAACTTAACAATAGAGACTCAATTTATTGGATTAAAGTTCAGTTAAATAAAAATATGAACACTTCACGTTATATGGTCACTTATGCAGGGTATACTTTTGATCAATCTTCTTTTAAAAAAGAACAATTCCTGAATCGATATAAACATAAACGAGACAATATATTGACGTATAGTTTCTATTTTGATAGTAAGAAAGATAGTAAAACGTATTATTTTAGAGTAATGGATACTTTTGATAAAAATCAAGAATCTTTTTTCTCTATACAAAGGTATGGTCAATATTATCAAGACTCTTTAGTTAAACCTGATAGTAAAATCCTTTTTATTGTTTTTGGTTTAATTTCAGGATTAATGCTTATGGTTAGTATTTACAATATAGCCATCTACTTTTATACCAAAGAAAAATCTTTTCTCTATTACTCTCTAATGCAATTTTGTTTGGTTTTTGCCATTATATATGAGTTAGGAATTATTCGATTAGATATGTTTGTTTATTATCTAACAGCCATGTTATCATCATTTTTTGGTACGCTATTTATGCGTTCTTTTTTTGATACCCCTATTTCTCTTCCCAAAATTGATAAATTTTTAGATTTTTATATCTTTTTAGTATTTTTAGACTTTATCCATTTATTACTATACAACTACTCTGTATTGTCTCGTTTTGGTCTCTATTCTATTTTCGGAATAACTGCTATTTTTATTGGAATTTTACGCCTAAAACAAGGTTTTGTTCCTGCAAAGTTTTTTTTGTTTGGATGGATTATTTTAATTACAAGTATTTTTATGACGGAGCATGGAGGAGATATTTATGGCATAAGTCCTTTTCTTCTTGGGCCACCTTTGGAAGCAGTTTTTTTAGCAATAGCTTTAGCTTATAAACTTAAACTCTCATTGGATGAGAAAGAAGAACAAAAAGGGATGCTTATTCATCAAAGTAAACTTGCATCAATGGGAGAAATGATAGGCAACATAGCACACCAATGGAAACAACCATTAACCTACTTGTCTTACAATTTTATGAATCTTCGTGAAGCCTCAAAGCGTAATTTATTAGATGAGGTTTATTTAAATAAAAAATTGGATAAAGCAGACACTCAATTGGAATTTATGTCTCAAACCATAGACAACTTTAGAGATTTTTATCTACCCAATAAAACGAAAGAGCTCTTTTCTGTTGAAACAGCAACTTTGGAAACGTTAGAGATTATGGATTATCAGTTTAAACAACATAATATAAAAATTATTATGGAGATTAAAGAAAATATAGAAATTGAATCTTATAAGAATGAGTATAAGCAAGTTCTTTTAAACTTATTGACCAATGCAAAAGATATTTTCCTACAAAGAGCAACAACTTCTCCCACAATAACAATAAGCTTAAATAAAAATTATATTTCTATTTTAGATAATGGAGGAGGGATTCCAAAAGAGATTTTACATCGTATTTATGAGCCTTACTTTACAACTAAAAAAGGTAATTCAGGAATAGGGCTTTATATGTCTAAAATGATAATAGAAAAAGATATAAATGGCGAGTTAATGGTTGAAAACTATTTAAATGGTGTTTTATTTAAAATTATTTTTCAAAATGAATAAAGAGTAGGTTTTTAGTAGGAAATTTTCTTTTTTAACACTTTGTCGACACCTTGAAACTTTATTATACGGTTATCAAAAAAAGGATAGACAATGAAAAAAATATTAACAAGCGTAGCGATTACGTTGATTGCAGTCAGTGCTTTAACCACCTCTTCTTTTGCAGTAGGAAACCCACGAGCAACAGGAGATATTGTAGGATATAATTTAAATATTGCTGGGCTTGGCTGGATAGGACATGTTGGAATTTGGGATAACTATAGAAAAAGAGTATTAGAGGTTTTTGATAATCCACGAACCCGTAGTGATAATTATCGTGTTATTCATACAGATAGAACACTTTCTCAATTTATGAGAGCAAGTAATAGGTATTGGGGTGCTAGATATGGTCGAGGATGGAGTCGTTATCGAGTTATTAATGCAGGAAGAGCTCAACGTTATTTTAATCCATCTTATACTATTTCTCCTTATATTAGGGAGGGGAGATATAAGAGAGTATGGAGATGTAGTTGGAGAGGATGTCACCGAGTAACAATAAAAATCAATGCAAAATTTCGTTGTGATAGCTTTGTAAACTACTCTTATAAAAAAGGGATTGGTGTAAGATTATTACCTTGGTATAAGGCTATGTTACCTATAAATATTTTTTATAGTATGCCATATTCTCGATAGTTACATGGGGTTCGGTATTCCCGAACCTGCAATAAAGAGGAAAAATAAAGGATAAAAAATGAAAAAGATATTAACAAGTATAGCGATTACGTTGATTGCCTTAAGCACTTTAACCACTTCTACTTTTGCAGTGGGTAATCCACGAGCAACAGGTGATCTTGTGGGACGTAATTTAAGGATTTCTGGGCTTGGTGAGATAGGACATGTTGGAATTTGGGATAACAGTAGAAAACGAGTCCTAGAGGTGCTTAATAGGAGGAATTATGCAATTACAACGGAAAGTCTTTATCAATTCAAAAGAGCAAGTACTAGGTATTGGGGTGCTAGATATGGTCGAGGGTGGAGTCATTATCGAGTTATTAATGCAGGAAGAGCTCAACGTTATTTTAATCCATCCTATACTACTTCTCCTTATATTAGGGAGGGGAGATATAAGAGAGTATGGAGATGTAGTTGGAGAGGATGTCGCCGAGTAACAATAAAAATCAATGCAAAATTTCGTTCTGATACCTTTGTAAGCTACTCATATACAAAAGGGATTGGGTTATCACTATTATCTTGGTACAAGGGTATGTCACCTAGAAATATTTTTTATAGTATGCCATATTCTCGATAGTTACAAGGACTTAATGCTCAAAAAATATAGGTTTGATAAAATCGAACCTACAAGTCAAAAGCCCAAAATATAAGGAAAAATAATGAAAAACAAAACAAATAAATTAATATCTATAATTGCTCTTATAGCAGTAAGTATGCTTTTAGTCTTATTTTTGATAAATAATAATGAAGATATAGATTTGCAACCTCTTCATAATGAGTCAATTTATGTTTCTACTGAGGATTTAAAAAAAACTTTGGATGATTTTTATGAAATAGAACCTCAAGTTGTCTCTATTCTTCTTGACTCTAATAAA
>Ga0256824_10001147_pt1 | contig 10236 bp, 12 predicted proteins | sample CV67metaG_FD_191570 | JGI IMG/M metagenome (GOLD analysis project Ga0256824, IMG submission 191570) | Hydrothermal vent microbial communities from East Pacific Rise, Pacific Ocean - CV67 | ecosystem: Environmental > Aquatic > Marine > Hydrothermal vents | place: Pacific Ocean: East Pacific Rise...
GTAATTATAATACGATTGAAAATTTAGCCCCATTTTCTACATTTTCTACACTAAGCTTACCTTGCATACTTAGCTCAATTACACTTTTAGCAATATTGAGACCTAGCCCGCTTCCTTGAGACTTTGTAGTCATATAGAGATCAAAAATATTATCAATGATATCTTCAGAGATTCCACCAGCATTATCTGTAACAGTAACCAAAGATTTTCCATCTTTATTTTCTATGGAAATACCAATGTGCATTGTATCATGTGGCTTCGTTAAAAAAGCATCTTTTGCATTGTTTAAAATAGCAAGTATAACTTGATTATATTCATTTGGATACCCATAAACAGAGATGGCTTGATCACCTTTAAGTACTAAGTGTATATGTTTTAATGCATACTCGTGTTCTAGCAAGTTTAAAATAATATGAATCGTTTTAAAAAGATTAAATTCTACTTTTTCTTTACTTGGTTTAAAAAAACGTTGAAAAACATCAACTGTTTCATTCATATAATCTGTTTGCTTGAGTAGCGTGTCAATTTTTGAATCAAATACATTACTGTTTAGTGTACCTTTATGATATTTTAGTTTTAAAACATTAGCAATAATATTGATGGCATTGAGTGGCTGTTTCCACTGATGTGTAATCATACCTATTATCTCGCCCATTTGGGAATGACGTGACTGTAGTTCAACCATTTTCTGTTTTTCAAGATTCTTCTTTATCTCTTCGTCTACAAGCTCTTGCATATGTTCATTAAATATTTGTAATTGCTTATTTTTCTCTGCAAGTTCCTGGAGAAGCAGTGCTTTTTCATTGGCAATCTGTATGACACGTTGCTGTATATTTGTCATCTCTGTGACATTTTCAAGTAGTAGTATTAGTTTTTTATTTTGAGGGTTATGCTTAGAGTGAGAAATATTTTTTTGATGTTCCTTTTCTCCAGCGTGTATAAGAATATTGACATAGTAGTCAGGCTCTTTGAAAATATGAGGAATTACAAGTGATGTTTGAACTCCATCAAGAATAGCTTGAAGTTGAACTTCCATTCCAAAAAGCTCTGGCAACAGGTCAAAAATACTATTTTCTGTTTCCTTTAAAGCATCTTTGGAATAATAATTAAAAACTTTATCTGAATGTTCTATAACATTAAAATTTTGATCAATAATACAATATTCATACAGATGATTTGCATAAATAGCATTTAAAATATTTTGAGTATACATGTATATCTTTTAGAGAGTATTTTCTGCAAGGGCGTTAAACATAACTTCAACCCCATTGGCACTTTTTGCAGAAGTTACATAGATATGACTAGCTTCATCATCGTATGTTTCTATAACTGTTTGTAGTATTTTTTTTGTATCATTATCTTCTAGGCAGTCAGATTTATTTAAGGCAATAATTAGAGGAGCATCGGGTGAAATATCTCGAATATGTTTGATATAAATATTAATGTTTTCAATAGTTTGTTTACGGGTAAGGTCTGCCACAATAATACAGCCATGAGCACCAATAAGATAGGTATTGTTAATAGGTTTTGCTTCTGTACCACCTTCGATATCCCAAATCATTAATCGAAGCTCAATTTCTGAAGAGAGTATATTTTTTCGAGAGATTTTTACACCAATGGTACTTAGGTATTTGTCAGAGAATTGGTTATCAACAAAACGACGAATCAGACTGGTTTTACCCGTTGAATAATCACCTATTAAAACAATTTTTCTATTGATCACCGATACCCTTTATGCATTTTTTACTAAGTATACACCTTTTCTAGTAAATATTACATCCATTCAACTACTTTGGAAACTTCGTCTGCTACAAAACATTTTATTTTTGTTGCTTCAAGAGGCTTGTTGGGGATGACTGCTTTGGTAAACCCTTGTGTTTCCAGCTCTTTGAGTCTTTGAGTTAGTCCAGAGACTTCGCGTATTTCTCCAGTTAAACTTACTTCTCCTAAAAAGAGTGTCTCCGAGCTAAGTTCTCTGTTTCTATATGAGCTTAAGATAGCTGCAATAATGGCAAGATCAGCAGAGGGATCATTTATTTTTATGCCTCCTGAAATATTTATAAATACATCATAAGTACCTAGGGGTAAATCTAACTTTTTCTCCAGTAATGCGAGGAGCATACCTAGACGATTGTTATCAAAACCTGTGGAGCTTCTTTTTGCATGTCCGTAAGACTCTGAGACAAGTGCTTGTACCTCTATGATGATGGGACGGCTTCCTTCCATGATGACAGTAAGTGCAGAACCTGACTGGAGTTTTTCTTTGTTGAAAAACTTACCGGCCATAGATTTAGCATCGTTGAGTCCTTCTTTGTTCATTTCAAAGATACCTACTTCATTGGTAGCTCCAAAGCGGTTTTTAAAACCTCTTAGTAAACGTAAGTCAGAATTGGTATCTCCTTCAAAGTAGAGTACCGTATCTACCATATGCTCAAGTACTCTAGGTCCTGCAATAGAGCCATCTTTAGTGATATGTCCTATGATGAAAATGGGAATATGTAAGGACTTGGCAATACGCATCAAATCAAAGGTGATGGTGCGTACTTGTGTCACAGAACCAGGAGCAGAAGGTGTTTCTTCTGAATAGAGTGTTTGTATGGAGTCTATAACTATGAGTTCATACGCATGGTTGTTTATCTCAGAGATGACGGATGAAAGGTTGATTTCTGGGAGTAAATAAAGGTTGTCATGGTTCGCATCTAATCGGTTGGCGCGAAGCTTTATTTGACCTGCTGACTCTTCTCCTGAGACATAGAGTACTTTTTTTGCAGACCTTGCAAGGTTTCCTGCTATTTTAAGAAGTAAGGTAGATTTACCAACCCCTGGGCTACCTCCTATCAGGGTGAGTGAACCAGGCACTATACCGCCTCCTAACACTAGGTCTAGCTCTGTACTACCTGAAGTAAATCGTGTGATGTTGTCTTCTTTTATTTGGGTTATGGGTTTTGCTTTTTGCAGTGCCGAAGAACTAGAGCTAGATGAAGTCTCTTTCAAAAACTTTATCTGTTCTGTACTTAGTTCAATCATACATTCCCATTCATTACATGATGTACATTTACCCATCCATCGTGGAGATTGAAATCCACACGCCTGACACTCAAATAATGTTTTTTTCTTTGCCATCTTAATACTCCAAAGTTTGATTGTTGTATTGTAAACAATATTTTTCAAAACAAGCAAAAATATGTCAAATTGTCATATTTTTGTTTGTTTTTATAGTTTTAACTCTTTTGGTTATAATTTGAATCTTATAATTGAAGGATAATATAGTGACATTTAATGCAATTAAACAGCTTGTTTATGGTCTTTATTTGACCAATAGTTTTGGGTTTAGATTACGTAATGTAAAAGATCCGATGGAGGTAAAAAGGCTAAGACTTGCATATTCTCGTGCACAACTTGATACGTTGAATATTACAGTAAATGTTGAAAATAGAGAAAAGTTACCCACGGAGGGTCAATACATTGTTTTAGTGAACCATAGAGGAATTATTGATCCACCTATTACAGAGGTTGCATTAGAACATACGCAAATATTTGGACCTTGGATTTCAAAAAAAGAACTTTATAATTCTTTTTTCTTTGGTCTGTTTGTACGTAATGCTGGGTCTATTTTATTGGACAGAGAAAAAAGCCAAATGGGAGGCTTTTTTTCTGATATTAAACAAGCAGTTAAAAGAGGAGAGTCTATATTTATCTTTCCCGAAGGTACACGTAATAAAACAGACAAGTTGTTGGGAACATTTAAAGAAGGCTCTCGTATTATAGCACTTAAAAATAGGCTTCCTATACTCCCTATTTATATTAAAACAGATACAGGGAAAGTACTCAAAAATGCACTGGATGATAAAAACTTACATCAGGAAGTGACAGTAATAATTGGAAACTTGATTGATTATAAAGAAAAAACAAATCTTGAAGTAATGTACCGTGAAAGATTTGATTTGAAAGAAGAAAATTAATTTTTTACTAGGATACGGTTAGTACTGTAAAAAAGAGTGTTCTTTTTCTTTAAGGTATGAGACTAATTTTTGTATACTCTTAGTGTTTTTATCTGTCGCTATCTCTACTTGAGAGGTGTGTTTAGTCTGGGCAGTAACAATGATTTTTAGTGCTTCTTTTTTACTTTTAACATTAATGATACCTTTTGTTGTTTCACTTGGTTTTATTTTACCAAGTGTATGGTAGGTAATGGCATTAAGGACAACTTCATAAGCAAGTTCTTCATCCATAAGCAACATGACTTTTTGACTTATTGATGTATCTGTTTCATTTTGAGATGTTAGGTCTGTTTCTTCTTCATCGGTTGATTGAGTACTCTTTTTTGTTTTTCTGATTTTCTTTTTATCAGACTTTATTTTTGCTTTTATTTTTGCTTTTTTAGGACTGAGTGTACGACCTAGTATGAGTCTTTTAATTTGTAGAAAAATAGAAGTAACGAACGAAACGGCTAAACTTAGCATAATCCCAGTAAGTACACCTAGTCTTAGAGACTTTGTAAAGTCATAATCTACTTTAAAATAGAGTATAGAAATAACAACAAAAAGAGCACTTAGAGGTATAAGTAGTCCAAAAAATAGATGTAAGTATGCTCTCATAAAGTGTTATTCTCCCCTAGATAAAAATTTCATCTAAAATACTATTAATATATTCATTTGCTTTAAAAGATATAAGATCCTCTGGTTGTTCCCCAGTTCCCATGTAGAAAATAGGCATTTTTAACTCATCGGCTATACTTAAAACAGAACCACCTTTGGCTGTTCCATCAAGCTTTGTAATAATTATACCATCAATTCCAATCATTTCATTAAAAGCTTTGGCTTGATTGATTGAAGAGCTCCCTTGTGTACCATCTAAAATAAGCATTTTACGGTGTGGTGCCCCAGGAAGTGCTTTATCTGCCACACGTATCATCTTCTTTAGTTCTTCACTGAGATTTGTTTGTGTGTGTAGTCTTCCTGCTGTGTCAATAATGATATTATCAAAACCTTTTGCTTTGGCAGAGGCTATGGTATCAAAGACAACAGCAGAAGGATCATGTCCTTGTTGTGTGGCTATGATAGGTATATCTAATTTGTGTGCCCATCTAGTAAGTTGTTCTATGGCTGCCGCACGAAAGGTGTCTCCTGCACCTAACATGACTTTATGACCTTCACTTTTGTATTTGTAGGCTAGTTTTGAAATGGTAGTTGTTTTACCTGCACCATTCACACCTATAATCATTTCAACAAATGGTTTTACATCACTCTCTTTCCAGTCAGCTTTATATTGGAATACTGAGATGAGTGAGTTGAAAGCTTGTACTTTGTTAATCTGTTCCGGTAGTGCTTCTAAAAGTCTTTCTACCAAGTCATAATGCACATCAGCTTCAAGTAAAATATCTTCAAAATCTTCTTTGGGAATATTTTTACGTTTTTTGGGAGCAACATCTTTAATGGCATCATTGGTCTTTCCCAATACTTTTTTAAATAAGTTAAACATTTTAAATTCCCTTTAATTTCTTTTTAGCTTGTTTTATATCGTATTCTATCATTTCTATGGGCACCAACCCCTCATAGTGTGTAAAATATTGACCATTTACATACATAATGCTAAGAGGTATGGAAAAGTTCTGAGGTAAAGTGAGTGTTGCTGCTAACAAGGTTGCAAAAGCATCATTTTGTACGCCATCGGACAGATAGTAATTGATTTTATGTTTATGAGTAAAGTCATTTACGTGTTTAGGTTCAATCGTATCGTAGGCAAGTATAGAAGCGATAAAGAGTTCATTGTTATATTTACTCTGAAGGTCATTAAGATAAGTAATCTCTGCTATACACGGTGTACACCATGTTGCAAAAATATGTATGATAACGATGGATTGTGTTACCTCTGAAAGTTTCATTTCTTGATTATGTATAGTTGCAGTATACTTTTTGCCTGCTTGATTAGAGAGGGTAAAGGTACCATTGAAGTTTTGTATAGGTAATGTTCTTGTTTTAGAAACTTTAGTTGTAGGTGTATGTTTCTTTTCTATTTTAAATGCCGAATTGTTTCTTGTCTCTGTTTTATTCTGTTGTAAAACTTGCGTAGTATTTTCTACAGGAATCGAGCCATCATTCTGCTTTTTGTCTTCACATCCTGTTAAACTCATGAGTAATATGGCTAGAAGAAAAACAGAGATTTTGTGCACGCAGTACCTTTAGATATAATTAGTATGCGATTATAGCCAAAGAGCATTAAAACAAGACGGATAGGTATGAATAAAGAAGAGAGAAAAAAACAATTTAGAACACATTGTTTAAAGCAATTAGCAAAGGTTTCTGCTTCAAAAAGCTACAGTAAAGATAAAAAAATATTACAGTTGTTGTATGAATATATTGCTACACATAAGGTACAAAGTCTCATGCTTTATGTACCACTAAAAGCAGAAGTAAATATGTACCCGTTAATACAAAAGTTACGTAAAGAGCAAAAACAACTCTATGTCCCTTTTATGGAAGGGGAGAGTTTTAGGTTGGTAAAATATAGATTACCACTCAAAAAGAAACAGTTTGGTATAAAAGAACCAAATGATTCAAGACAATATAGAAGAAAAAATATAGATTTAGCTATTGTTCCTATAGTAGGGCTAGATGTTACACAAAGACGTGTAGGATTTGGTAAGGGAATGTATGATAGATTTTTTGAAAAAAATAGTAAAAATATAAAACAAGTCATTTTTGTGGCGCGCAAATTATGTTATAGCAAAGAAGTTGTGACTGACCATTATGATGTAAAAGCAGATAAGGTATTTACGCCTAGATAATGTCTTAAAGGACAAAGTATGTTAGGGATAATCATTGCAGGAGTAGCAGGTGTTGCTACGGGAGCAGGTATGGCATACCTGTGGACGAAAAGTGCGGCAAAAAATAGTTTTGCACACATCGAATTAGAGGTAAAAGCTAAAGCAAAAGCCATTGAAAATGAGGCTGAACTTTTACTTAAAGCAGCACAGGTAAAAATAAAAGAAAATGAGATAGCACAAGAGCATGATTTTCAAAAACGTGTGGCAAAAGTAGATGAACGTAATCGTGATTTAATTTTGCAAACAAAGACTTTAACTGTCGAAGAAGAGAAGTTAAAACGTTTAGAAGAGAGTGTAGTGCAAAAAGAAGCACAGCTTGATGCACTTGAATCAAAAAAACAAGAAGAAATTAAAAATACTGTAGATACGATGCAAAATGTTGCTTCTTTTACAAAAGAAGAAGCCAAAGCATATATTTTGGCAAAAGTAGAAGAACAGAGCCGTGCTGAAGTGGCAGGTATTGTACGTAAGTATGAACAAGAGGCTAAAAATGAGGGTGAGAGAAAAGCCAACTACATTTTAGCGCAGGCAACCACTCGTTATGCAGGAGACTTTGCAGGAGAACGTCTTATTAATCTTATCAACCTTCCAAGTGATGCACATAAAGGTCGTATTATTGGTAAAGAGGGTAGAAATATTAAAACCCTTGAAATGCTCTTAGGTGTAGATATAGTTGTAGACGAAACACCAGGGGTGATTTTGGTGAGTTCTTTTAACCTTTATAGACGAGCCATAGCTACAAGAGTCATTGAGATACTTGTAGAAGATGGGCGAATACACCCTGGACGCATAGAAGAAGTACATGAAAAAGTACAAGCAGAATTTGAACAAAAAACCTACGAAGAGGGTGAAAATATTCTTATAGACCTAGGGCTTTTCCCTATGCATGAAGAGTTAGTTCGTTTACTAGGACGCATGAAATATAGAGCATCTTATGGACAAAACGCATTGGCACATACTCTTGAAGTGGCGAAACTCGCACGTGTTATGGCAGCAGAAATGGGTGGAGATGAAAAACTAGCTTTACGTGCTGGCTTGTTACATGATATAGGGAAGGCACTGACACAAGATTTGGGTGGTTCACACGTAGACATTGGTGCTGATCTCTGTCGTAGACATGGAGAACATCCTTCAGTCATAAATGCCATCTATGCACACCATGGTCATGAAGAACCAGACTCTGTAGAATCAGCAGCTGTTTGTGCTGCAGATAAACTTTCAGCCGCACGTCCAGGTGCCAGACGTGAAGTACTGGAGAGCTTTACCAAACGTGTAAAAGAAGTAGAAGAGATAGCCACTTCAAAAGACAATGTCACACAAGCGTATGCTATCAATGCAGGGCGCGAGATACGTGTATTTGTCAATGCACATAAAATATCTGATAATGAAGCCGTACTGCTTAGTAAAGAGATAGCCAAAGAGATACAAGAAAAGGTACAGTACCCGGGTGAGATAAAAGTAAATGTAATTAGGGAAGTTAGAGCTACGAGTTATGCAAAATAAATTTTAAATAGATATAATTAGCCGAATATATTTTAAAGGTAAAGAATGACTAGATGTGAAGAGATCATTGCAAATGTTAAGATGGAAGAGTGTTATGCCGGATTAAGTCTTGTTTTTGATGGAAATGATGCCCTAAGAGAAGAGATTGGGAATGCAATAGATAAAGTTGCAAAAGATAAAAATATGTCACCCTTAATCTTTGATAATTCACAAAATACAAAAGGTGCTAAGCCAGCATTCTATATAGAGTTCTCAGATGAAGTACAAAGAGAGAGCGGTGATTTCTTTGAAGCAGTGCTTAAAGTGTTAAGAATAGATAAATGTGCAAATGAAGTGATAGAAAACTAAATATTATAAAAGGATAGAAAATGTTAAAAAAATTATTGTTGGGTGTGTTGTTTTTAGGATTAGGTTTTCAAGCCTATGCAAAAGATACGATTGTTGTTCTTGAGACAAATGTAGGGAATATAGAGTTAAAACTCTACCCTAAAGTAGCACCATTGGCTGTAGAAAACTTTACGACACATGTGAAAAATGGTTACTATAACGGGCTTATTTTTCATAGAGTCATTAAAGGGTTTATGATTCAAGGTGGAGACCCAACTGGTACAGGTAGTGGTGGTCAGTCTATTTGGAAGAAAGATTTTAAAGATGAGTTTGGAAAAAATATTGTCTTTGATAAGCCTTTTTTACTTGCAATGGCAAACCGTGGACCCGTGACAAACGGAAGTCAGTTTTTTATTACGCTTGCACCAACAGGTTGGTTAAATGGTAAACATACTATTTTTGGTGAGGTTATCAAAGGTCAAGATGTTGCTAGAAAAATAGAGAATGTTGATGTATCAAGAGGTTCTAACAAACCACTGTTTGATCAAAAGATAAAAAAAGCATATATTAAAAAATAGATGGACTTAAATAACTTACGTGAAGAACGTAAAAAATGGCTCACCTGGAAAAATATTGTACCTTATCAAGAAGCCATAAAAGCTTTACCTATATGCGATGATATTAAGGTAAAACTTGGAGATAAGGTAGAAGTTCAGATACATGACTTATCCTCTGAACTTGCTTCACAAATAGAAGAAACAGCGCGTCTTATGAAACCTTGGCGAAAAGGCCCTTTTGCGTTAAATGACCTCTTTATAGACTCTGAATGGCAAAGTCAAATCAAATATAATTTACTTGAACCCCATTTTGACCTTAAAGATAAAGTAGTAGGTGATATAGGGTGTAATAATGGGTATTACCTTTTTCGTATGCTTTCGCATCAGCCTAAAAAGCTTATAGGTTTTGACCCCTCAGCTATTTATTATTCTCAATTTCAATTTATAAATCATTTTATAGAGTCAGATATTGTGTATGAACTTTTAGGTGTAGAACATGTAGAGTTTTATGAACATAAATTTGACACACTTTTTTGTTTGGGTGTACTCTATCACCGTTCTGACCCAGTTGCTATGCTGAAGTCACTCTTTAAAGGGCTCAATAAAGGTGGAGAACTTATACTCGATACTTTTATGATAGATGGAGAAGGTGAGATGTGTTTAACACCTAGAGACCGCTACTCCAAAATACCAAATATCTATTTTGTTCCTACAGTGAATGCATTAAAAAATTGGTGTTATAGAGCAGGGTTTGAAAGTGTTGAAGTGTTAGAGACTATGAAAACAGAACCTAATGAACAACGTAAAACAGAATGGATAGATACACAAAGTCTTGAAGACTTTCTAGACCCTGAAGATGATACAAAAACAGTAGAAGGGTATCCTGCACCTAAACGGGTTTATATAAAAGCTATAAAATAATTGACAAGTTTCTGACAAAATTTTACTATACTATAGTTAATAATCGAAAAATATAAAATGTACTTTTATTTTTAAATAAGGTACATTTTGCTATAAATACGC
>Ga0256824_10001148_pt1 | contig 10225 bp, 7 predicted proteins | sample CV67metaG_FD_191570 | JGI IMG/M metagenome (GOLD analysis project Ga0256824, IMG submission 191570) | Hydrothermal vent microbial communities from East Pacific Rise, Pacific Ocean - CV67 | ecosystem: Environmental > Aquatic > Marine > Hydrothermal vents | place: Pacific Ocean: East Pacific Rise...
TTTCAATTTTAACTTTAGGGATAAACTCAACAACATACTCAGCCCCTCTGTAAAGTTCAGAGTGACCTTGTTGACGACCATAACCTTTAACTTCAGAGATTGTCATCCCTTCGATTCCTGCTTCTACAAGTGCTTCTTTTACATCTTCAAGTTTAAATGGCTTGATGATTGCTTCAATTTTTTTCATATTTATTTTCCTTGATTTGTAGGGTATGTTGGAAAACGTACCCTACCATTTTGTTGAAAATGAACCTATTAAAGGTTCATTCCTTTTTCACCATGTACTGATTCATCAAGACCATTGTATTCAGTCTCTTCATCAACTCTTCCTCCACCTGTAAGTGCAGAAGCAATAAAGTAAACAACTACTGTACCAACCAAAGTCCATGCTCCAACAATAAGAACTGATTCTAGTTGAACCATAAATTGTCCCATTACATCAGGCTCTAAACCTTTTGTAATTGACTCTTTTAGTGGCCCATCCCAAAGAAGTTCAGTATCTTTAACTGCAAAGAATGCAACAGATAATGCACCCCATAACCCTGCTAGAAAGTGAATACCAAAGGCATCAAGAGAGTCATCATATCCTAGTTTCTTCTTCATTACAACAACACCAAAGAATGCTACGATTGAACCAACAACACCGATAATCAATGAACCACCAACAGTTACAAAACCAGCAGCAGGAGTAATGGCTACAAGTCCTGCAATGATACCTGACGCAATTCCAAGAAGTGTTGCTTTTTTATAAACCAACCATTCAATAAGCATCCATGTAACAGCACCTGCAGCAGTTGCAATGGTGGTAGTAAGAACAGCTAGACCAGCAATAGCATTTGCACCAAATGCAGAACCAGCATTAAATCCATACCAACCAAACCATAATAACGCTGCACCAACTGCTGTTAAGATGATTGAGAATGGTTTCATGGCTACTTTATTGTATCCAGCTCTTTTACCAACCAAGATAGCAAGAACAAGACCAGCTAAACCACCATTCATGTGTACAACTGTACCACCTGCAAAGTCTAATGCACCCGCATCAAAAAGGTAAGCACCATCTCCACCCCATACCATGTGTGTAATTGGAGCATAAACCATAAGTCCCCAAAGAATAACAATTATAATCCATGTTGAGAATTTTAAACGACCAATTACCGAACCACTGGCAATAGCAATGGTAATGGCTGCAAATGTACCTTGAAATGCAATAAATACATAAGTAGGATAGCTTCCACTAAGGTCTGTCCACTTAATACCATCAAGCATAATATGTCCAAATCCACCAAATACATTTTGAAGCATTGGGTCAGCACTTGTTCCAAAAGCGATTGAATAACCTGCTATAACCCATACTAAAAAGGCTACAACAAATGCACCCATAACCATAGAGAATGTATTTAGAGCATTTTTAGAACGTGTCATACCTGTATAAAAAAGTGCAAGACCTGCAGGTGTCATTAGTAGTACAAGAGCAGTAGACATCATCATCCATGCTGTATCTCCTGTATCAAGTTTATCCTCTGCAAAAGCGAGAATTGGTAAAGCCAACAGTGTTAGCAGTGCTAGAAATTTATTTTTCATAAACTTACTCCTTTGGAATTTTTAATAACACAGTATAACTTTATTTGAGCGAGATTTGAGCCTTGCTTTGTATAAAAAATAGACATTTTTTAAAATAGAATAGATGTTTATAATGTTTATTACTTAATGTAACAATGGTTAAATGATTAAAAAATAGACAACTATTCTTGAATAAAGTTTTAATTATTTATGTATACTAGATTTATAATAATTATTACAAAGGATTAACATGACAAAAATTTTACTCTCTACAGTGGCTATTGCTTCACTCGTTACTTCACTTCAAGCAACAGAGGTTAAAGGAAAAGGACAGTTATATTATTACACTACTGATAATACAGGTGCAGGAAGTCTTTTTGATAAAGAGAGTACCCAATCAGCAGGTGCAGTAACCCTAGATGTAACACACAAAGTATCAGATGCGATTACAGCAAACTTTTCAGCAGTAGGACACTCTCATCTTGGAGACAGTTTAGGTGAAAATAAACTGGAAGGTTCTCGTGCAGGTGGGTACTTTAATGTAGCAAACTTAACAGGAACTTTTGGAGATACTACTGTGGTTGTTGGTCGTCAACTATTAGCAACGCCTATGCTTGGTGGTTTTGATTGGTTATTGGCTCCAGGTGCATTTGAAGCAGCGACTGTAGTTAATAACTCTGTGGATAAATTTACTTTTATTGCCTCTTATGTTAATAAATGGAGAGGAAACAACAGTGGAGATACTTTTGGAAAATTAGCTGACGACAACTATGCTTTTGGTGTGGCATACAGTGATGTTGTAGATGCTAACCTTTGGTTCTATAATGTTGATGCTTTAGCTTATACACAAGTTTATACAGATGTTTCAAAAGATCTTAATGGGGTAACTCTTTCAGGACAAGCTGTAAAAACAAACTATGATGCAGGAGTTGATTCAACTGCTTATGGTTTAAAAGTAGGAACAGCACTTTCAGGTGTTGATGTTGCTGTTGCTTATAACCATGTTGAAGATAGAGTTACAGGTATGGTTGGTGTTGACTCTATGTATACAAGTTCATGGAACAGTTTTGCATCACAAGATATTGGAGATTCTTGGAAAGTTGAAGCTTCTAAAGAGATTTCTGGTGTGAGTACAAGTGTAAGTTATGCTGATTATGAAACCAATGGGAATGAGTTGGATGTTATTTTAGGATATACAGTATCTGATTCAACATCAGTCGATGCTATCTTTACAAATACAAAATACGCAGAAGCAAATGATGCAGATAACGCTTTAGAGCTTATAGCAACTTATAATTTCTAAGATATATTTTAAAAATTGACCTAAGGTAAGTCTCAAAACTACCTTAGTTACAGAGATAACTCTCTTTGTAATTTTCACATTTTCTCAGAACATAAGCCTCTTTAACTTGTAATTTTCAAGGCTTGTGTCTCTTTCTTCTTCCTTTTTTTTTTATTGATAGGAACTTATTTAAACCCTAAGATTAATACTATACAATAAGTCAATAATTATAGATTTATGGGGAGTTTAGATGATATTCAAAAAAAAACTGTTAGGAATCACTTTTTTACTATTTTTTATGGCAGGATGTTCAACACTTATTAATAAAAAAAATACACAACTACCTAAGGGTAAAAAGTATGCGATTGCTTCATTTTGGAACTACACCGAAACACCCATGGCAGGGTTAAGAGCTTCGAGTATTGTTGAGTCTGTTTTAGCAGAAAAAGATATATCACTAATCTCTTTGATTGAGGGAAGTGATGAGATGGCAGAGTCTAAAAGTAAAGCTATATTTCTTCAAAAGCAAAAAGCATTGGCGTTAAGTATGAATGTAGACTATCTTGTTATTGGAAATGTTCAAGAGTGGCGTTATAAAACAGGGATTGACGGAGAACCTGTGGTGAGTTACAGTATTAAAGTGGTAGATTTAAAAAACTCTAATATTATTTTTAATGGAGTAGGTGCAAAGAGTGGATGGGGACATAAATCTATAGGTGTTGTGGCTCAAGAGATTGCCAAAGCATTGATTCCTAAATTTGTTCCATAGACCATGACACTTAAAAAACGCTCCCCTTTTTTACAAGGGCTTGAAGTGGTTCTTTTTACCATTGCTCTTGTTGCTATTGGGTACTATGTTGATGAAAAAGATGTGCTTCTTATTCACCATGATTTCTCTTTTCTTATTTTATGGTTAGCAATTGTGACCCTTTTTTATGGTTTGGCTATGGGACTATTGATGTGGATAACTTTTGGTGGAATTACTACTTTTTTATATGGAAATGACCCTGTCTTTGCTACAGTACTACTTGAAAACCTAGCCTTCGTTTTTCTTTTTGGACTTTTTTTCTCTAATTTACACAGTGAAATAGACAGAAATGAGATTAAAACGAAATACCTGAAACTTAGGCTAAAAGAGCTAACTTCAGCATTTTTTACCCTTAAAATTTCACATGATAAACTTGAATCGATTTACATCACACAACCTGCCTCTTTTCGTTTTGTTATCTCTGAAGTTTTAGAAAATTGTGAACACAATACGCCTGAACTGAGTGCTAAAAATACATTGAAAGTACTCAAAAAATTCTTTTCTGTTAACTCTGCTATGATTTGGAGGGTTGAAAACAATAAGTTAAAACGCTCTTTTTTTGCGATAGGAGAGATAGACATTCATCCAAGGAGTAATGATAAATTGATTGAAGAGGCACTCTCTAAAAAAAAGGCAATTTATCTAAAAGATTTGGAAGACAAAGAGCAGACATCTTATATTTATGCTGTTCCTTTTTTGGACAAACGAGAGCAGGTTGTTGCGTTACTTATCGTCAAAGATATTCCTTTTTTATTTTATAATGAAGATACCCTTCTAAAAATAAATGTTGTCTTTAACTATATTTGGACAGAGTATAAAAAACGAGCCTCGATTGATAGAATTGAATCACAAAGAAAAGAGAAATGTCTTCTTGGAAATGAAGCTCATGAACGACAAGATATTGTTGATTTTAAACTAGAAGTAGCACGTTTGACCAATATTTTAGATGGTTTTAATATTGACAGTCGGGTTTATGTTATCTCTACAAAAAATGATTATCTTTATCGAGAAATTAAAGATTTTTTGTATCAAAATGAGAGCTTAGAGGTATTAGACCAATATATTGATATTAAATGTGGAGAGCAACATATTTTTTTAATTCTTTTCCCTTTCTTGTCGACTCCCAGTATTCATAGAAAAGCGAAAGATTTAACAGATGAATTGAACACTATTGAAGAGGAGTTGGAGAGCCAAATAGTGGAAAAGAGTGATGAGAGAGTTAGAAAAAAACATATTAGTGTTAAAAACTTTAATTTTCTTTTAGAGGAGTATGGTTGTGTTTAATGAACTTACACTCTCTTCTCTTATGGATCTACTCCAAGAGAGAAATTCAGTTGAACAAATTTTAGGTTTTATTGGTGTGGAGATGGCTTTTTGGGTTCTATTTTCGCTTCTTCTTATACTTTTTTTACCCTCTAAGTATAAAAAATATAGAAAAGAGATATTTCTATTTTTTGTGGTTATCAATATAGGATTACTAATTATTGGTATTGTTCTGACCCTTATTATGATACTTTTTGGACTCTCTTGGGCAACACATCGTGTGAGTCGTCCAAGTTATGAAACCATCTATTTTGAAGAACAAGTAGCAGAGTTTCCTATGGTTTATAGTGAGTTTCATGAGGGAATTTTAGCCCTGAAAAGTGACAATCAAGAGGGCATTGGTAGTGATGAGAAGATTAAATCTTTAAAGATTCTTTATGACAGTTATGCTCAAGGGAATATTGGGCGTATTCAAGATTTTTTATCAGACAGCTCCGATGAGACAAGGCTTTATGCTTTTGCACTTATCTCTACATTTGAGAAAAAGTTAAACAAACAAATCAAAGAATTGCAAAAAAAGATTGCTTATGCACACAGCAGTGAGCATAAAGAACGATACAGTTTTGAGTTGGCACAGGTCTATTGGCAGTTTATTTTTCATGGGGTTGCAAGTGAACAGTTAACAGGGTTTTATACTCAAAAAATAGAGAAAATTTTGAGCAGTATTCAAACCAACAGTTCTGCTTTTGTACTTTTAGGAAAGATTAAAATTTTTAATAAAGAATACAATGAAGCAGAGGCGTATTTTCATAAAGCGATTGATCTGGGTATTCCTAAAGAGGCAATGTCTACTTTTTTGGCTGAGATTAAATATGGACAATCGAAATATAATGATATAGCACAATATATTTTACCTGAACAGTTTGATATTGATTTACGACTTAAACCCCTTATTCAAGTTTGGAGAGGCTAATGAAAATTTTACGTGACAATGGAATACCCGATATTCTTATTCCTTGTGAAGGAACATATCCGTATGTAAGGGGAGGTGTATCTTCTTGGATTGCACAGCTTATTACAGGAATGCCTCACTACAGTTTTGGGGTTGCTTTTATTGGAAGTGTTAAGAAAGATTATGCTCCTAAACCCCTTTTTGAATTCCCTGATAATTTGGTTTTTGTGGTAGAGCTTTTTATGTTTGAAGAAGAGGAAAAGCCACCTATTAAAGCCATTAATGGAAATGTTGAAGATTTTGATGAGCTTGAAAAACTCTATCAGTGGTTTAAAAGTGATAATAAAGAGACCCCTTTCCCTGAAAAGGTAAAGAGTTTGGATTTTTATCTTAATAGTATTTCTGAGAGTACCTTTTTATACAGTAGGGAGTCTTGGTACTATATTAATAATAAAAATAAAACCCACTGTTCTGAACTCTCTTTTTTAGACTACTTTTGGTCGGTAAGAAGTATTCATATTCCTATTTGGAAAATGGCAAAATTGGCAAAACTTTTAAGAGATAAAGGAAAAATTATTCACTCTCCTTCTACAGGTTATGCAGGTTTTTTAGCCACGTTAATCTCTTATGATACAGGAAAGCCATTTATCTTGACCGAACATGGAATCTATACCAAAGAGCGAAAGATAGATTTGATTTCAAGCTCTTTTAATTTGTATAAAAAGCTAGATTTATTTAGAGAATCAGCAGAAGACAACTACATTCAAAAGATGTGGGTTAGCTTTTTTGAGGGGATTGGAAAAATGAGCTACAGTAGAGCTAACCCCATACTCTCACTTTTTTCTGTAGCCAAAGAGACACAAATATTGTATGGTGCAAAACGTGAGCTTTGTCGGGTAATTCCAAATGGAGTAGACATAAAACGGTTGGGTGCTACTTTAAAACATCGTCCTTCTCATATTCCTAATGTTATTACCCTTATTGGAAGGGTTGTCTCGATTAAAGATATTAAAACCTTTATTCGTGCCATTCGTGTAACAGCCAATGTGATTCCTGATGTAGAAGCGTGGATAGTCGGACCCGATGATGAAGAGTTGGAGTATGCTGAAGAGTGTCGAGATTTAATTGAAATTCTTGATGTGAAAGAGAACATTAAATTTTTAGGATTCCAGAATATTGCCGATATTTTGCCAAAAAGTGGGCTACAAACTTTAACCTCTATTAGTGAAGGGATGCCTTTGGTTATTTTGGAAGGGTTCGCCGCAGGTGTTCCTTGTGTGGCGACGGATGTTGGGTCATGTAAAGAGCTTATTTATGGTGGAGAACAAGAGGGAGATAAAGCTTTAGGAAAAGCAGGAGTTGTCTGCCAAATTGCCAATGTAGAACAGCTCTCAAAGGCATATATTGAGCTTTTAACCAACAGTGAGAAGTGGTATGAAGCTCAAAAAGTATCTTTAGAACGTGTAAATAGATTTTATACACAAGATATATTTTTAGACAACTATAACCAAGTCTATAAAGAGACTTTTGACCAATTAGAAGAGCAAAAAAAGTTGGAACTATAATGGCAGGAATTGGTTTTGAACTTAGACAGATATTAAAAGAGAAATCTTTAACTTCTGTTTTAAAGACATTTGGTTATTCGGCTATTTTGAGTTCGGGGCCTTGGGTTATCTCGATGATTATTATTTTGGCAATTGGTTTAAGTAACATCTATCTTTTTAAAAATGGAGAACCCAATGACATTATGTTAAAGGCATCGGTAACTTACGTTTCTGCTTTAGCATTAAGTTCTGTGTTTACTGGTTTTTTACAGCTTCCTTTTACCCGTTTTATTGCTGATAGGATGTATGAACAGCGTTACTACTTGGTTTTACCAAATTTTTTAGGAATACTTATTACCATTATCAGTACAGGATTTTTTCTTGCTTTAGCCTTGGCACTTTTTATTTTTGATACCCAAAGTAACTTGTTTATTTTACTCTATATTGCTCTTTTTGTAGTGCTTTCATGTGTTTGGATTGCCAATATTTTAGCTGCGAGTCTAAAACTCTATAAACATGTCATTATTTTCTATCTTTTAGGCTATATGGCTATTTATGTCTGTTCAATTTTTCTACGAGAGTATGAAATTATTGGCTTACTTGTCTCTTTTATTATTGGGAACAGTGTCCTTTTTATTCTGCTTTTTTTAGGAATTGTCTACTACTACCCTTCCTTTAATAAAAACAATAAAAAGTTTATTCGTTTTGATATGTTTAAACAAAATTTTGGTAAATTTTACTGGAAATTGGCATGGTCAGGGATGCTCTATAATATCGCGATTTGGATAGATAAAGTTATTTTTTGGTTTACACCTATTATTGGTTATATGGTTATCGATAAACTTCACGCTTCCATGGTGTATGATTTTCCTATTTTTCTCGCTTATTTGTCTATTATTCCAGGAATGGCAATCTTCTTTTTTCGTTTAGAAGTCGACTTTGCAAAAGCCTATGATGATTTTTACCGTGCAATTAATAAACATGGAACATTGGGGCAGATAAAACGACATAAACAGAGCATGATTGATGCTGTAAAACGAAGTATTCAAGAGATACTTTTTGTTCAAGGAATTTTTAATATTTTTCTCTTTTTAAGTGCCGAAAAACTTTTTGAACTGCTTCTTTTACCAAAGCTCTATTTACCTCTATTTTATGTGGATGTTATTGGTGTACAGTTGCAATTGGGCTTCATGTCTATTTTAGCCTATCTCTACTATTTAGACCGACAGAAGGAGGCACTCTATTACACCCTATTTTTTGTTCTTATCAATGCTCTATTAACATGGATTAGCATCCAGTTAGGACCTTATTTTTATGGCTATGGTTACAGTATAACCTTACTTATTTTGTTTGTTGCGAGTATTGCAACACTCAATAGAATTTTACAGGAGTTAGATTATGAGACTTTTATGTTGCAGTAAAATAGTAACAATTTTATTACTATTATGGACATCTTTATCTGCCAATGAACGTTATGCTTTTATCTACAGTAAAAATATAGATGACCGATTTATTAATTTTTATGATAAAGTGGTGGTTGAAGCCGATGCTGTGGACAATATTTATGCCATTCGTTACCCTAAAAAGATGGTGGCATATGTGAGTGTTGGAGAGATAGAACCTTGGAGAAAAACCAAAACACCTTATGATAAATCTTGGATTATCTCAAAAAATAAGACATGGAATTCATTGATTGCAGATTTACGAAAACCTGCCTATCAAGATTTTATTTTTGAGCGTATAGCTTTACTTTATAAACAAGGCTATCGAAATTTCTTTTTAGACACAATGGATGCCTATCATGTGACTGCCAAAGATAAAAAGTTTTTTAAAATACAACAAAAAGCATTGATTAATTTTATACATAAGCTTCATAAAAAGTATCCAACATCAAAAATTATTGTTAATCGTGGATTTGAACTCTTAGATGAGATTCATAACGATATAGATGCTGTTGTTGCAGAGAGTCTCTTTCAGCGATATAACCATGCCAAAAAAGAGTATGTAGATGTTCCCAAACAAGACAGAGAGTGGCTTTTAGGTAATTTTAAAAAAGCCAAAAAGATGGGTTTAGATGTTGTCTCTATTGAGTATTCAAATAAAAGTACCAAGGAGCGATTAAATGTTGCTAAAAAGGTTAAAAAGTTAGGCTTTATTCCATATGTAACCGATGGACTACTTCAAGAACAAGGGGAGTGTCATATAAAACGTGTGCGAAGAGATGTATTGATTTTATTTAACAAGTCTCTTTTTAAAGATAAAAATGCTGTCTATTCTGACGTACATCTTTTGGCTTCAATGCCTTTAGAGTATTGGGGGTATGTTCCTATCCTTTATGACATCTCAACCCAAGATTTACCCAAACGTGTCGAAGACAAGTATCACTCTGTCATTGTTTGGAGTGAAGGAGAGACTAAAAACAGCGATAAAATGTTTTCTTGGGCAAAAAAGCTAAAAGAGAAAAACATTAAAATACTTTTTTTAAATCGTTTTGTATTTAAGGCTACAGCTTCACATTTAAAAGAGTTTGGTTTGGTTTACAAAAAAAATAATAATAAATTTTCAGATAAAGTGCATGTGGAGTATACACCACCTTATGAGAAATATGAGATTCCCATGTCCATTGATTATGAAGAGATGTTGGTTCTCTCTTCTCATTCAAAACCTGTGGTAAGTACTGTTTATAAAAATGGTCAAACAAGTATGCCCATTGCACTTACTCCTTGGGGTGGATATGCTCTTGATGGTGCGTTCTTACACAATATAAAAGATGAAAATTTCTGGACACTCAACCCTTTTCAATTTTTTAAAGA
>Ga0256824_10001149_pt1 | contig 10223 bp, 14 predicted proteins | sample CV67metaG_FD_191570 | JGI IMG/M metagenome (GOLD analysis project Ga0256824, IMG submission 191570) | Hydrothermal vent microbial communities from East Pacific Rise, Pacific Ocean - CV67 | ecosystem: Environmental > Aquatic > Marine > Hydrothermal vents | place: Pacific Ocean: East Pacific Rise...
AACTTTGATTTAGTTGATGGTCTTGAAGCGACTGTTGAGAAAAATGTTATTACTCTTAAGAGTCATGACAAACAACTTCTAGGTTCTGCAGCTGCAAAAATCAGAAGTTTCCGTCCACCAGAGCCGTACAAAGGTAAAGGTGTTAAATACATGGAAGAGCATATCGTGCGTAAAGCCGGTAAAACAGCTAAGAAGTAAGGGAGGGTATTAAATTATGAATGTTAAAGTATTAAAAAATAAAGTAGCTAACCGTTTAAAGCGTAAGTTACGTATTCGTGCAAAGATATCTGGTTGTGCTTCACTTCCTCGTGTTTCTGTGTTTAAGTCAAATCGTTACCTAAGTGTACAAGCTATTGATGATGTTACTGCAACAACATTATGTGCTGCTTCATCTAAGTCGATTAGTAAAAGTGCAAACAAAGAAGGTGCTACTGCATTAGGTGAAGCATTTGCTGCAACACTTAAAGCTGCTAACATCAACGAAATTGTATTTGACCGTAATGGTTACCAATATCACGGCGTTATCGCTGCGTTTGGTGATTCACTTCGTGCAAACGAAATTAAGTTTTAAGGAGACATGATGGAAATTAACAGAGATGATTTTGAAGAGTCAATTGTAAATATTGGTCGTGTAACTAAAGTTGTTAAAGGTGGACGTCGTTTTCGTTTTACTGCATTAATCGTTGTTGGTAACAAAAATGGTACTATCGGTTATGGTGTTGGTAAGGCTAAAGAAGTTCCTGATGCTATTCGTAAGGCTGTTGATAACGCTTTTAAAAACTTAACTACTGTTAAGATTAAAGGTACAACAATCGCTCACGATATTGAGCATAAGTATAACGCTTCTCGTGTTTTACTTAAGCCAGCATCTGAAGGTACTGGTGTTATCGCTGGTGGAGCTGCTCGTCCAGTTCTTGAGCTTGCAGGAATTCAAGATATTCTTACAAAATCAATCGGTTCTAACAACCCAAATACACTAGTGCGCGCAACTGTTGAAGCACTTGGTAGACTTAAAGGATAATTGATGGGTATTGAAAATTTAACACCTGCCGAAGGTTCAACAGCTAATCGTAAGCGCGTTGGCCGTGGTCAAGGTTCTGGTACTGGTAAGACTTCTGCACGTGGTCAAAAAGGTCAGAAATCTCGTTCAGGTTACAAAAGAAAAAGAAACTTTGAGGGTGGACAAATGTCACTTGCAAAACGTATGCCTAAGATAGGATTTACTTCTAGATTAGTTAAGCCTTACGTTATCAATGTTGGAAAAATTAAAGCTGTTGCTGAATTAGCTGAAATTACTATGGAGAGTATCCGTGGTGTTCACAAAATCGGTGCAGGCGTTACAAAAGTTAAACTAGTAGGAGCTACTGCGAAAGATTTAGCTTCGAAAATTAAAGACGAAAACGTTACTACTACTGGTAACTAATAAAATGAATAAAAATCTAGTTAATAAGATACTTATTACTATCGGGTTTTTATTTATATACCGTTTACTGGCTTATGTGCCAGTACCTGGTGTAGATACAGCAGTTATTGCTTCATTCTTCGACTCACATCAAGCAGATGCTCTTGGACTTTTTAACATGTTCAGCGGAAACGCAGTAGAGAGACTATCTATAATTTCACTTGGTATTATGCCTTACATTACTGCCTCAATCATCATGGAGCTTTTAGCTGCAACTTTCCCTACTTTAGGACAGATGAAAAAAGAACGTGACGGTATGGTTAAGTATATGCAAATTATTCGTTATGCGACTATTGTAATTACTATAATTCAAGCGATTGGTGTAAGTGTTGGACTACAAAGTTTAACTGGTCCTACTGGAAACAGTGCGATTTTAGCTGATCACAATACATTTATCATTCTTTCTGCGGTTTCAATGCTTGCAGGAACTATGCTTCTTATGTGGATTGGTGAGCAGATTACTCAGAGTGGTATCGGTAACGGTATCTCTTTAATTATCTTCGCTGGAATTGTATCAGCTATACCATCTGCTATAGGTCAAACTGTAACTATGGTAAACACTGGTGCGATGAGTTTCCTAACTGTAATAGCAATTCTTGCTCTTATATTAGGAACAGTAGCTGTAATTATCTATGTAGAACTTGGTGAGCGTCGTGTCCCTATTACATATGCTAAAAAGACTATGATGCAAAACCAAAACAAACGTGTAATGAATTACATTCCAATCAAAGTAAACCTTGCTGGTGTTATTCCAGTTATTTTTGCTTCTGCGATTTTAATGTTTCCAATGACTGTTTTATCTTCTAGTACTAATCCTACTATTCAAGGTATTGCAGATTTATTGAATCCAAATAGTTACTTTTTTAACTTTTTGACATTTATGTTTGTTGTTTTCTTTGCATTCTTTTATGCTTCGATTACGTTCAATGCAAAAGATATTGCTGATAACTTAAAACGCCAAGGTGGATTTATTCCTGGTATTCGTACTGGTAATGCGACTAAAGAGTTCTTAAATGAGACTGCAAGTAGACTTACGTTTACAGGTGCACTTTATTTAGGTCTTGTTGCTACTTTACCATTTATGATTATCAAAGGAATGGGTGTTCCTTTCTTCTTTGGTGGAACTGCTGTTTTAATTGTTGTTCAAGTAGCACTTGATACAATGAGAAAAATTGAAGCTCAAGTTTATATGAGCAAATACGAAACTTTAAGTGCAACTGGTCTCTAACGATGGCGATTGCGCTTAGAAAACCTCAAGAAATTGAAAAATTAAGAGCTGCCAACAAGATTGTTGGTGGTGCCTTAGAACTACTTCGCGAAAACACAAAAGTTGGAGCTTCTTTAAAAGAACTTGATGCTATGGCAGAGGATTATATCCGATCTCATGGTGCTAAGCCCTCTTTTAAAGGTCTTTACGGCTTTCCTAATGCTGTTTGCTGCTCACTCAATCAAGTTATCATTCACGGTATTCCTACTGACTACAAACTCCAAGAGGGTGATGTTATTGGTTATGATATTGGTACTGAATTAGAAGGTTGGTTTGGTGATGCTGCTATAACTGTTGGTGTTGGAAAGATTAGTGTTGAAGATGAAGCACTTATCGCTTGTGCTAAAGATACTCTTTATCATGCGATTAGTGAGATTAAAGTTGGTATGAGATTTAAAGAGTTATCTTTAATCTTGCAGACATCTATTAAAGATGCTGGTTTTATACCTCTAAGAGACTTTTGTGGACATGGCATAGGGAAAAAACCTCATGAAGAACCTCAAATTCCTAACTATCTTGATGGAAAAGCGAAGGCTGGACCAAAGATAAAAGATGGAATGGTTTTTTGTTTAGAACCTATGATTTGTCAAAAAGAATCTAAACCTCTTATTTTAGAAAATAAGTGGGATGTTGTTAGTTCCGACGGTTTACGCGGTTCACACTATGAGCATACTGTTGCAGTTATCAACGGTAAAGCTGAAATATTATCTCTTGCTTAAGAGTTACAAATAAAGGACTTATAAATGGCTAAAGCTGATGTTATAGAAGTTGACGGCAAGATTATTGAAGCATTACCAAATGCAACTTTTCGTGTTGAATTAGAAAATGGACATATTATTTTATGTCATATTGCTGGAAAAATGAGAATGCATTACATTAAAATTCTTCCAGGTGATAAAGTGAAACTAGAGTTAACTCCATACTCACTTGATAAGGGTCGTATCACTTATAGATACAAATAGCATAAAGCCTACTTTTTGTAGGCTTTATCTCTAAAATACGTCTGCGTTTCTAAACTCAGATATCTCCATTTCAACCATTTCATTTATCATTAAAGTAAAAAGCTCACTTATCATATTAGGATTTATACCTAGTTCTATGGCTTTTTGACGACCACTTTGTAGTATAAACTCTACTCTATCTTCTGCTTTTACTTCATCAACACTATTTTTAAAACTAGCTGCTTGACGAATATAATGACTGCGTTTTGAGATGAGTTCAACTAACTCTGTGTCCAAAATATCTATTTGAGTTCTTACTTCTTCTAGTGAGTTGCATTTTTTCATAAATTTATCCTATATTTTCGTATTTGAATGATAACTAAAACTATATAAATACTCGTTAACACAATTGTAACTATTTAACTATATAATCTTATTACGATTCTCCTTGTATATACTTATTCTGATTCGATAAGTTTCATACACTAGTTCTCAATCTTTTTGAGAACTTTTTCTCTCAACTTATTTATTTACCTTAGTTAGGCTTTATGAGTTTTTTTGTAGCTTTTGGCATATGAGCAAAAGGCATATTTCTTATACTTTTGTCTTTTGAGTCTACTTCTATAACGTCAATAGTCATCTTAGACTGATAAAAACGTATAAGCTGATACTTAGTACCTTCTATATCAAATACTATATTTTTAGCTTTATAATCTTCGTTTATCTTTTTCTTTATCATCTATTTGTCCTTAAGGTATATACCAGTATCTTTTACTTCAATCTTACTCATCTCTTGGAGTTTTGTAAGGCTGCGTTTAAACTCTTTTTTACTCAGTCCGAAAACATCTTTGATAAGCTCTGCATCACTTTTATAATTGTAAGGCATGATACCATTGTTCGCACTTAGAAGTGCAAGTACTTTTTCATGTGCACCACCACTTTTTTTACTACCAGGTTTTCGTAGAGTTAAGTCTATATTTCCATCTTTTCTTACTACTTTTACATAGGCAGTTTTCTTATCACCAAGTGTTATGTTTTCAAAGATTTCATTATGATAGATAAGTCCTTCGTATTTGTCATCTACGATACATTTATAACCAAGTGGTGTTTTAGCAATAATCAAGATTTGTGCTTCTTTATTGACAGCAAGACCGACTACCTTTTTCTCTAAAAAGTCACCGATTTTCTCAGTTCCAACGAGTCTATGCGTTCTTTCATCATAGATAACTTTGATAAAGTGTTTTTCTCCAACCTTAAAAGGTGTCTTTTGAAACATATTTGGCACTAGTAAATCTTTTGAAAGATTCCAGTCCATAAACGCACCAAAAGGAGCAGTATCTACCACTTCAAAAAGTGCCATTTCATCAAGCATGGCTGTTGGTTTGTTAGTAGTGGCAACAAGTCTGTCTTCAGAGTCTGTGTATAGAAACACATCAAGTAGCATTCCCTCTTTCATATCTTGTGTAAGGTAAGGGCCAGGGAGTAAGACATCTTGTCCATCTTGTGCCATCATGTAAGCACCAGGAGTCGTGAGTCTGTCAAGTATAAGTGTGTTGATTTCACCTAGTTCTAGGTATCTGTTTTGTTCTTTTGTCATTTAGCTATTCCGTTGTTTTAATTACAACATTATAGCTAAGGTCTTATATAAAAGTGTTTAAGTAGTTTTACAAGAGAGCAAGTAGAACAACAAGTAAAACTGGTGGTGTGACAATAAGTCCAAACTTAGAGTAAGACCAGAAACTAATATGCACACCTTTTTTCTCTAAAGTGTAGAGCCATAGAAGTGTTGCTAGTGAGCCAAAGGGAGTCATTTTTGGACCTAGGTTACAGCCTATGATGTTTGCATATATCATCGCCTCATTATTGATGTCAACAAGTGCTATATCCATGACCATGATTGTTGGCATATTGTTCATGATAGCAGAGAGAAACGCAGCTAAGAAACCAGTTCCAACAACAGCGACGACTTGACTCTGCGTGTTAAGATAGTGAAGAACTTGTGCGACTTCATCTGTAAGACCTGCGTTTTTAAGTCCGTAGACGACTATGTAAAGACCTAGCGAAAACCATACAACCTGCCAAGGTGCTTCTTTTATAATGCGACGAGGCTCTACTGTTTTTGTGTAAGAGGCTATGGCTAAAAAGATTATTCCTCCACCTAGAGCAAAAACAGAGATAGGGATGTCATAAGCATCACCGACGAAATAGCCAGCAAGTAAGAGAGCTAAAAAGAACCATGCGAAGTTAAATAGTCCTTGGTGTTTGATAGCGTCTTGGGGTTTAGGTAGTAGATGAATATCGACAACTTTTGGAATGTCTTTTCTTAGGACTAACCATAAAACAAGCATACTCATAAGAACACTGACCAAAAATGGCAGCATCATGTTCTGAATAAACGCAGTGAAACCAATATCGAAGTAGTTTGCAGTTACGATATTTGTAAGGTTTGAGAAAACAAAAGGGAGTGAAGCACTATCGCTTATAAACCCACCAGCAAGTAAAAATGCGAGAATCGTTTTCGTGTTTAAACGCAGAATATTCATCTTGGCAAGTAGGATAGGAGTTAAGATAAGTGCTGCTCCATCGTTTGCAAATAGGGCTGAAACAAACGCACCAAGCAAGATGGAGTAGAAGAACATCTTATGCCCGCTACCATTTGAAAGTTTTGCCATTTTAAGGGCTGCCCACTCAAAAAATCCTATCTCATCCAAGACCATAGATAAAATGATGATACCAATAAACGCTAAGGTTGCATCCCATATGATGCCATACACTATAAGAACATCACCAAAGCTAACAACTCCAGCAACAAGGGCAACTACTGCCCCAATGATAGCAGTTGTCCCAATCTGTAGACCACGAGGCTGCCAGATAACAAAGATAAGTGTGATGATAAAGATGAGTGAAGCTAGTAGCATTATAAGCCTAGTTCTATTCTAACTATAGGTGTGAGTTCCATCTGGATTAGTTTTAGAGTCTTAGTAAACGCAGTATAGTTTTTACCATCTGGGTCTTCATATCCAACATGAATTATTTGCACTGGTTTAGGAAAGACAGGACATCTTTGAGCTGCATTATCACAAACTGTTACTACTAAGTCAAAGTCGATATCTATCACTTCATCTATCACTTTTGATCTGTACTTATCATCCCAAGAACCATCTTGTTCTAAGACTTTTTTTGCATTTGGATTGACTTTTCCACTGGCTTTTACACCTGCACTATAAGCCTCAACACCATCAAGGTATTTGTTAAGGACTGCTTCTGCGATGATAGAACGACAAGAGTTACCTGTACATAAAATTAATACTTTTTTATTCATAAAGATTCCGTTGGATTGGTTTAATTTGACATTATACATTAGAATGGTGAGTATTTGATTACATCTTCTTTTATATGAAAAATAATCTGTTATAATTGTATTTATGAACAGAAGACATTTTTTAGCTACCTTAGCTATAACTCCTATTATTACAAGTGATTTGTTTGCTCTGAGTGGTGATGTATATCTAAGCCGTCACGAGTTTGCAACTCTCAAAAGTCTTAATGCTAGGCTTATACGAGTCAAACGCTATGTAGGCTATGCGAACTTTAATCTTATCTCTTTTAATCAAGCTTTTTATTATGGACGAAATTACTCAGCAATAGGTCGTTTTAGTAATGATGAAAAACTACTAATCGATAGACTTTTTAACGAAGATCCAAATGACTATGGTTTTTATGGAACAAAGACTTGCGATAATATGAACAATATTATCTCAAGAAAAGATGTTGTAAAAATTCCACGAACAGGACACTTTCTTTTTAAGGGAAAGGCACAAAATGATTATGCAAACATGATAGACGATATTGGAAATACTCTTATTTTAACCTCAGGTGTGAGGAATGTAGTGAAGCAGATGAGTCTCTACACAAACAAAATTTATAGATGCCATGGAAATATGACAAAGGCAACGATTAGTATTGCTCCACCGGCGTACTCGTACCATACAGTGAGTGACTTTGATGTTGGACGAAAGGGTTGGGGATATAAAAACTTTACAGCAGATTTTGCACACACAACAGAATTTGTAAAGATGAAAAAACTGGAGTATATTGGTATGCGCTATGTAAAAAACAATAAAGATGGAGTAAGGTTTGAACCTTGGCATGTTGAAGTTATTTAGCTTACTCTTACTCTGCGTTTCACTCCTAAACGCAGCTAGTACAATGAAATTTGACCTTATTAAAAAAGGTGTTGATGATAACAACACACTTCTTATCATCGGTGGTATTCAAGGTGATGAACCAGGTGGTTTTATCTCCGCTTCACTTATAGCAACTCACTATGAGATAACAAAGGGTTCTGTTTGGGTTGTACCAAATCTGAACTTTCACTCCATCATACTCAGAAGTCGTGGTCCGTATGGCGATATGAATAGAAAGTTTGCATACCTCTCTAAAAAAGATCCAGAGTATAAAACAGTAGAACGCATAAAGTCATACATACGTGATGAGAAGGTAAAACTTATACTAAATCTTCATGATGGAAGTGGTTTTTATCGTCATCAGTATGTTGATAAACAACACTCTCCGTACAAGTGGGGACAATGTTCAATAATAGATCAATCAAGTATCAAAGTAAAGCATTATGGAAATCTTGAAGAGATTTCTTCTCAGGTCGTAAAACATGTAAACTCATCTCTTCTTAAAGAAGAGGATAGATACCACCTTCACAACACAAGAACAGTTGAGGGTGACAAAGAGATGGAAAAGACTCTTACCTACTATGCCATCAACCACAACAAGGCTGCGTTTGGAAATGAAGCGAGTAAAAACCTTGCGACACACAAAAGAGTTTACTACCATCTATTGGCAATAGAAAAATATATGGACATTATGGGCATCGAGTATAAAAGAAAATTTACTTTAAGTGCGGGTGGTGTTTACAAGGCTATTAACAATGATATTTATATCACCTTGTATGATGAGAAGATAACACTCCCTCTTTCACAAGTAAGAGGTCTTTTAAAGTACTTTCCTCTTAAAAAAGGAAGTGAGGTTGACTTTCAATCTAGTAACCCTCTTTTGGCTGTCATCAAAAAAGGTGACACTTATATCATCCAGTATGGGAACAGACGATTGCTGCGTTTAAAGGCAGACTACCATGAGTACTCACATACAAGAAACAGAGTAAAACTAGAGATTGATGGGAAACTCCAAACATATAGTTTTGGTAGTATTATCGATGTGAAAAAGAACTTTTTAGTAAAGCATGATAAAGAGTATAGAGTAAATGTTATCGGTTATACAAACAGAAAAAGAGTTGAAACCGAAGTTGAAATCAACAAGAGACTCTTCTCAAAAGCACACTCTGTGGATAAAAAAGGTCTTATTTATAGAGTAGAGTATTATAAAGGCAAGAAGTTTGCTGGTATGATTCTTGTAAGATTTAAACGCTAGGAATAGTTCTTGCTAAGTTCTCTTTAACAAAAAAGAAGAGAGAGAAAATGATTCTGTTTAAAAGCTCAAATGAGAGAATTTACTACTATAAAGTAAATATTTATAAGACACTATTTGGAGATTTTTTAATCCAAAAAGAGTACGGTGCTGCACAAAACTTAAAACCTACAAACACTATAAAAGAGTATGCACTCTCAAAGAGAGAGGCGATGTTTAGAGTTCTTGATATCGCTATAGATAAAAAAGATTTAGGTTACCTAAGAGCCTCTTAGGAACTAAATCTTTGCACCAGTTACTAAAACTTTTCCATATCTAATTCCCCAAACTATAAAGAGTATAAGCCACAGAGTAAAAGATATATCAAACAAGAAGTTAAGTCCCCATCCAAATGCTATGTTCAAACTAAAAAGAGCACGTCCAATAACAACAGCTTGAATAAACAAAAAGAGTGTTGTTGCTAACTTGTCTCCATGTGGAGGCTGTCCTGAGTGACCAAGTGTCACACGAGTTCCAAAACCTATAAGTAGAGTTGTTAAAAAACCGATAGCTAAAAGGTGGATATTTAAAAAGTAAAAAGATGTATCTAAAAGTATCTCAGCTACTAGACTAAACGCAGAGAGTAAAAACGCAGTAGGTAGCCAAAAAAGAGCAAGATGAAGAACCCAAAGAATAGCAGGAGACTCAAAAGGTTTTAACTCCCATCTCTTAATCTCTAAGAGTAAGTAAACACCAAGAACTAAGTCTATAGCAATCTCTCCAATCTTGATGTCTAGAGATGAGAAGAGTGCCTTTGCCAAAAAGAGTACAAAGATGATTTTGACAAAGTTTTGATTTTTAGCTGCAAAAGAGTGTGAGAAAAATGGAATCATTCTCTGTCCGACACTAAAGGCTAAGAAGATAAGATAGAGATAAAAAGAGATGTTTATAGCTGCGTTTAACACTGCTGGTACAAAAAGACTGAGGATAAAAAAAGCATTTCCAAAGAGACCAAAGTAGTTGGCACTTAGTATCCAAAACGAGTCACTTTTGTCAGGTGCTTCTCCAGACTTGTAGATGCTATGAAGCTTTGAGACTATAAAAGCCTGTGCAACAAATGTCACTAGCATACCGG
>Ga0256824_10001150_pt1 | contig 10219 bp, 10 predicted proteins | sample CV67metaG_FD_191570 | JGI IMG/M metagenome (GOLD analysis project Ga0256824, IMG submission 191570) | Hydrothermal vent microbial communities from East Pacific Rise, Pacific Ocean - CV67 | ecosystem: Environmental > Aquatic > Marine > Hydrothermal vents | place: Pacific Ocean: East Pacific Rise...
TCTTGTTTTGTGAAAAAACTCATTTTTTTAGACACAAGTTTTGAATAATCATCCATTGACGCATCTTTCATAATTTTCATGGTTTCAAGTGGTATATTTAACGATTGGGCTTGTTGTTTTAATAAGTCAAAACTCACGCCATGCATTGAAATTCGATTATGTTCAGCACTTAAGTTGGTCAATAAATAGTCTATAGAAAGTGATTTGTTTTTTAAGATGTGATATAATGCTAAGGATGAATCTTTACCTCCACTCCAGTTCATAAATGCTTTTTTCATGCTTTATATATGTTTAGTTTCCCATTTAACTATAATTTTCCCAATAGATTTTCTATTTTCTAAAAGATGATGAGCATCCGCAATCTTATCAGCAGAAAATACACCACCAACATGAGGATTTAATTTTCCGTCTTTGATAAGCTGAGTGACTTCGTTTAAACATGTGTTGAGAAGTTTTGGTTTATTATCACCAATTTTCAACATGTTTACGCCAATCACACTTTTTGAACGCATCATAAGCCCAATAGGTAGCATTAATCCCATTTTTCTAACAAAATTTAGACTTGAAAATAGTCCCCATTTCTTTCCGGAAAGTTCAGAGCCACCAAACAGTATTACTTTTCCACCAGAACCGATTAATGAAAAATCTTTTTTAAATGTAGAACCAGCAATAGGGTTAAATGTACAGTCTAACCGTTCATTTTTCAATACCTTATTGATTTCAACTTCATAGTCTTCACGTCTGTAATTAATAGCGTAATCAGCCCCCTGTTTTTTTATGTAATCTAGCTTTTCAGGAGATCCTGCATTTGCAAATACAACACATCCTTTTAATTTACACAATTGAATTAATGCAGTGCCAACTCCGCCTGCACCAGCATGAATCATAACTTGGTCGCCTTCAAATAAGTTTGTGGCTATGTGTGTCATGTAATAGGCTGTAACGTATTGAGTGGCAATACAAAGTGCTTTCCCTAAGTCCATGTCATCTATGACAACACAACCAAAGTTTTTAGAGAGTGCATAGTGGGCATAACCTCCAAATCGGGTAAAGCAAACTACACGTTTTCCAATTAATGAGGTGTCACAATCTGTTCCTACTTCCTCTACAACTCCTACAACTTCATAACCTAAAATGGAAGGCATTTCAGGAGCTTCTTTATAAAGTCCATTTCTAGCCATGACATCTGCATAGTTTAATCCAAATCCTTCTACTTTTATTAGTATATCATCTGGTAATGTGAGTTTAGGCTTTGGGGTTTCTCTAGTTTCAAAGGCTTGATTTGCTTCTCCTTTTTTTGTTAAAAATATAGCTTTCATAAAATGAATTAGTGAGTGCAAAGATATAAAAAGATAAAAGAACTCAGGTTTCTAATTGAAAACGCAAGGTTGACGGAGTTTTGTTATCTAATGGTTTGTAAATCTGTAATTCGTAATTAGTGAAACGTAGTAATTCTTAATTGATGGGTAGCGTTTGGAATTCGTAATTCAAGCCTAGCATTTGATGTTAAGCTTTGTTAATAAAAGAATTAAAACAGTTAATTAGCGTTAAAATTTATAGGTATTACCGAATAATCTATGCAAATTTGTGGTTCTGAAAAAAAAATGAGTTTAAAAGATAAATTAAATAGCGACAATATTCCAAAACACGTAGCCATCATAATGGATGGTAACGGTCGTTGGGCACAGCAAAGAGGACAAGAAAGGTTGTTTGGTCACGCTATGGGTGTAGAGTCCGTACGTGAAGCATTAAAAGCTGCCACCGAATGTGGAGTTGAATATTTAACATTATATGCGTTTTCTACAGAAAATTGGAATAGACCTCAATCGGAAGTGGATGGGTTAATGACCATATTAGTGGACACTATCACAAAAGAAATTGAATCATTGCACAAGAATAATGTAGTGGTTAAAACAATTGGAGATTTAGATGGATTACCTGGAACGTGTGGATTAGAGTTGAAAAAAGCGACTGAAATCACAACTGCTAATACAGGAACAACTTTAATTTTAGCCTTAAATTATAGTGCAAAAACGGAACTGGTATCAGCGATTAAATCAATTGCTGATCAATATAAAAATGGAGAAATCAACGCATCTGATTTTACTTCAGAATTAGTAGATAAGAATTTATATACTGCTGGTATTCCAGATCCTGAATTATTGATTAGAACGAGTGGCGAACTAAGAATAAGTAATTTTTTATTATGGCAAATAGCATATAGTGAATTGTACTTTACTGAAAAATTATGGCCAGACTTTAAACAAGAAGATTTTTACCAAGCCATTTTTGATTATCAGAATAGAGAAAGAAGATTTGGATTAGTGAGTGAACAAATTAATAACTAAGAATGAAAATTAAGTGTATCATATTCAGTATTGTTTTACTTTTAGTAAGTGGAAATAGTTGGGCACAACAAACGATCGGTGGAAACACTAGTTTTGATTACTTAAGTCCAAAAACGTATACTATAGCTGCAACTAAAATTTCGGGTGTACCTCAGTATGACCATGATGCTATTAGGGTTATTTCTGGTTTAACACCGGGTAAAGAAATTAAAATCCCAGGTGATGATATTTCAAAAGCAATTAAAAATCTATGGGGACAAGATTTGTTTTCTAATATTGAAGTGTTAGCAGAAAAAGTAATTGGAGACGAAATATTTTTAAATATTATTTTAACCGGTCGTTCAAAATTATCTAAATTTAAAATTAATGGCGTTAGAAAAGGTGAGGCCGACAAGATAAGAGAGATAATTAATTTATATTCTGGGAAAACTATTACAGAGCAATTAGCAACCAATACAGAGAACCTAGTCAGAGGATTTTTTCAAGAAAAAGGGTTTTTAAATACTAAAGTTACAGTGGATCAGGTTTCTGATACTGCTTCTTTTAATGCAAACATTTTTATCATTAATGTTGTAAAAAGTGAGCGTGTAAAAATTCAATCGATTAACATATACGGTAATGAAGATGTAGATTTAACGCAATACGATTCAAAATTTAAAAGATGGAGAAAAGGTATGAGCGTTTCTGATGGTGGTATTAGACGTGGAATGAGTGATACAAAGCAGCAAGGTATCATGCGAATTTTTTCTCGATCAAAATACAATCAAACGGCATATAAAAGAGATAAAGCAACGATCATTGAGCGATTTAATGCAGTTGGTTTAAGAGATGCTGAAATAATTAACGATAGTGTGTACACGATTGACGAAAAGCATTTAGCTATTGATATTTTTATAGAAAAAGGAGAGAAATATTATTTTGGTGACATTACTTGGGTAGGTAATTCAAAATATTCTTCCGGTTTATTGGATACTTTATTAGGGATTGAAAATGGAGATGTGTTTGATAAAATGTTATTAGAGCAAAGGTTATTCATGAGTCCTGACAGTAGAGATGTTACCTCTTTGTATATGGATAGAGGGTATTTGTTTTTTAATGTCAAGCCGGTTGAGGTTAATATTGATGAGAATATCATATCAATTACGAATTACGCATAAGCGAAGGGAAAGAAGCCCGAATTGGGGAGGTTAGAATTTTCGGAAACACTAAAACTAATGATCACGTGATTAGACGTGAAATTAGAACAAAGCCAGGTGATTTATTTAGTAGAGCGGATATCATTAGAACGCAAAGAGAATTGTCACAATTAGGGTATTTTGATAACGAACAATTTCAAATTAATCCAATACCAAACCCAGTGGATGGTACTGTAGATATTGAATATACTGTAGTTGAAAAATCATCAGATCAAATTGAATTGTCTGGAGGATATGGTGGTGGTCGTTTAATAGGTACGTTAGGATTAACATTTACTAATTTTTCTACAAAAAACTTTTTCAAAAAAGGAGCATGGTCACCTTTACCTTCTGGTGATGGACAACGATTGTCTATTAGAGGACAAACGTATGGCGCAGGATATCAATCTTATAACTTATCGTTTACAGAACCTTGGTTAGGAGGAAAGAAACCGACCTCTTTAACAACGTATATAAATCACGCATTAATTTCTAATGGGTTGGATTTTGATAATCCTTTGAGAAGTCAAACGTCAATTACTACAGTAGGACTTGGTCTTGGTTCGAGATTAAAATGGCCAGATGATTACTTTTCTACGTATACTGAATTGAGTTATTCATATTACGATTTGAAAAATGCTCAAAATACATTTGTGTTTGGTGATGGATTTTCAAATGATATTTCTTTAAAGATGGTTATCTCAAGAAATTCGGTTGATAATCCAATTTTTCCAAGAGGAGGTTCTAAATTCACATTGACAGGAAAAAGTTCATTGCCTTATTCTTTATTTGATGGAGTTGATGATTATTCAGATTATACCGCTCAAGAATTATATAAATATGCAGAGTACTATAAAATTAAATTTACTGGAGAATGGTATGTACCACTTTCTAAGAATAAAAAGTTGATTGCTGTACCTAAATTTGGTTATGGTTTCATGGGGGCATATTCAGCGAGTAAAGGTCAAACTCCATTCCAACGTTTTTACTTAGGTGGTTCAGGACTTAGTGGTTCGTTTAGTCAAGATGGAAGAGAGCAGATTACATTAAGAGGGTATGATGTTCAAAATGGATTATCTCCTTCTGGTGGTAGTGCCTTAATTGCAAAGTATTCAATGGAATTAAGATACCCATTATCATTAAATCCAAGTGCTACCATTTATGGACTTTTGTTTGCGGAGGCAGGAAATGTGTATAATAACTTTAGTGATTTTGACCCATTTGACGTGAAACGTTCTGCTGGTGTTGGTGTAAGAGTGTTTTTGCCAATGTTTGGAATGTTAGGAGTTGATTTTGCTTGGGGATTTGATCAAGTAGGAATTGATGGAGTAGGTGCTGGACAGATAAATGGGGACATAAAAAATAAAGGTTATACATTCGGTTTCTTCCCTATTATCGGAATGACATTAGGTGATTTATAATTTATCCACTTTTTATTCGTTTAACTTTTTTAACTAAATTATTATGAAAACTTTTTTATCTTCAAAATTAAACAAGAGTATTCTATTTTTATGCGTTTCAATTTTAGGATTTTCGTCAATATCCTCTGCGCAAAGATATTGTTATGTTGATACTCAATATATTTTAGATGCTATTCCTGAATATGCAAATGCTCAATTAGAAATTGATAGACTTTCTGTAGAATGGCAGAATCAAATTGAAGCAAAATTCATTTTGGTTGATAAAAAAAGAAACGATTATGAAGCTGAGGCGATATTGTTACCTGCTGAAATAAAAAAACAAAGGGAAAAAGAAATTAATGACCTTGATGAAAAAGCGAGAGGCTTACAAAAAAAATATTTTGGTGTAGGTGGAGAATTATTTACAAAACGTGAGGAGTTAATTCAACCGATTCAAGATGAGATTTTTGGTGCGATTAAAGATGTGTCTTCAGAAAAAAAATATGCTTTTGTTTTTGATAAAGCAAATCAATCTAATTTACTTTTTGCCGATCCTAAATATAATATTAGTGACTTAGTTTTAAGAAAAATGGATATTATTGTTAAGAAAAAATAAAATTAGGCACGTAATTTGAATAGATAAGAAAGAACTTAAAAACGTATTAAAATGAAAAATCAATCAATAAATAAACAAGTAAACAAAATGAGTAAAAGATTATTAATTATCGCTATCGCCATATTTGGATTTGGTGTATTCAATTCACAAGCACAAACGTCAAAAATTGGTCATGTTGATTATGCTAAAGTATTAGATAGTTTACCAACTAAAATTAAAGCAGATGCTGATTTACAAGTTTATTTAGCAGATGGTCAAAAAACGGTTGCTGATATGCAGGCTCAACTTGAAAAGGATTATCAAACTTATATGTCAGAGCAAGAAATTTTATCTCCATTAATTAAGGAGATGAAAGAAAAAGCGTTACAAGAGCAACAACAGTTGTTACAATATAAACAAGAGTCTTTAGAGGCTGATTTAAAAGTGTTGAATCAACGTTTGTATAAACCTTTAGAGGATAACTTAACTAAAGCAGTTAAAACAGTAGCTGATAAGCATAAATTAAATTACATTTTAGAAGCAAGTAGTTTGTTATATGTTAATGGAGGTATTGATTTAACGAAAGAGGTAAAAGCTGAAATATTGAAATTAGAAGCAGCAAGAGTTGCTAAATAACAATTAGTTTTTTATAAAATTTAAAGGTGTTGGTTTTTAACTAACACCTTTTTTTGTACCTTTATCCTAATGAATAAACCTATAGGCATTTTTGATTCTGGAATTGGTGGGCTGACTGTAGCACATGCTATCTCTAAATTGCTTCCCAATGAACAAATAATATATTTTGGTGATACAGCTCATTTACCATACGGGGATAAGTCTCCTAAGCTTATTCATAGCTTTGTTAAAAATATTAGCCAATTCTTATTAGAAGAAGAAAATTGTAAATCTGTTATTATCGCTTGTAATACTGCCTCTGCTACGTCTTATGAGTTTTTAAGAGATAGGCATAAAGGTTCTTTTCCTATTATTAATGTAATTGACCCAATTATAGAATCCATAGTAAAAGATAAAACGTTAACTAATGTAGGATTAATTGCTACTAAAACGACTATTGAATCAGGTGTGTATCAAGAGAAAATGACACGCCGAAATCCAGATATAGAAATGAATGTTTTGCCAACTCCCTTATTGGCACCAATGATAGAAGAAGGATTTAGTAGAGATAAAATTAGCCACACTATTATTGAAAATTATTTGAGTGACCCAAAATTTAAAAATATTGATGCCTTAATTTTAGGGTGTACACACTATGTGTTAATCAGAGATGAAATTAACGATTTTTTTAAAGGGAAAGTGAAATTGTTTGATTCTACTGATTTGTTAGCGTTAAAGCTGAAACGAATTTTAGAAAAAGAAGGTTTATTGGCGAATTCTAAAGTAGAAAGCAATACCTTTTATGTGTCTGATTTAACCGCTGGATTTGAAGAGTCAGCATCTCGGTTTTATGAAGATGAAGTAAAGTTGGTTTTGAAGTCTTTGTAGTGTTTTATGGTGGTTGATTTGATGAGGTTTTTTGTATGTCCCTATTTTCCCAATTTTCTTCTCGCTATAAATATAATTTTGTTTACCAAAAAATAATTTTACCCCATTGACATTAGCTTTTATTTTTTAAAAAATTCGTACTTCTAACATATACTTATCCATAAAAAGGCTTAATCATAAAATAGACAATTGGTCCTGTGATAGATACATATAACCAAATTGGAAATGTATATTTTGCTAATTTTTTGTGAGATTCTATATTATTTGCCCACCCTTTTAAATACGTCAATAAAACCATAGGGATAACCGCAATACTCAAAATAATGTGAGTGATTAAAATAATGTAATATATAAATGCATCATAACCTAGTTTACTTCTTTCTAACTCATTCACTTCTCCATCATGATTAATGTCTCCGTACTTGGTGTCACCACTTGTAGAATGATATAATATATAGCCGATAAGAAAAAGTATAGATCCTAAGATCGCGAATCGAATCAATAGTCTATGTCGTTTTTTATTTCCATTTTTGATAGATATTACGGCTAAAACTAATAATATAGCAATGCTAATGTTTATTGCAGAGTAGATAGGAGGTAAAAAGCTAAAATCATACCCTTCTATTTTAATTCCAAATAATGCAGCTACGGCTAAAGGAATTATAATGGATAAACCAATTACTAGTTTTTTATACTTAGTTTCAATTGTTTTATTCTCCATATTCCTTTGCAATTAATAATCTAATGTCAATTTCTAATTGATTAACTTCTTTTGGATTTGTTCCATCATAAGCACCTCTAATTCTACCCTCTCGATCTATTAACATAAAATATTCAGAATGTAAAAATCCACCTTCAGCTTTTTCATCAACATCCGCATTTACCTTGTAACCGTGTTTTCCAATGTCGTAAGTGTAGTCTTGTGAAGCGTATAAAAAGAACCAGTCATCTCTAGTATCAACTTCTTTTTCTTTTATATATGCATTTAACCTTGCTAAGGTATCTCTACCTGGGTCAATTGTATGGGATAGAATTAGTAATTCAGCAATGTCTTTTGTGTTCTCATGAAAAATACTCATGTTACGCGTCATGATTGGGCAAATTGAAGGGCAATTTGTGAAGAAGAAATCTGCTACATAAATTTTACCTTTCACAGTTTCGTTTGTAATAATTGAACTGTCATGTGCTGTAAAATAGAACGGAGGAATTGTATGAAAAATCGTGTCAGTTATATTTCCATCAAGGTCGTAATCGTAGTCTTTTTCACCAATAAAAGAGAGTACATTTTTTGATTGTTTTGCTAGTGTATCAGTATCCGAATCACTAGAACAAGACTGTAAGTTACAAACCATAAATGATAGAAGCAGTAACTGAAGTGTAATGGCAAATGTACCTATATGTTTTTTCATTATTCTTAGTTACCTAACGCCACGTTTTTCGTCAAAATCTACCTTTTTGAGTACCTTTAATATATCGAAATAATTACTAACGTCAGAATAACTTCTAGCGCCTGTAAATCCTCTTACATGACCTTTTTTGTCAATTAGAACCATGCTATTAATAAAAGCTTTAGTTCCAACTTCATTATTGGTCGGTGTAGATGGCAAGTCATAAAAGTGTTGGTTAGCAACTCTGAAGTCAAATAATGGTTTTGGATCACCAGTTGCAATTACCCATAAGTTGGGGTCATAGCCTTCAATTTGCTTTACCTCATCTATTAATTTGTCTGAAATTGAATCCACCGGATTACCGTCATGATCTGTTAAAACAGTTAAAATAATTACGTCATCATAACTATCTGTATTCTTTGACAGTTTTGAATAAAATATTTCATCAAAATGCAAAAAATACATACCACAATCATTAGGACAAGAGTTTTGAATGGTCGTTAATACAATAAATTTATCTTTAAACGAATTACGAGTAAGCGTTTTTCCTCCAATTGTAACTAATTCAAAATTTGGAATAGAGTACAGTATTGAATCTTCTACTATTCCATTTGAATCATATGTGTATTCATGCTCTCCTAAATATGGTAACTCAACAAATTTATTTTCAACATTTTTAGCTAAAAAATAAATTAAAGAACCCGGACCAAAAAGTACGAGAATCATTAATCCTAGCCTTTTTAATCCGGGCATAATATAAATGTGTTAAAGTTAAACTCTATATTCGTTCCAAGTTGCTCCAACATAAGCAGCTTCATTTAGTAAATGGAATATTAAATATAAAATAAAGATGATATAAGGTATAAGTACCATCAATCTAAATGTTTTTCTTTCTTCACCTAAATGCATAAATACCATTACAATATACCCAGCTTTAATAACTGTTAATAAAATGTAACCCCATTTAATGAATTCCCAAGCAGCACCTGCGTCATCTTTTGGCCAAACAACCCCAACAATTACTTCAAAAGCAGTAATAATTGAAAGTATAGCAGTTACTTTCCAAATTTCTTTTCTTTTTTTCTTTCCTTCTTCTTCAGAATGATGTGCATCTAAAGAATATTCAATAATATCATCTCTTAACATAATATTCGTTTTTTTAAAATATGATTTAATAATTTAAACTAAATAGTAGAATGTAAATACAAATACCCACACTAAATCAATAAAGTGCCAATATAATCCAACTTTTTCAACCATTTCATAATGACCTCTACGTTCGTAAGTTCCATTAATAGCATTAATTAAGATAACGATATTAAAAATCACTCCAGTTAAAACGTGAAATCCGTGAAACCCTGTAATAAAGAAGAAGTAATCTGCGTATAAGGTTGGACCGTAGGGGTTATGTGTTAAAGTCGCATTGTCAGCCCATGTGGAAATTAGTCCATCTGTACCTGCAATAAATGTTGACCACTCCCAAACTTGAGAACCTAAGAATACAATACCTCCAATTACCGTGAACGCTAACCATTTAACAACGCCTTTTTTATCCATTCTATGTCCTGCTTCAACGGCTAATACCATTGTTACGGAACTTATAATTAGAATAAAAGTCATTAATGCCACATACAATAATGGCAAATGCTCATGTGTAAATGGAAAGTGAGTAAATACTTTCTCTGCCGCAGGCCATTCAGCCGCAGTTGCAGGATTTGAAAATTTAGCGAATCCTAATGATATTAATAACCCTCCAAATGTAAGTGCATCTGACACTAGGAAAAACCACATCATCATTTTACCATAGCCT
>Ga0256824_10001152_pt1 | contig 10206 bp, 9 predicted proteins | sample CV67metaG_FD_191570 | JGI IMG/M metagenome (GOLD analysis project Ga0256824, IMG submission 191570) | Hydrothermal vent microbial communities from East Pacific Rise, Pacific Ocean - CV67 | ecosystem: Environmental > Aquatic > Marine > Hydrothermal vents | place: Pacific Ocean: East Pacific Rise...
AGCAGAATAGGAATCTTTTTATAGTTGATTTTAAATAGATTGTCCTCTCCACTTACAAGTTTTATAGAGATAGAGTTTGAAGCATATATTTTAAGGTTACTTTTTACATGCCCAATTTTAACATTTTTTGCATAGATAACTCCACCTAAAGAGGACTCAACTTCAACATTTGTTGCATGAACTTCTCCACCTTCAAGTAGACCAATTTTTGCTTCATGGCATCGAAGAAGACCTTTATGGCGGTTTATATTAGCAAATCTTGCAAATTGAGTAGAGTCTTGGTGAGTTGCCCCTTCAATACGAAGATTAACCGCTTCAATAATAGCATTCGCACCAATATGCCCATTTACATGAATAGTCTCTGAGACTAACTCAACACCTTCACCTACACTATCTTTAGTTGTATCATTTTGGGCAATATGTATTTCAATATTGTTATCTTCATCAGTTGCAATATTCTCTTCATTTCGTGAGAGTTTAGATTTTCTCATTTTATTGTCAATGATGAGTTTGTTATTGATAACATGAACAAAACCTTTTATTTTACTCTTGTAGAGTTTTTTTGTTTTATTCTCATCTATATATATACTCTCATCAAGCTCTAAACTTAAGTCATCTTTATTGTTTGCATAGCCGCTATCAATAATTTGTCCGTAGGCATTTAGTCCATTTTTACCATATATTGGCTTTATAAACTCAACAAGTATTTCATCTGCATCTACTTCTATAATTTGATTATTTAAATTCTTTTCTTCAAACCAGTATATGAGTTTACTCTCCCTAGTAATAAGAGGTTCAATTCCCTCAAAGAGAGGAATTCTGACTTTTTTGACAAATTTTCCTGCATAAAGGTACTTTGTTAGTAACTTTAGATTTTTAATCATCTCTGAATCAAAAATATTAAGCAAAATGCCATTGAGAGCTTTGATCTTATTTATCTCATTAACAAGCATTGTAAAAATTTCTTTCGCTTTAAAGTTCTTATATGGAATTTTTGAATCTGGGTGTAGAATAATCTTAGGATGTGATGAGTAGATTCCATACTCTATATGATAGTTGAGTGTTAGTTCAGAGTTTGAAACTTTTGTGGGGCTGATACTAAAGAGTTGTTGAAACTCTACATGCTCATTTAAAATCGTATCTTGATCTTGATATGCTTCATTTATATCTGCATTAAAAAGTACAAATTCCGAATTTGAACTATCTTTAATATAGGTGCTTATCGAATTTATTTCAAAGTCACACTCAGAAAAAGGGGTTAGATTTTCTGATGCAAAAGTTTGCATTGAGTTGTTGACATTCTTTGTTTTAATCGTACTCATATTTACCCTTAATACTCTAGTAGGTCACTGTAGTCATATTTAGAAAAGTCTAAGTAGAGTTTTCCATTTTGTTGAATAATTCTAATATCACTATCATATACATTCAAAAATCTTTTTTTTATCTTTTTTCTCTGGTTTGATTTTAGGTCTAAACCTTGAAGATATGCTCTAAGTTCTATTACTTCGCTTTTTTTTGTATTTAGAACTTCTTTTATCTCTTGTACCGGGTATGTTTCTATTTCATGAATTGTTTGAGACTCATTTTCCATCATTAACTTTGTATTTATAAGTTCTAGAATATTTTTGAGTTGCTTATCTTTTGAGCTATATATCTCTTCTATTTTATCTCGTTCATCTCTGAGCATCTGCTCTTTATCGTCTATGAGTTTATCTATTTTCTCTTCTAGTTGGAGTATTTTCTCTTTTAAATGTTTGTTTTCTCTTTGATAGAGTGCTAAAACTGTAGCAACAGTTGTTTTTTGTTTTGGCATACTTACTGAAGCAGCTTTTGTTTTTTCTTCTTGAATCGTGATAATCTTTTCTTGTGTCACTGAATTTTTAGTTGCTATAATGTAAGTAACTCCATCTTCAATAATATAATTTAGTTTTTTTGATCGAAGTTTTGAATTTATCATCTCTTTAGACATTTTAAAGTGTTTTGAATATTCATTTAAAGTAAGTCTCATAGCTATTTCCTTATTTAAGTATTGAGTTAAAATTTATATTTGGCGGGTTAATTATACCTGCCTTTCTGAGCCATATAAGGCAACCACTTTTCTCTGAACCATGTTTATCATTAAATGTATAGAGGCTAGAACGTTTAAACTCGCGTTCACTAAGAAGTGTACTAAAGTCTTTATAGAGTTCTAAAAACTTTTTCAAGCTCTCTAGTGCAATATCTGAAATCATCACTGTTGAAATAGTGTAATTTTTTACCTCTAAGTATCGTGCACAGTCATTAAGACCATCCCCTATATAGTTTGTATTCCCTAAAATATCTTGAAATTCATTTATACTACCTGTATGAACAGCGATACGAATACCTTCAAAATAGGGGTATTTTTTAGATATTTGATCTGAAAAGTGATTAAAACTAAGACCTAGAATCGCACCAAAACCTTTAAGCCTTGGATTGAGTATACAGAAAAAACCATCACCGGTTGAAACAAAACCAAGGACTAGTTTAGAGAGTGCCATATTTGAGTTTATTAACATTTTCTCTATCATCTTTGAGTAGCTTTTAGTCAAAAAATTGATGATTTCTAGTTGTTGCATTGGGTCAAGTTTTGAAAAATTAATCACATCAATAAGTACAATATCAGTTAAAATGTTTTTCTTTGTCTGTTTTTTCATTCTATCTCTAAAAAAGTTTTCCTTTAGTTTATCATAAAAGTTCTTTTAAATGTAGCATATATTATAATTGCGAAATTAAATTTTTAGGAAATTATTATGAGTATAGGCATTTTAGATATTGTAAAACCAGGTGTTCTTTTTGGAGAAGACGTTCAAAAAGTATATGACCATGCAAAAAAAGAGGGTTTTGCAATACCTGCAGTAAATGTAGTCTCTAGTGACTCAATCAATGCGATTTTAGAATCAGCTGCACAAGTTAACTCTCCTATTATCATTCAGTTTAGTAATGGTGGTGCTTCATACTTCGCTGGTAAAGGTTTGAGTAACGAAGATGAGAAAGCAGCTATCGCTGGTGCTATCGCTGGAGCTAAATATGTTCATGCTATGGCTGAAGCTTATGGTGTAGCCGTTATTTTACACACTGACCATGCAGCTAAAAAACTTCTTCCTTGGATTGATGCTCTTTTAAAAGCAGGTACAAAACATTACAGACATACAAAAAGACCTCTATACTCTTCTCATATGCTTGACCTCTCAGAAGAGACTTTAGAAGAGAATGTTCAGACTTGTAAAGAGTACTTTAAACGCATGAATAAAATTGGTATGAGCATAGAGATAGAACTTGGTTGTACCGGTGGAGAAGAAGATGGTGTTGATAATACAGATATGGATAACTCACTTCTTTACACACAACCCGAAGATGTTGCATATGCTTATGAAGAGTTAAACCAAGTTTCTCCTCACTTTACTATTGCTGCCTCATTTGGAAATGTTCATGGTGTTTACAAACCAGGTAATGTTGAACTTACTCCAGTTATTTTAGATAACTCTCAAAAGTATATTCAAGAGAAGTTTAACACTGGCGAAAAACCTGTAAACTTTGTTTTCCATGGTGGTTCAGGCTCACTTCCTTCAGAGATTAGCGAAGCTATCGGCTACGGTGTTATCAAGATGAATATTGATACAGATACTCAGTGGGCGGCTTGGATAGGAGTTAGAGACTACTATGAAAAGAACAAAGCATATATGCAGTCACAAATCGGAAATCCAGATGGTGAAGACAAACCAAATAAAAAGTACTATGACCCTAGAAAATGGCTAAGAGATGGTCAAAAAACTCTAGTTGAACGTGCAGTAGTCGCATTTAAAGACCTAAACGCGATGGATAGAAACTAAATAAATACTCTTAAGGACTCTGTATGTTTAAAGACTTTTTTAAATATGGTGAAAAAGTGGATGGATATGATGTCCGAGTTATAAACGAGAGAGAAGCTCGAGCTGCTGCTGGAATTCTTTTTGTGTTTGGAATTTTGAGTCTTACAAACGCGGTAATGCTTCATCATGGAGTAGTTACTCGTTATTTTATTAGTTTTTTTACTCTTGATTTCCTCATTCGTGTTATCAACCCTAGTTACTCTCCAAGTATGATGCTTGGTCGATTTTTTGTACAAAACCAAACTCCAGAGTATGTTGGTGCTGCACAAAAAAGATTTGCTTGGATGATAGGTTTACTCTTAGCTCTTCCTATGTTTTACCTTCTCGTTCTTAACTGGCAACCAAATCCTATAAAACTCCTTATATGTAGCCTTTGTCTTTTATTACTTATTTTTGAGTCCGCGTTTTCTATCTGTCTTGGGTGTAAGATTTACAATCTTGTTATGCCACAAAAAGCTTCACACTGTCCTGGTGGTGTCTGTGAAATACAGAAAAAAGAGAAAATTCAGACCTTTAATCTTGCACAAAAAATTATATTTCTACTCACTATTGTAGTTATTTCTACGGCTCTCTATGCTTATATGTATAAGTTAGAAAATAGAACAGTTGTTGGTAAAATTCTCTCTCAAAAGATGATGAGTGATGAAAAAAGACAAGCTATCGCGGATGCTGCTTATCTTAAAGCATTAGAAGATTTCGATAATGAAGATGATGAAGATTTTGACTAAAAAGAGTATTAAAGGGAGGTTTTAATATCTTCTATACTCTTTAAATCAGGATTATTTGCATAGTATTGGCGAAGAAGCTGATTTAGCTTGTTGAGGTTAAATCTCCAAAAGTGTTCTTTATCAAACGCGGTATCACTTTGAACTTTTTCACATAACTCACTTGGAGTTAAAGCTCCTTCACTTTTCTGTATAACACTTAAAACTAAGTTTAGTAACTCTTCTTGAGAAGCTTCTGTTGTATCATCATCTACGAGTGCCTTGTTTGGTAAAAAAGCATATATTTTCCATATACTTGCGACTAAGAGAATGATGAATAATATCATCATAATTGTTGATGTGTCTAGTTCCATTTATATCCTTTTTAGGTATTTATCTAATTCAGCTTCGAGCTCTTTGGTATTGATAGGTTTCCCAACAAATCCATCCATCCCTTCACTTAAGAACCAGTCAATATCATCTTGTAAAACACTAGCCGTTAATGCAATTATAGGGGTTAATGTTAGACTCTTTTCCTCTTCATATGACTTTATTAACTTCATAGCGGCAATACCGTTGAGCTCAGGCATATTTTCATCCATTAGAACCATATCATATTTTTTGGCTTTGAACATTTCAACAACTTCAAGACCATTGTTAGCAATTTCGTACTCTATCCCATAGTCATCCATCAGTAGAGAGATGAGCATTTGATTAGTTTTGTTGTCTTCTGCTATTAAAATTGAGCCTTTATATTGGGTCTCTTCTTCAACAATTTTTTGAGATTTCATAAGATTTAAATCTTTTAAGTTCGTATCGTTTATCGCTAGTGCTATTGATTTTGGAGTAAATGGGGCATATAAAGATTGAATATGAGGAAGATTAGCCAACTTGATAGAGCTTGAACGAAGCATCGCTATGGCAGCCTTATCTGAGTTTACTATCTCTTCGTTGTAACTATCATCAGGAATGAAAAATAGAATATCGTAGCTATCCTCAGAAAATTCTTCAAGTTCTATAATGTTTTTTGCACCAAAGTCTAGGAGATATTTTTTAATCAGTTTTGCTTGTGTTTTACAATCATTGCAATTATTTAAAATTGCAAAAGTATAAGATGCAATTTTTTCTTTTTCTATAATAAGCTTTGGTGAGTTTTCAATAATTTCAATAGGCAGTTTAAGTGTAAAGATAGAACCAACTCCAAGTTCACTATGCACACTTAAGTCTCCATTCATAAGAGCTGCAAGTTTTGCTGATATTGAAAGACCAAGCCCTGTCCCTCCATATTTTCTAGTTGTTGAACCATCCGCTTGTTCAAACGCGGAGAAAATTTTAGAAAGGTTCTCTTTTTCAATTCCTATGCCACTATCTTGAACACTTATAATAAGCTCAGAATCTTCAATTGTCACCTTTACTTTTATCTCCCCATCTTCAGGAGTAAATTTGATAGAGTTACTTAGAATGTTTGATAAAATTTGTTTTACTCTTACAGCATCCGTATTTATAAAATGTGGTAAACTAGGATCAATATAAACAGCATAAACAAGGTGCTTCTCATCGGCTTTTGATGCAAAAAGTGCACAAGCATCACTAAATTCATCTACTGTTTCTACCTTATAGGGTGTAATAGTAAATTTTCCACTCTGTATTTTCGAAAAGTCTAATATATCATTTATAATAGTGAGTAAAGATTTACCGCTATTGTCGATAATACTAAGATAGTTTAAAGATTTTTCTTCTGTGGTCCTTCTCTGTAAGATGGTTACAAACCCAAGTATTGCATTAAGTGGTGTTCTGATTTCATGAGACATATTTGCAAGAAATTCATCTTTTGCAAGCTCTGCTTGTATCGCCTTATCTCTTGCCTCTGTAATATTTTTAATCTGCTCCTCAAGCTCAAGAGTCTGCTGATAGACCCTATCTTCAAGTGATGAATTCAGCCTTTCTAAAGAGTCTGTTTGCTCTTTAATCTTAACTGCTATAAGTTCTATGAGTTCGTTAAAAACATCTTTAAGTTCAATAAGATTAGGGTTATTTGGTTCAAAGTATGGACGTTCACTAAAGTTACCATCTTTCATGAGGGTAACAATCTGTGTAATCTCTTGAATAAAGTCTTTGTCCTCTTCAAGATTATTTTCAATAGCAATCATTTGTTTATTAATATTTTGAGCCATTGAGTTTATTTCATCATTTGTATTTGTCTGTATATCATTGGGTCTTTTACTATTAAAATTTAAAAAATTAAAAAAATCATCAATTCCCTCTTCAAGTTTAATAATAGAGTTTTTAATAGAACTAGCAATGATATATGCACTTATAAGTAGAAAAACAATGAGTACAATGGAAGTGGTACTAAGGAAGACGAGTGAAGAGTTGGTATCGTCTATTTCACTCTCAATTGATTTATAAATATTTTGAAAGATTCTCTTTTCAATATCGTGTAAATCGTTAATTCTTTGTGAACTGATTTTAAACCACTCTTCTGAATGAAGATATATTTTAGAGTTCTCAAGTTTTTTGTAAAGTGCGAGTATTTTCATCTCATCAATTGGAGCATTCTTGTTTTTTACATATATTTCAAATGACTTTTTTAACGCTATAGTAATCTGTTTTTCTTTAGAGTAGTCTCTAGTCAAGGAAGTATATCTATCTATAAAGCCATCAAATTTTATTTTCTTAACTAGAAAATCTTTATAAAATTGTGAATTATTTGTTTTTTTGTATCTGATTAAGTCATGAATCATTCCACCGTAACCGATAGTCTTATATATTTCATGTGTTAGGTATAGTTTTAATTCACTATGAATAAGCTCATCCCTAGCAATTGTAAAAAAACTATTTTCATATTTAGCATGAATTTTGTTAAGTCTCTCACCAAGCACACTACCGTCTAGTAACGAGTGTATCTGAGTATCTTCATCATTTTGAGATGAGATTAAACTATGAAAAAGTCTAATATTAGTCAAAGAAATATTATTGGTATGTGCTAGTCTCGCAACTAATGCTCTCTCTTGACCTGCATATTCTTGGTATTGAAGCACTCGTTTTAATATTGTTATATCTTCATTTGTCTCTTTTGAAGTAGTGGTTAGTTTTATACTGTTGAAGATTGAAATTAGTTGATTATTTAAGAGTGAATAGTACTTGAAATATTTACTCTTAGAGGTGTTATTATGATTTATATTCTCCCGAATACCTGAAAGAGAATCTACCGCTGTTTGGAAATCATTTAAATATTTAGTTGTAGTTAGCGGTAAAACATTTGTAGTCAAGGTATTTAAATAGGATTGAAATTCACCAAGAGCTTTATCTGTAGCTAAAATCTGAGTATTCTTTTTTTCTAGAAAATGATGATTAGCCGTTTGATTGAGGTAGATAGTAATCGAGCCTCTCTCTAATTGAATCTGATGAATTAAATTACTAGTGATTTGAATAAATTTTAACTGCTGAAGTTCAAGTTTATTTTGAGAGAGGTCAGTATATTTATCATTGATATTATTAAGAGAAAATACTAAAAGAGTAATAATAGGTAGAGCTATAAGTAAAAGTAACTTTCGTGTAATAGTAAATTTCATGAATTTGCCTGTATTTATAATAATTTTGATTATAACATAAGAATTTTGTTAGTATTACACATTAGGAAAAGATATGAATGATAAAGTTTTTACAAAACCAATAAAGAAGCAGTTTGAGTTTGATGAAGAAGTGGCAGCTGTTTTTGATGATATGCTAGAGCGAAGTGTACCTTTTTATAAAGAGAGTCAAAAAATTACAGAATTTTTTGCTATAAAAAATCTAAAAGAGAGTGGGGTACTTTACGACTTAGGTTGCTCCACTGCAAGTTTACTTTTAAATATACATAGGAAGCTAGATGTAAACGCGGAGCTTATTGGGCTTGATAACTCTGAGGCTATGCTTGCGCAGGCAAGAAGGAAGTGTGAAGCTTATGGTGTTGATATTAAAGTTTTAAACGCGGATATATTAGAGTTTGAGTATCAAAAAGCAGATGTCTTTATATCGAACTATACTCTGCAGTTTATTCGACCTTTAGTACGAGAAGAGTTAGTAAAAAAAATAGCAGACTCTTTAAAAAAAGAAGCGGTTTTTATCTTTAGTGAAAAGGTTATTTCTCATCACTCAAAACTCAACAAAGATTTAATCGAATGCTATTATGGTTTCAAAAAAGAGCAGGGTTATTCAGAATATGAAATTATGCAAAAACGCGAAGCCTTAGAGAATGTATTAGTTCCATATAGTGAAGAGGAAAACATTAAAATGGCATTGAACTCTGGGTTTTCTCACTGTGAAGTAGTTTTTAGATGGGCTAACTTTTGTACTTTTATAGCTATAAAGTAAGTTAAGCATAGAGAACAAGAGGTATGTTTAGTAGACATTACCTTGTGGTTCTGGCTTCTCTTTTTTAAACCACTCTCCCATTTCATCATAAGTAACCATATCCTCATCACACTCTTTATGGTAAAAGCCTTGGAGGTCATAATACTCTTTACATTCACTATAGTATTTTGCTGAGACTCCATTCCTGTTAAAACATCCAGAGAAAAGAAAAATTGTTAAAATTAAGAGTAGAGTTTTTATCATATTCTTCTTAAGCATTTAACATACCTAAACTTTAAATGTTTCTTTAGTTCTACAAAATTCAGTTAAAAAGCATTCATCACATTTGGGGTTTTTAGCTGTACATATATATCTACCAAAAAGAACCATCCCTTGATGCAGAGCATGGAGGTCATTTTTAAACTTTTTAACAAGTGTAGCTTCTGTTTTGATTGCAGTCTTATCATCGCTAAGCCCAAGTCTGTGCGAAACTCTAAAGACATGAGTATCAACAGCCATAAGATTTGCACCAGTGTACTCGATCATGACAACATTCGCTGTTTTTTGACCAACTCCCGCAAGAGTCTGTAACTCTTTTTCATCCATCGGAATTTCACCATTGTATACTTCAACAACTCTCTGCGCCATTGAAACAATATTTTTAGCCTTATTGTTAAAAAATGAGCAGGAGTTTATAAAGCTTTTTACTTCATCTAAATTTGCTACAGACAGTTCATGGACACTTGGGTATTTTTGAAACAGTGAAGGTGTTAAAATATTTACTCGCTTGTCTGTACACTGAGCGGAGAGGGCAACTGCCACTACTAGTTCATAGGCATTTTTATAGGCTAATTCTGTTACGGCCTCATCATATCTCTCAACGAAAAGCTTATGTATTTCTAATATCTCTTTTTTTGTTGCTTTTTTCATAACGCGAAGTTTATCTTATTTTTGCGTTATAATCAAAATATAACAATAACAGAAAGGTACTTTTATGGGATTTTTTTCATTTTTTTCAAAACCAGAAGTAGAAGAGCTTGTAGATTCTCCAGATTATAGCAACTATTTTACAAAGGAACTATTCTCTGAAATAGTTGACAAAAATAGCTCAATGATGCTCTATTTTACAAAACGCGATGGTTGGATAGGTGCAAATAAGATATTTTTTGAAACCTTTAGACTTAAAAATATTGCAGAATTTAGAAATAGATATGAGAGTGTAAGAGAACTATTCTTATCTGAAAGTGAAGAGATTTTTACAGAAGAAGATAAAAGTT
>Ga0256824_10001153_pt1 | contig 10206 bp, 6 predicted proteins | sample CV67metaG_FD_191570 | JGI IMG/M metagenome (GOLD analysis project Ga0256824, IMG submission 191570) | Hydrothermal vent microbial communities from East Pacific Rise, Pacific Ocean - CV67 | ecosystem: Environmental > Aquatic > Marine > Hydrothermal vents | place: Pacific Ocean: East Pacific Rise...
CTCTTTTGTTTCACATTCATACTCACCAAGACGCATTGTTCCGCCCATTGGAGAAGTTTTTGTTCTTACCTGTTTCGAACCAGATGCATCAATAAATTCATCTATAAGATAAATAAGAGGATTTTTGGTTTCACTGTTAAATTCTACAGAATTCGCATCTTCCAGTTTAAGTACATTTCTGGCAAATTCAATCATAGAAAGTTGCATACCAAGACAAATACCCAGGAAAGGGATTTTTTCTTCTCTAGCATATTGAATAGCTGATATTTTACCTTCAATCCCACGTACACCAAAACCACCGGCAACTAAAATCCCATCACAGTCATTAAGATATTTACTTGCACCATCCTCTTCGATCTTTTCAGAGTCTACCCACTTAAGATTTACTCTGGTATCGAGGTGAGCACCGGCATGAATAAGTGCTTCAGTGAGAGATTTATAAGACTCTTTAAGATCCAGATACTTTCCAACAAATGCAATTTTCATTTCATCACTTGGCATAATGATCCTATGAACTAAATTTGCCCACTCATCCATTTTTGGTTCGCAGTTTTCAAGTTCCAACTGTTTACAGATAGGAATAAGCATATCCTGGCGTAAAAAATGAAGAGGTACCTGGTAAATTGTTGCCGCATCTTCTGCTACGATCACAGAATCTTCTTCCACATCACAGGAAAAAGCAATTTTTCGTTTGATTTCAGTAGAAACAGGTACTTCTGCTCTCAAAACCAACATATGTGGTGCAATACCAATACGTCTCAACTCTTGAACTGAATGTTGTGTAGGTTTTGTTTTAAGTTCACCTGCTGCTTTAATATAAGGCAAAAGTGTCACATGTATATTCATCACTTTTGTTTTACCGAATTCATGTTTCATTTGTCTAATGGTTTCTAAAAAAGGTAAACCCTCTATATCTCCTGTAGTTCCGCCAAGTTCTACAATAAGAATATCTTTACCTTCGCCTGCTCTAATGATACGTTCTTTAATTTCATTGACAATATGAGGAACCACTTGGATGGTTTTTCCAAGATACTTTCCTTTTCTTTCATTTTCAATGACTGTCTTATAAACAAGTCCTGTTGTAAAGTTATTATTTTGAGTCAGAGATGTATCTAAAAAACGTTCGTAGTGTCCTAAATCAAGATCTGTTTCTGCACCATCTTTGGTTACAAAAACTTCTCCATGTTCAAGAGGTGACATGGTACCGGGGTCAACATTGATGTAAGGATCAAGTTTAAGTACGCCTACTCGTTGTCCTGTATGTTTAAGAAGTGTTCCTACACTTGCTGCAGTGATACCTTTTCCCAATGAAGAAAGCACACCGCCAGTAACAAAAATATATTTTGTTGTAATTTCACTCATTTAATATTTCCCTTTAATTTACGCAACAATTGGCATAATGATCGTAATAAAATTATCGTTTTTAACAATAAACGGTAAAGATGGCTCATTGAATTCTATAGTAAATTCATTTTGATCGATTTGAGAAATAAAATCTAAAATATATTTAGAGTTAAAAGAGAGTTCAAATTTTTCATTTAAACCGGTATTTAATTCTATTTCTGTTTTAGCTTCAACATTATCTGCACTTAAAGAGTTAAAAATAATTGTTTCAGGACGAAGTGTCATTTTAATTTCCTGTGAAATAGTAGTGATCATTTTAATTGCATCCAGCATCTCTTTTTTTGGAAGTGTGATCGAATGTTTTATTGTTGAAGGTACAATTCTTTGATAATCAGGGAATTTACCATTAATAAGACGAGTATAGAAAAAATAGTTTTCGTTAGAAATAATTAAATTTGTTTCATCAAAAAATATATCAATTTGATCTAAAAATAGCTTTTGAATTTCTAAAATAGCTTTTTTAGGAACAATTAAAGATAATTCTTCTGAATTTGAACTTTCAATGGTTGCAATTGCCAATCTTCTGGTATCTGTTCCAACCAGATCTGTGGAATCACTTTTAATATTTATAAGTGCACCGTTGAGTTCAAACTTAGGATTGTTTGTATCTATGGCAGGAGATATTTTTTTAAGGTTTTGAATAAGACTTAAAGAGTCTAAAGTAATTTGAGGTTTATTTTCACTATTTGGAAAATCAGGATAAGAATTTGCATCAAAAGTAGGTAATTTAAATTTTGAATGTTTTTGTTTAACAATAAGTGTATTATCTAAAATCTCTAAAATGATTTCATCATCTTTTAATATACGTACTATATCAAGAAGTTTTTTACCATTGGCAGTAAAGGAACCTTCTGATTCAATAATAATATGATCTGTAACAATTTTTAAACCTATTTCTCCATCTGTTGCTTTTACAACACATTTACCATTTTGTGATTTAAAAATGATATGTGATGTAATTTGACTGGCATCTTTCTTTTCTAAGAAAGGTTGCAGATTGATGAGTATCGATTCTATAATTTGCTTTTGTGCTTTTATTTTCATTGACATCCCTTATTATTTTTAATAATTTAGTAGATAGTAGTAGTTTGACATGAATATGTGAAAAACCACTTTTTTGTTTGTTCTGACGTTGTACTATGAAAGATTTAATTTAAATCAAATATTCACATTTATTCACATTTAAAATTATATCTTTTTTTTATTCAAGTTTTATAACTTAATTATTGTGACTTTGTGTATCTGTATGAATTTTATTTGAAAGCTCTTCCAACAAGACTTTAAAATTTTCATCATTATCTATGATCTCTGTAATTTTTTTCATCGTGTGAGATACAGCTGTATGATCTTTCATCCCGAAATACATTGCAATTTGAGGCATTGAATTGGGTGTAAGATTTCTTGCCAAATAGATGGCTGTCCGTCTGGCATTTACAACCATTTTTGTACGTTTTTTAGATTTGATATCGGAAGGTTTTATATTTAATTCACGAGAGACGATCTTAACAATATCATCGATGGTAATGTTCTCTTTTTTCTCTTTAAGCTGATCTTTAATGGCATTTTGTGCAAAGTCAAGTGTGATCTCCTGATTAAGCATGGAAGAGAGTGCATTGAGTTTTATGATCGTACCTTCAATTTCACGAATATTATCACCCATATTTGCTGCAATATAATTGATGATCTCATGATTGAGTTGAATACCGTCTAATTCGCATTTCTTTTGGATAATAGCGATTTTAGTTTCAAGTCCCGGAGGTTGTATGTCTGCCATGAGACCCATTTCAAAACGGCTTTTTAACCTATCGACAAGACCTGCTATTTTATTTGGTTGCCTGTCAGCTGTAATAACGATCTGTTTATTGGCATTATAGAGTTCATTGAAGGTATGAAAAAATTCATCTTGGGTTTTTTCTTTACGACTTAGGAATTGTATATCATCTATAAGCAGAAGATCACACTCTCTGAATTTATCTCTAAATCTATCCATTGTTTGGGATTGTAAGTGTGAAGTGAATGAATTCATAAACTGCTCAAGCGTAGTATATATCACTGTTTTACCCATATCTATATGGTAGTTTCCGATTGCTTGCAAAAGGTGTGTTTTACCTAATCCTACACCTCCGTATATAAATAGAGGATTATAAAGTTGACCTGGTTTTTCTGCTACAGATTTTGCTGTTGTGTATGCAAATTGATTTGAATCTCCAACAATAAAACTGTCAAATTTTAATGAAGGGTTCAAATAGGTACTTTTGGATGTATTTTTGTCAGAACTTTGTTTGGTAACAGGAATGGGGGTTTTATGTGTTTTTTTACTTACAGTAATTTCAATTTCGGGGTTTATCTCGTTTTGAAGTTCAAAAAGATGTCTAAGTTTATCTGTATATTTTGTTTTGATCCATTTTGCTATAAGCATATTTGGTGCAGAAAAATAAACAAGATTGGATCTGGAACGTTTTGCATCATAAATCAGTTTTTTAATATAGCGTTCGTATTCTGTTTCAGAAATCTCTTTTTTGAGTTCGAAAAGTACCTTTTGTCCAATATTCATTCTTTTTTATCCTTGATATTTTTTCTGTGTGAACAGATTTTCACATTTTGTAAAGGTTAAAAATCTTAATGTGAATAACTTACGGTATTTTAGCTTAGATTAGCTAAAATAAGGCTATTAAACTTAGTTGAATGATTTTATTCACTATGTGAACAAAGGTGTGAATGAATATTTTAGGAATAGACCCCGGAAGCCGTAATTTAGGCTATTGTATTATAAATTGGGATGGCAAAAAGTTTTCACTTGTAGAAGCAGGTTTGCTTAAAATGAAAGAAAAAGAGCTGCAAACACAAATGATAGAGCTTGTAGAGGGTATAGACCTTATTTTAAAGACCCATAAAGTAGATGAAGTAGCTATAGAAGATATCTTTTTTGCTTTCAACCCAAAATCAGTTATAAAGCTTGCACAATTTAGAGGAGCTTTATGTCTAAAGATACTTCAGGAAGTAGGTTTTTTCCACGAATACACAGCCCTGCAAGTAAAAAAAGCAGTTACAGGAAATGGTAAAGCTACTAAAGAACAGGTAGCATTCATGGTACGAAGACTCTTTGGTATAAAAAAAGAGATCAAACCTTTAGATATTACTGATGCTATGGCAATAGCACTTACTCACCTTCAGAGAGTGAAAATAAGGAAGTCTAATTAGAGAGTGGTTTTGCATTTTTCTGTACAGAGATCATGCGCTTCTTAGGTAAAGTGAATGTAGCTTTTTTGTGACCGGAAACAGATTCCTCAATGATCTTATCAAACATATATACGTCATGCTTAAAATAAGCTAAACCATCTTCTTCATACACTGTAAAATAAAGCATATGTACAGGTACGGATCTACGTAACCTGATCGTTGTCGGTTTGTTTGTTTCGATAATCCTTTCTATATCAGACCTGTTGTAACTTTTTTTTGCATTTGAAAGCAGTATATCCATGAGTTCAAAGGGCTTATCTACTCTCATACAACCGGAACTGTAGAGTTTATAGCGTCTTGTCAACAAAGTTTTATTATCTGTGTCATGTAGATATACAGCATATTTATTAGGAAACATGAATTTGACTCGACCCAGTGCATTATCATCACCGGGATACTGCACAAAGCGGTAAGGTACACGTCTGCTACTATGCATATGAGGTTCCAGTATTGCATAATTTACTTCTACCTCTTTGTTGCCCGAAAAGACATGTATATTATGCTCTTTGAGGTAGTCAGGCTGCTCTTTTAATACAGGGATAAGATCTCTCTTTATGAGGTTGTCAGTTACTGTCCATGTTGGATTGATAACCATATACTCTACTTTATCGGAAAAAAGTGGTGTAGGTCTATCCATTCGTCCTACAACGATACCCATTTTTATGATTTTCCTGCCATTTTTATAGTAACGTAGATTAAAATCAGGAATATTTACTTCAATATGTTCACTTTCAAAACTTTTTGGATAGAGTTTAGTTTTATCTAGGTTCGTGATAATAGCCTGTATATTTTTCTTTGCAGGCTGGTTTAAATAATAGGTCATTGTCTTATCGACTTTTCCGTCAGCCTTGAGAAGATAACGTTTTTGGTAGGTAATAACAGCCTTTTGAAGTGTTTTATCAAATGTCCTGCTTAAAGAAGCATTTTTCGGGTAATCTCCGGATATCTGAAGACGTTTTTTAACCTCTACTACACGACCGTTCCAATTACCAAGTTCCAAAGAAGATTTACTATATTCTATTTTTGGGAACTTATCCATAACACGATAATTTTTAAGAAGTTTAACAAGTTTTCTATATCGTCTCTCCATAGGGATAAGCGAGGTTAAATAAGCATGGATATTTCCATTGACAATGGCAGATGTCAACTGTCCCTGGTTTGGAAATGCTTTAGGGGACATTTCCCAGTCTATTCGAATATCATCACTCTCTTTCAGTGCTTTAAACTTTCTTTGTACCAAGTTCCAGTCTACATCTCCTTGAACGATAAAGCGCACCAAACGCACCATTGAATTGGTAAGCATGAGATCAAGTCTTGCATAGACAGCAGCTTGTTTTTTTGCAGAAACACTGTTATTGTCAAGACTGTATAAAAGTTTTTTAATTCCCTTCTGATCAAATTGTTTATTTTTATAGTTAAACAGAGGATCTTTCAGTGCTTGAATTAGCTGACTCATTTTTTTTGTATTTTGAGAGCCTATCCATAAAGGCTTATTGCCGGTTTGATTATAAATATTTTGTACTATTGCTTTGTTCTGACCTTTGAGGTGTGTTTGCAATAAGCCTTGAAGATTGTTAGTAATATCTTCCATGCCCAGTGGTTGTGCATAAGCAGAAAATTGAATGGCTATAAAGAGTAAAAGTAGTTTTAGTTGTTTCACAGGTAGTTTTCCTTAACGGTTTTTGTATTTTTTATCAATAAGTTTCAAGTATTTTGTAGGTGTGACTTCTTTCATTGCCTGAGCAAGCCACTGTATCTGAAACCATGCCGCTCCGGAGTCTCTTAGGTCAAAATAGTTTTTCAAAGATCGTATATTAAAAGTGACAACCATGTCAACTTTCCAGTTGTCAGAGACAATATGCTTAAAACCGTCTCCTACATTTCTTTTTTTCTTCCCCATTTGAAATGCTTCAAAGAGTGTTTCTGCATCACCTTTACAATCTTCAATGAAAGGCAGAGATGATTTTGCTATGGCATTGGTGATGAATTCACTGTCTTTTTCATATTGAAATTGTAACTTGTCATAGATAGCTTTTATCTCTATGGCCAAGTATTTTTCATCTGTGATAACAAAAAGATTGAATGCAAGCAGTTTTTCCAGGAAGAAGGCAAAACTATCACTGCTTTCCAATGAAGCAACAAATGCATTGATCACTGATGACATGGTATATCGTGTAGATCTTACTGAAATAGCCTGGAGTCTGTGACGTGCGTGTTCTTGAAGTACCCCTCTTGAAGTACCTTGTACTAAAAAGCTAAGTGTGGCATGCTCTATAATAGAATGATGGTGATGTACCCAGGCAAGGTTGGCAAGCAGGTCAGAGTCATCGATGTTGTTAATGGCATCTGTGTCTAAATGTTCCATAGCAGTTTTAACACACGCATTCTCAGAATTTTCAAAAGAGTCATAACAGGTACGTGCAGCTATCTCTGCTACACCAAGTCCGGACTGTTGTAAAAGTGTGACTTTCGGTTTTTCATATTCGATCTGGTACATTTTTATCTTTTCCATTTAGAACACTCCAAAATTATTTGGATACAATTATAGCAATATTAACTAAAGGCCGTAAATGCAACCTAATGAACGTTTTTTTAGCTTTGAAGAAGATTTCAGAGATCCTTATGCAAGAGATCGTGACAGAGTAATCCATTGTTCTTCATTTAGACGTTTGGAGTATAAAACACAGGTTTTTTTAAATCATGAGGGAGACTACTTTCGAACACGTCTTACCCATTCACTCGAAGTGAGTCAGATAGCACGGACACTTTCACGGATGTTGGGACTTAATGAAACATTGGCAGAAGTCATTGCTCTTTCTCATGACCTGGGACATACTCCTTTTGGTCATGTAGGAGGAGATGCATTAGACAAACTTCTTAAAGATGATGGAAGACCTTTAGGATTTGAACATAACTTTCAGTCATTTAGAGTTTTAACTAAGCTTGAAAAACGCTACAAAGATTTTGATGGACTCAATCTTACTTTTGCTACACTTGAAGGTGTGCTCAAACATTCATACCCTTATAAAAAACCTTTTTTAGACGGGATTGATGCACATTTTAATTTAGAGAAGCACCCTTCTCTCGAAGCAATGGTTGTCGACCATGCAGACGAGATAGCATATACTTCCCACGACATTGATGATGGGGTCAAATACGGGCTTATCTCTTTTGAGGATCTTCTTGAAGATACACTTTGTCTTAGAGTCGATGAGATGGTACAAAAAGAGGGTATTACAAGAACTGATAAACTTTACAGACACCGTTTTGTTGCAGGGCTTATAAAGTTATTGGTAGAAGATTTTATGGAAAATTCTAAAGAGAGTGTAAAGAAATATCGCCAAACAGTACCTATTTGTGTCACTTTAGATGCAGAAAAAAAATTGCCTGTAGGTTTTTCCAAAGAGACAGCCACACAGTTAAAAAGACTCAAAAAACTACTCTTTAATAAACTCTATACCCATGAAAAAATAGCTCGTAAAATGTACGCAGGAAAGCAGTGCATTAAAGGTCTATACAAAGCATTTAGAGAAGACAATGACTTGCTGCCTCCTCATCAAAAAGAACTTATAGAAGTAAGAAAAGAAGAGCGTGTCATTGCTGACTACATAGCTGCCATGACAGACCGCTATGCCATGAAAACGCACCATGAAGTGTATGGATTGTCGCTGTAAAATCTATACTATAGTAACTTTTAGATATAATCCGCGAAAATTACAGGGTTTTCCACCCCATTTCAGGACATTTTATGCAAAAGATTAAAAACATTGCCGTTATCGCACACGTTGACCACGGTAAAACAACACTGGTAGATGAACTTCTTCAGCAATCTGGTACATTTGAGGCACACCAGTTGGTAGAAGAGAGGGCAATGGACTCTAACGACATCGAAAAAGAGAGAGGTATTACCATTCTTTCTAAAAACACTGCCATTACTTACGGGGATCACAAGATCAATATTATCGATACTCCGGGTCACGCCGATTTCGGTGGTGAGGTTGAGCGTGTTCTTAAGATGGTAGACGGAGTACTTCTTTTGGTAGATGCACAAGAGGGTGTTATGCCTCAGACTAAATTTGTTTTGAAAAAAGCGATTGGTTTTGGTCTTATTCCTGTGGTTGTTATCAACAAGATCGATAAAGACGGTTCAGATCCGGATAGAGTTTTGGATGAAGTATTTGACCTTCTTGTCGCACTTGATGCAAATGAAGAGCAACTTGAATTCCCGGTACTTTATGCAGCTGCACGTGATGGTTATGCAAAATGGGAAATGGAAGATGAGAACAAAGACATGACACCACTCTTTGATGCCATCATCGAAAAAGTACCTTACCCTGAGGGTTCGCCAGATGCTGACACACAAGCACAAGTATTTACACTTGACTCTGACAACTTTGTAGGACGTATTGGTATTACACGTATCTTTAATGGTAAAGTAAAAAAAGGTGATGAGTATTTACTTGTCAAAGCAGATGGAAGTAAATCTAAATCACGTATCTCTAAGCTTATCGGGTTTAAAGGTCTTGAAAGATTTGACATCGATGAAGCAGAAGCAGGTGATATCGTAGCGATCGCAGGATTTAATGATATTGATGTTGGAGATTCTGTTTGTGATCCACAAAACCCTGTAGCACTAGACCCTATGCACGTTGAAGAGCCTACCCTTTCAGTTATCATGTCTGTAAACAACGGGCCTTTGGCTGGACAGGAAGGTAAACACGTAACGTCTAACAAGATTTCTGAAAGACTGGGAAAAGAGATGGAAACAAACATTGCTATGCGTATGGAACCTCAAGGTGATGCATCTTTCAAGGTTTCAGGTCGTGGTGAGCTTCAGATCGGTATTTTGGCAGAGAACATGAGACGTGAGGGGTTTGAATTTATGCTTGCCCGTCCGGAAGTTGTTACCAAAGAAGAAGATGGTGTGAAAATGGAGCCATTTGAACACTTAGTTGTTGATGTTCCAGAAGAGTTTCAGGGTGTTGCCATTGAAAAACTAGGAAAAAGAAAAGCAAATATGACTTCTCTTACTCCTATGCCTGATGGTACTATCAGATTAGAGTTTGAGATCCCTGCACGTGGACTTATCGGGTTTAGAAATGAGTTCTTGACTGACACTAAAGGTGAAGGTATCATGAACCACTCTTACTTAGAATACAGACCTTATTCAGGTGTAGTTATCTCTAGGACTCCAGGTGCATTGGTTTCTATGGATGACGGTGAAGCAGTAGCCTTTTCTATCTTCAACCTTCAGTCACGTGGTACAATGTTCATCAGTCCACAAGACAAAGTTTACTCAGGTATGGTTATCGGTGAGTCTGCAAGACCGGGTGATCTTGATGTAAACCCACTTAAAGGGAAAGCATTGACAAACATGAGAACATCTGGTGCTGATGATGCTATTAAATTGGTAACGCCTAGAAAGATCACGCTTGAGTCTGCAATGGAATGGATTGAAGATGATGAATTGATTGAGATTACACCTATTTCTGTTAGGATTCGTAAGAGATCACTTGATCCGGTGGTGAGAAAAAGAGCGGCAAGAGACAAAAAAAACGCTAA
>Ga0256824_10001154_pt1 | contig 10204 bp, 8 predicted proteins | sample CV67metaG_FD_191570 | JGI IMG/M metagenome (GOLD analysis project Ga0256824, IMG submission 191570) | Hydrothermal vent microbial communities from East Pacific Rise, Pacific Ocean - CV67 | ecosystem: Environmental > Aquatic > Marine > Hydrothermal vents | place: Pacific Ocean: East Pacific Rise...
AGAGGTAATAGGTGTTTCAATAATAGAACCATCTGATTTTGCCATTAGACCCCTCATTCCTGAAAGCTGTCTAATCTGTGCTGCTGAACCCCTAGCACCTGAATCTGCCATCATGTGAACCGAGTTAAATCCATCTTTATCTTTTTTGATCAAAGACATCAAATCACTTGCAACAGAGTTGTTTGTATCTGTCCAAATATCAATAATCTTATTATAACGCTCTTGCTCTGTTAAAAGACCTTTACCAAACTGCTTTTGAATCTCAATAACATACTCTTTAGCTTTAGCAACTGTCGCCTCTTTTACCTCTGGAACCTTAATATCATCAATAGAAATTGATACACCCGATTTGGTTGCATATTTAAAACCAATATCTTTTAAATCATCCAAAAATACTGAAGTATGAGAGATACCACTTTGAGCATAAATGTAATCAACCAATGCACCAATATCTTTTTTCTTTAGTACTTTATTCCAGTAACTTTGTGGAACGTAATCTGGAATAATCGCTTTTAAAATAACCCTACCTGCTGTTGTATTGATGATTTTACCATCAACAACAGTTCTAATTTTAGCATTTAAATCCAGACCACCTTGCTCGTTGGCAATTAAAATCTCATCAACATTGGCAAAAAGTTTATGCTCTCCAACCACGTCAACTTTCTCTAATGTTAGGTAGTAAAGACCCAAAATCATATCCTGAGAAGGTACAGCAATCGCTTTACCCGATGCAGGAAGAAGAATATTCATCGAAGCAAGCATCAAAATTTTTGCTTCGGCAATTGCTTCATCTGAAAGAGGAATATGAACTGCCATCTGATCCCCATCAAAATCGGCATTAAATGCTGCACAGACTAATGGGTGAAGTTGAATCGCTTTACCATCAATCAGTTTTGGGTGAAATGCCTGAATAGAGAGTTTATGCAGGGTCGGCGCACGGTTTAGTAATACTGGGTGACCCTCAACAACATCTTCCAAACACTCCCAAACTTCATTCTGTTTCTGCTCAATCATCTTTTTAGCTTGTTTAAGCGTAGTGGCATAACCTCTATCTTCTAGCTTTGCCATAACATGTGGTTTAAAGAGTTCAAGAGCCATTACTTTTGGCAATCCACACTCATCCATCTTGAGGTTAGGTCCAACAACAATAACAGAACGACCAGAGAAGTCAACCCGTTTACCAAGAAGGTTTTGTCTAAAACGCCCTTGTTTACCTTTAATCACTTCTGAAAGAGATTTAAGTGGTCTTTTGTTCGCACCTTTAACTGAGTTTCCTCTTCTACCGTTATCAAAAAGTGCATCAACAGACTCTTGAAGCATTCTTTTTTCGTTTCTAACAATAATTTCTGGAGCATCAAGTTCAACAAGTCTTTTAAGTCTCTGGTTTCGGTTAATTACTCTTCGGTAAAGGTCATTAACATCTGAAACAGCAAACTTACCACCATCAAGACTTACAAGAGGTCTTAAATCTGGTGGCATAACTGGAAGAATAGTCAGCATCATCCACTCTGGTCTGTTACCTGAGTTTAGAAATGCTTCAATAACTTTAAGACGTTTAACAATGGTCTTCTTTTTTGCTTCTGATTTGGTTGCTAGAATATCTTGTTTGAGTTGAGCAAACATATCTACCAAATCTAAATCAGCCAAAAGTTCTTGAACAATCTCTCCACCCATTCGTGCATCAAGCCCAGAATCAGGGAAACGTTGATCAATAGATTGATACTGCTCTTCATTAAGAACATCATATTTTGCCAAAGGAGTTGCCCCTTCTGAATCGTAGCAGGCCTCTCCAGCAGATTTTACAATATATGCTTCGTAATAGAGTACACGCTCAAGATCTTTCATCTTAACACCCAGAAGTGTACCGATTCTTGATGGCAATGAACTCACATACCAGATATGTGCAACAGGAGCCACAAGATCAATGTGTCCCATTCTATTTCTTCTTACTTTTGATGTGGTTACTTCAACCCCACACTTTTCACACACAACACCTTTGTAACGCATCTTTTTATACTTACCACAAAGACACTCATAGTCTCTTACAGGTCCAAAGGTTTTAGCACAAAAAAGTCCGTCTCTTTCAGGTTTTAAGGTACGGTAGTTAATGGTTTCAGGCTTCTTAACCTCTCCATACGACCATGATAACACTTTTTCAGGACTTGCAACACGTAAACGCATCGCATGAATATCCATTGGTCTCTCTTCTGTCGTTAAGTTAATTGGTACTAAACCTTCTAATAAATCACTCATTATGCCTCTTCCTCTTTTATCTTATCAAATAAATCTACATCAAGTCCAAGTGCTTGAAGCTCTTTTGTCAATACGAACATTGTCTCAGGTACACCTGATTCAGGAACGCTTTCACCCTTTGTAATCGCACGGTATGCACGGGTACGACCATCAACATCATCCGATTTAATCGTTAACATCTCTTTAAGAATATGTGCAGCACCATAAGCCTCTAAAGCCCAAACTTCCATCTCTCCAAATCGCTGACCACCAAATAGTGCTTTACCACCAACTGGTTGTTGTGTAACAAGTGAGTATGGTCCTGTTGAACGTGCATGAACTTTTTCATCAACCAAGTGGTGTAGTTTAAGCATATACATGTACCCTACATTTACTCTTTCCAACATCTTCTCACCAGTTTTACCATCGTAAAGTTCTGTTTTACCATCAGTATCCATCTTAGCCAAGGCAAAGAGCTTATCGAACTCTTCATAGTTAGCACCCTCAAATACAGGAGCGCCAAACTTAACGCCATTTGCCCAATCTCTTGCATAAATTAAAAGCTCTTCATCTGAAACTTTTGCCAAAGTCTCTTTTGCATTCATAAGATGCGCAACATCTGCAATGGTTACCATTTTCTCTCGAAGATCGCTAATCATTGTCTCTTTATGTTCATCAAACATGCTCTGAATCTGTGCGCCAAGCTCTTTAGCAATCATACCAAGGTGTACTTCAAGAATCTGTCCAATGTTCATCCGCGAAGGTACTCCCAGTGGGTTTAGAATAATATCAACAGTTTTACCCTCTTTGGTATATGGCATATCGATCTCTGGAACAATATTAGAAACAATACCTTTGTTTCCGTGACGACCAGCCATCTTATCCCCTACTTTTAACTTACGTTTGGTAGCGATATAAACCTTTACAAGCTTAGTTACACCATTTGGTAAAATATCATCTTTTTCAAGGATATTTAACTTCTCTTCATGTGCATCTTTAAGCTTCTTCTTCTGTCGTTGGAAATAACTTTTACTTGAATTATATTCCGATTGAATAGCATAATCATAAGAGAGAACCACGCTTCGTAATGCAAAACGGTTAACATCTAAAATAACTTCCCCAGGAATAGTATCACCTGCTTTGTACTCAACCTCACCAACAGTTACATCTGAAGCTAAACTTGATTTAGAGAGTAAATCAGCAATTCGTAAAAGCTCCTCTTTATCGATCATCAATAGTTTATCATGATGCTCTCCATCGAGTACTGATTTTTCTTCTTCATAAGATTGAACCGCTCTTGCATCACGCTCTTGACCTTTTTTAATAAAGACCTTAACATCAACAACAACACCTTCCATAGAAGCTTTACAGTATAGAGATTTATTCACAACATGACCCGCTTTATCTCCAAAGATTGCTCTTAAAAGTCTCTCTTCTGGAGTTGGTTTAATCTCTCCTTTTGGAGATACTTTACCAACAAGAATCATTCCTGGTTTCACGTGTGTTCCAACCTGAACAATACCAGACTCATCAAGATGTGTTAACTCATCTTCACGAATATTTTGAATATCTCTTGTGATCTCTTCTGTACCATGCTTAAGCTCTCTTGCTTCAATCTCAACTTCATAGGTATGAACCGAAGTAAAAGTATCTTCTCTTAAGATTTTTTCCGAGATAATAATCGCATCTTCGTAGTTGTATCCATACCAAGGCATAAAGGCAACACGCATATTCTTACCAATCGCAAGCTCACCCATATCCATATTTGGACCATCAGCAATAACTTGACCAGCTTTTACAACATCACCAAGCTTTGCAGTCGGAGATTGCGTAAATGTGGTATTTTGGTTGGTACGCATATTTTTTTCCATTGGATAATGGTCAATATATACGCCTCCGTCATCTTCCCCTAAAATATAAATATTTTTAGAGTCAACTTTCTCAACACGCCCTGCTCTTTTTGCCTTTACAGACTCCCAAGCATCACGAGATACAATCGCTTCCATACCTGTACCAACAACTGGTGCATCCGTTTTAAGGAGAGGAACAGCCTGACGTTGCATGTTTGAACCCATCAATGCACGGTTCGCATCATCATGTTCTAAGAATGGAATCAACGCAGCAGCTGAACCTGAAACCATTAATGGCGAAATATCAATGAGAGAGACTTTTTTGGTCTCATTCAGAAGAATCTCTCCATTACAACGTGTCTCAATAAGATCATGAACAATTTTTCTATCTTGAATCTCTGTAGAAGCAGGTGCAATGACCAAATCCTCTTCTTGAGTTGCGGTTAAATACACTATCTCTTCTTGAATCATACCATCAATAACTTTGTTATACGGCGCTTCAATAAATCCAAGATCATTAACTTTTGCATAAGTTGCCAATGTGTTAATCAGACCAATATTCTGACCCTCTGGAGTCTCAATTGGACAGATACGACCGTAGTGAGTTGGGTGAACATCCCGAACCTCAAAACCAGCACGCTCTTTAACAAGTCCACCCTCACCAAGTGCAGAGAGTCTTCTTTTATGTGTTACTTCTGAAAGTGGATTGGTTTGATCCATAAACTGTGATAACTGCCCCGACGAGAAGAATTCTAAAATGGTATTTGTAATCATCTTAGAGTTAACCAAATCATGAGGCATAAGCTCATCAAGTGTTCCCGAAAGCGTTGTCATCTTATCTTTAATCGCTTTTTGCATTTTGGTAAGACCGTTGTAAAGCTCATTACCTAAAAGCTCACCAATTGCTCTAATTCTTCTGTTACCTAAGTGATCTCTATCATCAATATGACCTGAACCATTTTTAACTTTAGAAAGATATTTTACAGTATGAATAATATCTTCCGCAGTCATAACAGTTACATATTCAGGAACATTTAGACCCAATTTATGGTTCATTTTCATACGACCAACTTTGGTTAAATCATAACGCTCTGGGTCAAAGAATAGTTGTTTAAGAAAGCTTTTTGCCGCTTCAGCAGTTACAGGCTCTCCTGGTCTCATCACTTTATAGATACGAATAACAGCCAATTGATTTTCATCTTCAATCTCTTCTGTCTGCTTCAACAATCTTAATGACTCTTGATCTGCAATAAATGATTTAATAATAGAATCATCCGCACCCTCTGCTAAATCGTCTGCAATGAGGAATGACTCAACACCAGCATCGATAAGTTTCTTAAGTTTAAGTTCATCCATTCCTGTAACAACATCAAAAAGAACTTCGCCACTCTCTTGGTCAATAACAGGACGAGAAAGATGTCGTTCAACAAGAACATCCAATGGATACTCTACCCACTCCAATCCGTTCTCAATAAGTTTTTGAGCCTTCTTCTTAGTCAAACGCTTAGAAGCAGCAACAACAATTTCTCCATCTAAATCACGGATCTCGTAAGGCGCACGTCCTGAAAATTCTTCAACCGAAAATTTAGTTACAAATCTATTGTCTCTTACAAAAATCTCTTTAGAAGCATAAAATAGTTTCATAATATCCTCTTTAGAGTAGTCTAAGGCTCTAAATAGAATGGTTACAGGAATTTTTCTTCGTTTATTAATTCTTGCATATAGAATATCTTTTGCATCGTATTCAAAGTATAACCATGAACCTCTATCAGGAATAATTTGTGCAGAGTAAATAAGTTTATTAACAACTGTTGTTGCTTCTTCTTCTTTGAAGATAACCCCTGGAGAACGGTGCAATTGGTTTACAACAACTCTCTCAACACCATTAATAATAAATGATGTTCTGTCTGTCATTAATGGAATATCTCTTACATATACTGCTTGATTCTTGATCTCTTTAGCATCAAGTTTTTCCCCACTCTTCTCATCACGGTTCCAGATGGTTAAAGATATATTCATTTTTAATGATACAGAGTAGGTTAATCCACGTTCCATACACTCACGAATGGTATATTTCGGCTGAACAATTTCAGATCCTCTATACTCTAAAGATAATCTATTTTGGTGATCGTGTAGTGGGAAAACAGAACGAAATACTTTTTCAATGGTTGATTCAGTTCTATTTTTAGAATCGATCATCAAAAAGTCATCATACGATTTTTGTTGTAATTGAAGTAAGTTAGGAACAGCAATCTGTCGCGGGGTCTTAGAGAAGTCAACACGAAGTCTATTTCCAGAATGTAAAGAGTTTAACATGGGCGAACCTTATTATAGTATGTTATGTTAATTAAATAAATAAAATGTATAGATATACAAAAAAACTATTGCACAATAGCTTATTGCTATATCCAACAAAGAGTCTTAATTATAATAATAATAATTTTGATTTTGTACTGTTACTAATACAATACAAGAGTTATAATCTACTGTTACTAATGCAGTAGAAGAAAGGGTTATAATAATTTAGTATCCCAAGCAAGAAAAATTTCTTACTTGAAATAGATAAGTCAAATAAGACTTATTTAAGCTCACAAGAAGCACCAGCGTCTTCAACTTGTTTTTTAATCGCTTCAGCTTCTTCTTTAGAAGCAGCTTCTTTAAGTGTTGTTGGAACACCTTCAACTGCTGCTTTAGCTTCTTTAAGTCCAAGACCTGTAATAGCTCTTACAACTTTAATTGCATTGATTTTTTTAGCACCAGCATCTGTAAGAACAACATCAAATTCTGTTTGTTCTTCAACTGCTTCAGCTACTGCACCACCAGCTACTACTGTAGCTTGAGCAGATACACCGAAATGCTCTTCAAATTCTTTTACAAGCTCAGAAAGCTCTAATACTGACATGTTTGAGATAAATTCTAAAACGTCTTCTTTAGTTGTTGCCATAATTAATTCCTTTAATCATTCTTATATTTTTAATTTCATTCTTGGAATCGGAGACTTCAGCTCCGAATATTACGAGGCTAAAGCCATCGTTTCCAAAATCTACGCCTCTAAATCTTCTTCTTTTTTAGTTGCAAGTGCTTGCAATCCAATAGTAAAGTTACGTACAGGAGCATTCCATGTATTAAGTAACATACCAAGAAGTTCTTCTCTACCTGGAAGTTTAGCCATCGCTTGAATCGTTGCCAAGTCAGCAACTTTAGATTCAATTACTCCAGATTTGATTGAGAAGTTATCTTTGTTCGCATCAGCAGATTTATCTGCAACTTTACAAGTTGCAATCTGATCTTCGCCCCAGATAAAGACATTAGTATTAGTTAACTCCATCGCTTCACAGTCTGCATTTTTAAGTGCAATCCCTGCAAGTGTATTTTTGATAACTCTTACTTGTACATCATTCTCTCTAGCCAATGCTCTAACACCTTCTAAAGCCTCTACTGTCATACCTTTGTAATCACATACGATTACAGCACCTTGATCAGCAAACGCAGTAGTAAGTTCATTTACAATAGCTTCTTTTTCTGTTCTAGTCATTTTTTCTCCTTTCGACCTCTAAAAGGGTGGTTATTACCAACAAACTCTTTTCGGAGTTTTATATTAAGCTTTCGCCCCAATTATCTTTAGTCTAGATTAGTTATGCTAAGCATAAAGGCAAAGACATCAATCTGTAGGGGCAAACACATCGGTCTACCTCTACATAAATTATGCCCTAAGCTTTAGGCTTATTTTGCTTTAATATCTAAAAGTTCAGTTGTATCAAGTGTTACAGCTGGACTCATTGTTAAAGATAATGCACCATTTAAGATGTATCTACCTTTAGCAGAAGCTGGCTTAACTTTATTGATAATCTGAACAAAAGTTTCTAAATTCTCTTTAATTTTATCAGCACCAAAACTTACCTTACCAATACCTGCATGGATGTTACCTTTTTTGTCAGTTCTAAAGTTAACTTTACCACCTTTGGCTTCAGTTACAGCTTTAGCTACGTCCATAGTAACAGTACCTGTTTTAGGGTTAGGCATTAAACCTTTTGGTCCTAAAATTCTAGCTACTTTACCAAGTGTTCCCATCATATTTGGTGTTGCAATAACAGTATCAAAGTTAATGATACCCTCTTTGATTTGATCAATAAGTTCATCAGATCCAACCAAGTCAGCACCTGCAGCTTTAGCTTCATCTGCTTTGTCATCTTTAGCAAAAACAGCAACTCTAACTGTTTTACCTGTACCATTTGGAAGTACTACTGAACCTCTAAGCATTTGATCTGCGTGTCTTGGATCAACATTTAGATTCAATGCAAGTTCAACAGTCTCGTCAAATTTAGCTGACTTCAACTCGCTAAGAAGAGCTGTTGCTTCATCTATTGAATATTTTTTTTCTACTTCTATTTTCTCTAAGAGCGCTGCTCTTTTTTTACTTAATTTTTTTGCCATCTATCTCTCCACGATATAAATCTCCCACTCATTAGTGGTCATTAAAAATAACCAAGTTTTTCAACTCTGTTATTCACAACATCACTTAGTCAGCGATTTCAACACCCATACTTCGACATGTACCTGCAATAATTTTTGCAGCCATCTCTTTATCGTCTGTATTTAAGTCAGCAATTTTCATCTCAACAATCTCATTAATTTGAGCTGTTGTTAATGTTCCTACTTTATTTTTAAGTGGATTATCTGAACCACTTTTAAGTTTAGCTGCTTTAAGAATAAGTTCTGATGCAGGTGGTTGTTTGGTTTCAAATGTAAAACTTCTATCTGCATAGACAGTAACAACAACTGGAATTTTAAATCCCTTTTTGTCTTTTGTTTTTTCATTGAAAGCTTTACAGAATTCCATGATATTAACACCACGTTGACCAAGTGCAGGTCCTACTGGTGGCGATGGGTTTGCTGATCCAGCAGGAATCATCATTTTAAACTTTTCAGTTACTTTTTTTGCCATCTTTGTCTCCTTAGATTAAATAGTCGTTTATTTATATAAAATAAAAACTTCAATAATAAAAATTTAATATTTTTATTATTGAAATTTCAAATAGGGGTAATCATAAAGATTAGCCCTATAGATAGTATATTATAATATTTTTTCTACTTGAGTATAAAGAATTTCAACAGGTGTATTTCGCCCAAAAATGGAAACATTTAACTTTAGTTTTCCATGATCAAGATCATACTCCTCTACCATACCTGTGAAGTTAGAGAATGGACCATCAACAATACGAACCATCTCTCCATTTTCAAAGTCAACTTTAGGTCGTGGAGCTTCTTTTTTCTCCATTTTATCTAGAATGACTTTAATATCTGCACTGGTAAGAGGTGTTGCTGTTTTACCTTCCCCAATAAAACGAGAAACACGAGGAAGAGATTGAACTTTATGCCAAAGGTCTGTATCTAGGTCAACATGGGCAAAAACATAACCAGAGTATAATACACGCTCTGTAATCTTTTTCTCACCATTTTTAACTTCAATAACCTCTTCTATTGGCACAATTATCTTCTCTACTTTCTCTTCAATACCATACTCTACCGCTAAAAGTTCAATACCTTTTTTAACAGACTGTTCGCTTCCAGAATAAACCTGAATTGCATACCATTGTAGTGCCATACTATTAACCAACTACCGCGGTTACAATAGATGACATTAATAGGTCAACAAGTGCTAAAAAAATTGATATAACGGTTACGACTAGAAAAACAGCGAAGAATGCTTGTCTTATTTGTGTCTTTGTCGGAAATATAACTTTTTGAATCTCTTCTTTAACGTGTGTAAAATATGTTGTTAACTTTCCCATTGTAATTACCTTTTAATTGTGGCAGGCCAAGAGGGACTCGAACCCCCGGCACCTGGTTTTGGAGACCAGTGCTCTACCAACTGAGCTATTGGCCTAAGAATAAGAGAGGATAAAGACCTCTCTAAAAAAAGTAAAAGAAAAAACGTTTACAGTTTCATCTCTTTATGTGTAGTATGACACTTACACCACTTACAGTATTTCTTCAAAGCAAGCTTTTCTGTAGTGTTTCTTTTGTTCTTAGTGGTGTGATAGTTACGTCTTGTACACTTCTCACAACCTAAGTGAATTGTTTCTCTCATTAATTTCTCCTAAAGAATAAATTACAAAAGA
>Ga0256824_10001155_pt1 | contig 10197 bp, 9 predicted proteins | sample CV67metaG_FD_191570 | JGI IMG/M metagenome (GOLD analysis project Ga0256824, IMG submission 191570) | Hydrothermal vent microbial communities from East Pacific Rise, Pacific Ocean - CV67 | ecosystem: Environmental > Aquatic > Marine > Hydrothermal vents | place: Pacific Ocean: East Pacific Rise...
AAAATATATTTTGTTGAATTTTCACTCATATAACGTTTTTCCTTCTTATGCAACTATTGGCATAATGATTGTAATAAAATTATCATCTTTTACGATAAAGGGTAGAGAGGGTTCATTAAATTCAATGGTGAATTCATTTTTATTGGTTTGAGAAATAAAATCTAAAATATATTTAGAGTTAAAAGAAAGTTCAAACTTGTCGTTAAGACCAGTATTAATTTCTATTTCTGTTTTTGCTTCAACATTATCAGCAGAAAGAGAATTAAAAATAATAGCATCTGAAAGAAGAGTCATTTTTATTTCTTGAGAAATAGTAGTAATCATTTTAATGGCATCTATCATTTCTTTTTTAGGGAGGGATATTTGATGTTTCGTAGAAGAAGGAATAATACGTTGATAATCAGGAAATTTCCCATTAATAAGTCTTGTATAGAAAAAATAATTTTCATTTGAAATAATAAGGTTTGTCTCATCAAAATAAATATCAATTTGATCTAAAAATAATTTTTGTATTTCTAAAATGGCTTTTTTAGGCACAATTAAAGAAAGTGCTTCATTATTGTGTCCAGGGATTGTTGCAATTGCTAATCTTCTTGTATCTGTTCCTACTAAATCAGTCGAATTACTTGTAATATTTATAAGGGCACCATTGAGTTCAAACTTTGGATTATTTGTATCAATAGCTGGAGATATTTTTTTAAGATTTTGAATAAGAGCAAGAGAATCTAATGATATTTGTGGTTTATCTTCAATAGTTGGAAAGCTTGGATAGGCATTTGGATCAAATGTAGGTAATTTAAATTTAGAATTTTTTTGTTTGATAATTAGTGTACTATCTAATATTTCTAAAATGATTTCATCATCTTTTAAAATACGAATAATATCTAAAAGTTTTTTTCCATTCGCAGTAAACGATCCTTCTGCTTCAATGGCTATATTATCTGTAACAATTTGAAGACCAATTTCTGAATCTGTGGCTTTTACAATACACTTTCCATTTTGTGTATTAAAGAGTATATGTGAAGTAATTTGACTAGCATCTTTTTTTTCTAAAAAAGGCTGTAAATTAATAAGTATAGATTCTATAATTTGCTTACTTGCTCTTATCTTCATCGACTTTCCTTATTTTTAATAATATTAGTAGATAGTAGTAGTATGGGTTGAAAGTGTGAAAAACTATCTTTCTGCCCATCTAAACGTTGTTTGCGAGTGTGTTTTATTTTTTTAAACATTCACACTTATTCACTTTTAAAATTATATCTTTTTTTTATTCAAGTTTCTATACATCATTTTGTGTATCTGTATGTACTTTATTTGAAAGCTCTTCAAGAAGTACTTTAAAGTTTTCATCATTGTCTATAATTTCATTTATTTTTTTCATAGCATGTGAAATGGCTGTATGGTCTTTCATCCCAAAATAAACAGCAATTTGTGGCATAGAATTTGGTGTAAGGTTTCTAGCCAAATAGATAGCAATCCTTCTAGCACTTACTACATTTTTTGTACGTTTTTTAGATTTCATATCAGAAGGTTTAATATTAAGTTCTTTAGAAATAATTTTGACAATATCATCTATAGTGACATTATCTCTTTTCTCTTTGAGCTGATCTTTAATGGCATTTTGAGCAAAATCTAAGGTAATTTCTTGATTAAGCATATTTGATAGAGCATTAAGCTTAATGATTGTGCCTTCTATCTCTCTAATATTATCACCCATATGTGTAGCGATATAGTTTATTATTTCAGGGTTTAGTGAGATACCATCTAATTCACATTTTTTCTGAATAATCGCAATTTTAGTTTCCAGCCCAGGGGGTTGTATATCTGCCATAAGTCCCCACTCAAAGCGGGTTCTGAGTCTATCTACTAGTCCAGCTATTTTATTGGGTGGACGGTCAGCAGTAATAACGATTTGTTTATTAGCATTATGAAGTTCATTAAAAGTGTGAAAAAATTCTTCTTGGGTTTGTTCTTTACGTGAAAGAAACTGAATATCATCAATAAGAAGTAAATCACATTCTCTAAACTTATCTCTAAATCTGTCCATTGTTTGTGAACGTAGATGAGAAGTAAAAGTATTCATAAATTGTTCAAGTGTGGTATATATAACGGTTTTACCTAAGTCTATATGATAATTACCTATAGCTTGAAGTAAGTGAGTCTTACCAAGCCCAACGCCACCATAGATAAAAAGAGGATTATAAAGTTTACCGGGTTTTTCTGCTACTGATTTTGCTGTTGTATAGGCAAATTGATTGGAATCTCCTACGATAAAACTATCAAAAGTTAAAGAGGGGTTTAAGTAGGTACTTTTTGAACTACCTTTTTCACTACTTTGTTTTACTATAGGAGAAGGACTCTTTTTAGTTATTTTTCCTACGGTAATTTTAATTTCTGGTTTTACTTCATTAAATAGTTCAAAGAGGTGTATGAGCTTTTCTGTGTATTTACTTTTAATCCATTTAGCAATAATCATATTGGGTGCTGAAAAATAGACTATATTTGAGCGAGAATGTTTTGCATCATAGACAAGCTTTTTAATATAACGTTCATATTCTATTTCAGAAATCTCTTTTTTAAGTTCAAAAAGTACTTTTTGTCCTATATTCATTCTTTATTTCCTCTTACTTTTCACATTTAATATAAGTTTTAAACCTTTATGTGAATAACTTTTAGAATTTTAGCCAAATTCAGCTAAGATAGCGTTAGAAAAGATAGTTGAATAATTTTATTCACTATGTGAACAAAGGTGTGAATGAATATTTTAGGAATAGACCCCGGAAGCCGTAATTTAGGGTACTGTATCATACATTGGGATGGAAAAAAGTTTTCATTAGTTGAAGCTGGTTTACTGAAAATGAAAGAGAAAGAATTACAAGCTCAAATGGTCGAAATGGTAGAAGGTATTGACCTTATTTTAAAAAATCATAAAGTAGATGAAGTGGCGATTGAAGACATCTTTTTTGCCTTTAACCCTAAGTCGGTTATTAAGCTCGCACAGTTTAGGGGGGCACTCTGTCTTAAGATACTTCAAGAGGTAGGTTTTTTTCATGAATACACAGCCTTACAAGTGAAAAAAGCAGTCACTGGAAATGGGAAAGCAACCAAAGAACAAGTTGCCTTTATGGTGAAGCGTCTCTATGGTATAAAAAAAGAGATAAAACCATTAGATATTACCGATGCCATGGCAATAGCACTTACACATCTTCAACGTGTAAAAATGCGTAAGAAATAAGGTTTAGTTAGAGAGAGGCTTAGGTGTTTTTTTCTTCACAGATATCATACGTTTAGCAGGTATTTTAAAAGTAGACTTTTTATTACCATCAACAGACTCTTCAATAATTTTATCGTAAAGATAAATATCATGTTTAAAGTAAGCCAATCCATCTTCTTCATAGACAGTAAAATAAAGCATATGAACAGGTATAGCTTTTCTTAGTCTAATGGTGGTTGGTTTATTACTCTCTAAAATTTTAGAGATTTTTTCATCACTATATTTACCTCTTGCATGCACTAAAAGGGTATTGACTAAATCAAAAGGTTTTTCAACTCTCATACATCCTGAAGAGTAGATTTTGTATCGTCTACTTAGTAAAGATTTATTGTCTGTATCATGTAGATAAACAGCATATTTGTTAGGGAACATAAACTTTACACGACCTAAGGCATTGGTCTCTCCAGGAAATTGTACAAAACGATATGGTACATGCTTAATACTCTTTTCATAAGGATCCAACATCTCTTGCGTTACTTGTATCTCTTTTTTACCACGGAAAACATGGATATTATTCTCTTCTAAATACATAGGGTTTTCACGTAGTACATGAATGAGGTCACGCTTTATAAGATTGTCAGGGATGGTCCAAGTGGGATTAAGGACCATATATTCTAATTTATCAGAAAAAAGCGGTGTAGGTCTATCTATACGACCTACAACAAGACCCATTTTTTGCAGCATTTGTCCATTACGATAATAACGAAGATAAAAATCAGGGATATTGACTTCTATATGTTCTTCTTCAAAAGACTTTGGATAAAGTTTTGTTTTATCAAGGTTAGTAATAATGGCTTGTATATTATTTGAAACAGGTTGATTTAAATAATAGGTGACTGTTTTATCTATTTTCCCTGTCACTTCTAAAAGATATCGTTTTTGATAGCTAATGACAGCACTTTTTAATAAGGTATCGAACTTACTGTTGATTTTTGCACTTTTAGGGTAATCTCCAGAAATTTGTAAACGTTTTTTTATCTCTTCTATACGACTGGCACTGTCTCCCAATTTCAATACCTTATTACTATAAGGGATTTTAGGGAACTTATTCATCACACGATAATCTTTTAAAAGGGTTACAAGTTTTTTATAACGTCTTTCTAAAGGTATTAGGGAGGTTAAATAACCATAAATATCTCCATTAACGATAGCAGAAGTGAGTGCCTTTTGACTGGGAAAAGGTTTAGGTGACATTTCCCAAGTGGATTGTATGTCATCACTCTCTTTAAGTGCGGTCATTTTTTCTTGTACCAATGCCCAATCTACATCACCTTGAACAATGAAACGAACCAATCGAACCATAGAAGAAGTAAGTATCAAATCAAGTCTTGCATAGACAGTGGCTTTTTTCCCCTGAGAGATTTCGCCATTATCTAAAAGATAAAAAAGACGTGAAATAGAAGCTTGATCAAGAGATTTATTTTTATAATTAAACAGAGGATCGTTTAATGCTTGTATGAGGTCACTGGCTTTTTTTTCATTTCCTTTACCTATCCAGAGTGCTTTGTTTTGGGTATGTGTATAGATATTTTGAATGATACTTTTATTTTCACCTTTAATACGTGTTTGTAAACCATGTGAAATATTTGCAGAAATATTCTCCATAGAGAGAGTTTGTGCAGGTAGAGTGTTAGAGAATATTACTATAAAAAGTATGAGTGTCAAAATACGCAAAAAAAATCCTAATCTTTAATTATGCGTATTATATCTAATTTTGTTATTTACTTATTTGTAGTGTTTATCGATGAGTTTGAGGTACTTAAGAGGGGTTACTTTTTTCATTTCTTCAGCCAACCATTGTATTTGGAACCATGCAGCGCCAGAATCACGTAAGTCAAAATAGTTTTTAAGACTTCTAATGTTGAATGTTACCACCATATCTACTTTCCAATTATCTGATACGATATGTTTAAATCCATCCCCTACATTACGTTTTTTCTTACCCGATTGCAACGCTTCAAAGAGCGCTTGAGGATTATCATTGAGTGCTGTTACAAAAGGAAGTGAAGATTTAGCAACGGCATCTTGTAAAAAATTCTCATTACGTTTACATTGAAAAACCAATTTGTCAAAAATGGCACGTATTTCAATTTGAAGATAATCTTCCTCTGAAATAACAAAAAGGTTGAGAGACAAAAGTGTTTTAAAGAAAAAATCAAAGCCTTTTTCACTTGCAAGTGAAGCAACAAAAGCATTGATAACAGAGGACATGGTGTAACGGGTACTGCGTACAGAAATTGCTTGGAGTCTATGACGGGCATGCTCTTGAAGTACACCCCTACTAGTACCTTGTATCAAATAAGAGAGTGTTGCATGTTCGATGATAGAGTGATGGTGATGTACCCAAGCAAGGTTAGAGAGAAGTTCAGAATCATCGATGGCATTAATAGCCTCTGTATTCATCTCTGTCATGGCATTTTTCACACACTCATTTTCAGAGTTGTCAAAAGAGTCATAGCAGGTTCGTGCTGCTATCTCTGCTACCCCTAGTCCAGACTGCTGTAAAAGGGTTACTTTTGGTTTTTCATATTTTATGTGATACATTTCTATTTCTTCCATCTCTTTGCCCTCTGTGTATAGTAGTTTATTCTGCTACAATTATAGCACTATAATTTGAGGAATACGATATGCAGGCCAATCAAAGGTTTCACAGTTTTGAAGAAGATTTTAGAGACCCTTATTCAAGAGACAGAGACAGAGTTTTACACTGTTCTTCTTTTAGACGGTTAGAGTATAAAACACAGGTTTTTTTAAACCATGAAGGGGACTACTTCCGTACACGTTTAACACACTCATTAGAAGTTTCTCAAATTGCACGTACACTTTCACGTATGTTAGAACTTAACGAAACACTTGCAGAAGTCATTGCCCTTTCACATGATTTAGGACATACACCCTTTGGTCATGTAGGAGGTGACGAATTAGATAGACAATTAAAAGCAGATGGCAGACCTCTAGGTTTTGAACATAATTTTCAATCTTTCCGAGTACTGACTAAGCTAGAAAAACGTTATAAAGAGTTTGATGGACTCAATCTAACTTTTGCCACATTAGAAGGAGTGATGAAACACTCTTACCCCTACAAAAAACCTTTTTTAGAAGAGTTAGATAAACGTTTTGAATTAGATAAACATCCTAGTCTAGAAGCGATGGTAGTTGACCATGCAGATGAGATAGCCTATACCTCACATGACATCGATGATGGTATCAAGTATGGACTCATTACTTTTGATGACTTACTCCAAGACACACTTTGTTTACGTGTAGATGAGATGGTGCAACGTGAGGGTGTGCAAAGAAGTGAAAAACTTTATCGTCATCGTTTTGTAGCGGGACTCATCAAGTTACTTGTAGAAGATTTTATAGAAAATTCTAAGGTTGGTGCAAAAATATATCGTCAAGAGAGTCCCATTTGTGTGATGTTAGACGCAAAAGAGAAGTTACCTGTAGGTTTTTCAAAAAAGACGGCTACAGAGTTAAAAATACTTAAAAAACTCCTTTTCAATAAACTCTACACCCATGAAAAAATAGCACGAAAAATGTACGCAGGAAAACAATGTATCAAAGGACTTTACAAGGCATTTAGAGAAGACAATGATCTTTTACCTCCACATCAAAAAGAGCTTTTCGAAAACAGGCGTGAAGAGCGCGTAATCGCTGACTATATCGCAGCGATGACAGACCGTTATGCCATGAAAACTTACCATGAAATATATGGTCTAAGTTTATAAAAATCTATACTATAGTAAGTTTTGGGTATAATTCGCGAAAATTTATAAGGTTCAACCCTTAATCTTAGGACATTTTATGCAAAAAATTAAAAACATTGCCGTTATCGCTCACGTTGACCACGGTAAAACAACACTTGTAGACCAACTCCTCCAGCAATCTGGTACCTATGCAGACCACCAAGAAGTGCAAGAAAGAGCAATGGACTCTAATGATATTGAAAAAGAAAGAGGAATTACGATTCTTTCTAAAAATACTGCTATTACATATGGTGATCACAAGATTAACATCATCGATACTCCAGGTCACGCCGATTTCGGTGGTGAAGTTGAACGTGTTCTTAAAATGGTAGATGGTGTACTTCTTCTAGTAGATGCACAAGAAGGTGTTATGCCTCAAACTAAATTCGTTCTTAAAAAAGCGATTGGTTTTGGTCTTATCCCTGTTGTTGTTATCAACAAAATCGATAAAGACGGTTCAGACCCAGAGAGAGTACTTGATGAAGTATTTGACCTTCTTGTTGCACTTGATGCAAACGAAGATCAACTTGAATTCCCAGTACTTTATGCAGCTGCTCGTGATGGTTATGCAAAATGGGAAATGGAAGATGAAAGTAAAGACATGATTCCATTGTTTGATGCTATTATCGAAAAGGTACCCTACCCAGTAGGTTCTCCTGAAAATGATACTCAGGCACAAGTATTTACACTTGACTCTGATAACTTTGTTGGACGTATTGGTATTACACGTATCTTTAACGGTAAAGTAAAAAAAGGTGATGAGTACCTACTTGTAAAAGCAGATGGTTCTAAAACAAAATCACGTATCTCTAAACTTATTGGGTTTAAAGGTCTTGACCGTATAGAGATATCAGAAGCAGAAGCTGGAGATATCGTAGCTATCGCTGGATTCTCTGATATTGATGTTGGTGACTCAATTTGTGATAAGTCAAACCCAGTAGCTCTTGACCCTATGCACGTTGAAGAGCCTACACTTTCAGTTATTATGTCTGTAAACAACGGACCTCTTGCGGGTCAAGAAGGTAAACATGTAACATCTAACAAAATTCAAGAACGTCTTGAAAAAGAAATGGAAACAAACATCGCTATGCGTATGGAACCTATGGGAGATGCATCTTTCAAAGTTTCTGGTAGAGGTGAACTTCAAATTGGTATTTTGGCAGAAAACATGAGACGTGAAGGTTTCGAGTTTATGCTAGCACGTCCAGAAGTTGTTACTAAAGAAGAAAATGGTGTTAAAATGGAACCATTCGAACACCTAGTAGTAGATGTTCCAGAAGAATTTCAAGGTGTAGCCATTGAAAAACTAGGAAAAAGAAAAGCAAACATGACTTTACTTACACCTATGCCTGACGGGACTATCAGACTTGAGTTTGAAATCCCTGCACGTGGACTTATTGGGTTTAGAAATGAATTCTTAACGGACACTAAGGGTGAAGGTATCATGAACCACTCTTACCTAGAGTACAGAGCATACACAGGAGTTGTTGTATCTAGAACACCTGGTGCACTTGTATCTATGGATGATGGTGAAGCAGTAGCCTTCTCTATCTTCAACCTTCAGTCTCGTGGTGTTATGTTCATTAGCCCACAGGAAAAAGTATACTCAGGTATGGTTATCGGTGAGTCTGCAAGACCTGGTGACCTTGATGTGAACCCACTTAAAGGTAAAGCACTTACAAACATGAGAACTTCTGGTACAGATGAAGCTGTTAAGCTTGTAACACCTAGAAAAATCACTCTTGAATCTGCGATGGAGTGGATTGAAGAAGATGAGCTTATCGAGATTACACCAGAGTCTGTGCGTATTCGTAAGAAATCTTTGGATGCAAATGAGCGAAAAAGAAATGCAAGAAACAAAAAGAACTCTAAATAGTTTTTTTATTTCGCTGTATCTTTGACTGAACGAATACATTTCGTTCAGTCATCTACTTTCACACTCTCTTTTCACTAAGAGCTCTTCAACTTAAAAGACTATTTAACCAAACTCTTCTCAAGTATTTATTTCACGTAATCATGACACTATGGGTATTAAGATAAAATATTAAAATATAGTGATATAATTATTTGTTATATAATTATATTTAAAGGAGAACACATGGAAGGACTTATTCCATTAGCCATACAATTATTGAGTGGTGCCGCTGGAGGTAATATCATTGGTAAAATTTTACCAAAGCTTAATCTAGGAACTCTAGGGAACTCACTTTCTGGTATTTTAGGTGGAGGGCTAGGTGGATATTTACTTAGTACACTAGGCGTAGATGCAGGACCAAGTGGTGCATTAGACATAGGTTCTATTATCGGTAGTGTTGCTTCTGGTGGCGCTGGTGGTGGTGTGGTTATGTTTGTAGTAGGGCTAATCAAAAAAGCACTAGCCAAATAAATAGTTCTTTTATTTCACTGCATCTTTGACCGAACGGCTTCGTTTCGTTTGGTCATGTACTATGCGTACATTCCCTCTCTCCCACTCACACCGTTCCGCCAAATCTACAGCAAACTAAAAGACTATTTTAATAGTGACTCTAAATTATTTTCTTCATATGCTTTTTTAAATTTTCTAACAGTTGGTGCTAAATAGTCAAAAAATTCGGCAGAGTTATTACATTGATTATTTACTATTTTACAAATACCGAAAGTTTCTTCAATATCATTAAAATAGATACCATGCGTACCTATTTGAAAAACAAGATAAAAGGGTTCATCATCGGCAATAAAGTGATATGACTTTAAGGGTATTTTATGTGTTAAATAAAATATTTTTTCTTCATCATCTTTGAAAAATTGATTTTCTTCAATTTTTAATAAATCAGTTAAGAATAATCTGATACTTTCAATTTCATTTTGTCTCATGTATTTCCTCCAACCCTCAACCCACTCACCCAAGCAAAGTGAAAATTAAACCCTCCTCTATCTCCATCCACATCTAGTATCTCTCCTGCGAAGAAAAGGTTTGGTATAAGTTTAGACTCCATAGTTTGGGGATTTACTTCTGTGGTGTCTATGCCTCCTGTAGCTACTTCTGCACCCTTGAAGCCTTTGGTGTTAGAGATGCTTAGCTTTAGGTTTTTCATGGCGTGCACGAGTTTGTTTATCTCTTTTCTGTTGAGGGCATCTTCTGTGCGTACTTTACATTTGGACTGTTCTAGTATGATGGGTATGAGTTTTTTATTT
>Ga0256824_10001156_pt1 | contig 10196 bp, 8 predicted proteins | sample CV67metaG_FD_191570 | JGI IMG/M metagenome (GOLD analysis project Ga0256824, IMG submission 191570) | Hydrothermal vent microbial communities from East Pacific Rise, Pacific Ocean - CV67 | ecosystem: Environmental > Aquatic > Marine > Hydrothermal vents | place: Pacific Ocean: East Pacific Rise...
ACAATTCAGCTAACACCTCTCCATGAAAAGAGGCTGATTTTTGTTGTGAAACAATTACTTTCTGTTCTTCATTATCGTTCCAATTTAATCGCTTTTTTTGCTGAACAGATAAGTACAGTACTCTAAAAATATAAAAATTAATGTTCTGATCAATTGTGCTACAAAAAGCAATAGATTTAGGTAAATAAAATTTTAAACCAGACCAGCCTCCTTCTCTTTCGGAAGTAATAATTTCATTTTGATACCCTGACAAGGCTCTCGAAAGAATTGTTAAGCGCGGCTTTAAAGGTTCTAAATAAACAGTACGCACCTCTAATTCCTCATCAACTTTATGAGTTAGTTTTTTATAAAACTTATGAATTCTTTTAAATATGAGCTGATCTATTTCCATTGTTAATAGCAATGATGTATAATTTCAAAACTAAATAGATTCTATTCATTCTTAAATGATAATACTCATACTTTTTTTATAGATAGTTTTTTTTGTTTACCTACTTTATTAAAAAAAATAAGAATGCTATAGAACCTAATAATTAAGGTTTAAACATATAGTAAATTGCTTCAAATTTTAATACTAAATCTTTTTTACATAAACTTTGTTCTGTATTTTTACCTCTATGAAATTAATAGTATTTAAAACCATTCTTTTATTAGGTGTATTGATAACTCCTTTAATATTGAACACTATTAATCAATATCAGAATAATAATATTTTTTGCGATTTTAATGCAGAAGAAGAAGAAAAAAGTGAGTCTGAAAATAATGAAAACGAATTAGAAGATTTTATTATTAACCTCAAATTAAACACTTATTTTTCCAAATCTAAAAGCGTTCCTTTTAATCAAGAATATTCATTATTTACCTCTATTTTTAAAGAAATAGTATTACCACCTCCCAAACTAGTTTAACACTTTTATAAACCAATAAATGAGAATCTAAACTTCTCGATTAACTAACAAAAGATTAAAAAACTAAAAATGGGAAAAGCATTTTATAACAACATTGTAAAAAACAATAAAGCGTGGGTAGATAGCAAATTAAATTTAGACCCTCAATATTTTGAAAAATTAGACGAAGGACAAAATCCAGAATTGTTATGGATAGGTTGTGCTGATAGTCGTGTGCCAGCAAACGAAATTATTGGTGCACAGCCAGGAGATGTTTTTGTACACAGAAATATTGCCAATATGGTTTTACACACTGATATGAGTATGTTAAGTGTATTGGATTATGCGGTTAATGTATTAAAAGTAAAACACATTGTTGTTTGTGGGCATTATGGTTGTGGTGGTGTTGCTGCAGCAATGAACAATCAGCACATTGGTTTAATTGACAATTGGATTAGACATATTAAAGATGTTTACCGTTTTCATAATGATGAACTAGACGCAATTAAAAATGAAAAAGATAGATACGATCGTTTTATTGAGTTAAACGTAATTGAACAAGTTTATGATTTAGCAAAAACATCTATCGTTCAAAATGCTTGGGAAAAAGAGCAACCACTTTCAATACACGGTTGGGTATATGGAACAGGAGACGGTATTATTAAAGATTTGGATGTAAACTTTAAGTGTGATAAAGATTTATCTGATGTTTACCAATTAAGTTTTGAGTAATATTTTCTCACATTAAAATCTAATCCCTGTTAATTTTGTGTTAACAGGGATTTTTGTTTTGTTCTATTAATTATATTAGGCATACATTTGCTTATTCATTAACAAATGGCAAAAAAAATAGCTCATATTATTTTATTTACGTTTTTCACAATTTTTGTGGCCAACTATGCTGTGAACCAATTTGATCATCTTAAAAAAGATTCTATTACTAATATAGAAGAACAAATTGAAGAGGAAATTGCAAATGAAACAGATGATTTGTTAAACAACAATTTTTTTGTTTTTCAAAGCGTAATCAGAACAATCTCTTTATTTTCTTTCGATTTAAAAGAAGAAACGACAGTATCTTCAATTAACAATACTGCATTTTCTCCGCATGGATTTCATACTGCAGTATATCTAGACCTCTGCATTTTTAGAATTTAATTCTACGACTTGCAAAGAATATTTTTTCTTTTTTAGCCTAGCTTAGGCATTCTCAAAATCAATTTCTCATTTATTTTTATTATTTATGGATTCATCCATTTTTAATGAGGCTCATTTGCTTCATCAATTAAAACATTATTTACCATCACAAAATCCGTTAAAAGATTTTGTTCATCACAACTCGCTTCATGCATTTCAAGAAAAATCTTTTCATGAAGCAACATTGCATGCGAACACATTGTTTGGCTACAAAGGTTATTTAGGGTTACGTGAATACAGAACGCTTTATCAAAATGGTAAAATCAGTGCTATTGCTCTAAGCAACAGCATTAAAAAGCATCAAAAAAATGAAGCTGAATGGAAAGAAACCCTATTAAATAAAAACATAGATGAAAATACAACCGAACGTATAGGAGCAGTAAGAAACCAATGGAAAAGTAAACTAAAAATTAATTTAGATAAAGAAGTTTTTCCTTTTTTAGTACGTTTATTAAGTTCCTTTTTTGACCAAGGAGTAGCCATTTGGCAATACCCTGCTCACCACAAAGGTTTTTTAGAATCATTACAATATATTGAAACAAGAAGTAAACAAAGTATTTTAAAAAGCAAGAAAGCTAGAAAATTACTATTAGACAAAAACACGAGTATCACCTCTTTGTTAAAGCTTTTAGTGGGTGATGAACAGTATTTTGAACATTATGTTTTTGATATGGCCTTTTATCATCCTGGCTGGTCGGGAATGGTAGCAGTACTCGAAGAAAGCCCTCATTTATTATACGATAAGAGAGCTATAACTTTAGAAGAATTCATTAAAGTAGAACTCATTTTAGAGCTAGATGTACTATACAGCAAATTTCATGATGTTTGGTCGCCATTGGGTTATAAATTAACAAATACGAACCCTAACCTTTTTGCTAAAGTAGAAAATACTGAATTATTTGATGCCTACAAAATTTGGCAAGAAGCTTATGAATGGACTTACTACACTGATGTTTTAAATGGAGTAAAATTAGCTCATCAAAAAAATAAACCAATAACAAAAGAAGTTTTAGCTCCAAGTTTTCAAGCATTTTTCTGTATTGATGATAGAGAGCTTTCATTACGAAGCCATTTAGAAAGTTTTGATGCCAATTGTGCAACTTATGGAACACCCGGGCATTTTAACATTGTAGCAATGTACCGCCCAGATAAAGGAAAATTTACCACTAAAGTATGCCCTGCGCCATTAACACCAAAACATCTTTTTGTAGAAAAAAATCCTAATCGGAAAATAAAAAAAGATCGTTTCTTTCATAAAAAAACACATTCTGCTTTTTTAGGATGGATATATGCTCAAACTCTTGGTTTTTTAGGTGCGTTTAAATTGTTTAAAATTATTTTTAAACCAACACTTTCTGAAGCTACCAACTATGCTTTTCAACACATGCATAAGGATGCTGAATTAGTTTTTGATTACAACCCTGATTACAAAAAGAATGATGGTTTACAATTCGGTTTTACGTTGGATGAAAAAATTAATATCGTTGAAGGGATTATTAAAAGTACAGGACTAACTAGCAACTTTGCTCCTTTGGTTTATTTTGTTGGACATGGAGCTTCGAGCACCAACAATCCTTATTATGCGGGTTATGGTTGTGGTGCTTGTTCTGGAAGACCTGGCTCTGCCAATGCTAGAGCTGCTGCTGCAATGGCTAACGATAGTGAGGTAAGAAAAGCTTTAAAAGAAAGAGGTATTGATATACCTAATGCTACTCAATTTATTGGAGGCTTACACGATACAACTAGAGATGAAATTGCTTTTTATGATGAAAAATTATTAACTAGCAAAAACCTTTCTTTACACAGCAACAATGTATCAACTTTTAATCAAGCATTAATTGCCAATGCCAAGGAAAGAGCCCGAAGGTTTAATAATATTAAACTATCACTCTCTCCTAAAAAAACATACAAAAAAGTAAAAGACCGTTCGGTTGCTATTTTCGAAATCAGACCAGAATACAACCATGCTACCAACACACTATTTATTGTAGGACAACGAGAGTTAACCAAAAACCTTTTTTTAGATAGACGTGCATTTTTAAATTCTTACAATTACAAACAAGATTCTGATGGGGCTCAATTGGCAACCATTTTAGGAGCAGGAGCAGGAGTTTGTGCTGGTATTAATTTAGAATATTATTTTTCTAGAATTGACAATGAACGACTTGGAGCTGGTTCTAAATTACCACAAAACATTGTTGGTTTAATTGGTATTTCTAATGGTGTTGAAGGTGATTTAAGAACAGGCCTTCCTTATCAAATGGTAGAAATACACGACCCATTAAGACTACTAACCATTATCGAGTGTTCTCCAAAAATTGTTGAACAAGCTATTAATAGTAATGACGGTGTAAAACAATGGTACGCCAATAAATGGATGAACTTAATTGTATTAAACCCTGACGATAGTGAGTTTTACGAATATGATGGAAGCAACTTTAATCAAATTACTATTCCATCACAAACCATAAAAGAGGTAGAAACTGTTACTCCATTTTTTGAACAGTCTAGAGAAAATTTACCTGTAATGTATATTAATCAAAAAGCTTAAAACTATGGATATGAATTTAATAATCAACTTGTTTATCCTATTGCCTGCTTTAGGATTTTTGCTCACTTTATTGGTAAAAGATAAAGAAGAAAACGAGCGTATATTTATTGGAATAACCAACTTTATTTCTGGTTCCATCTTACTATTGTCTTTATTTTTTATTGGCTATTGGGGATACAATGGTTTTGAAACCATTAACATTAAAGAATTTAGTCTTTTTCAATCAGACGATTATATCTTTTTAATCGATTTCTTTTTTGATGCCATAACAGCTACCTACTTATTAGTTGGTTCCGTAATTACCTACATTATTGTAAAATATAGTGGTTATTACATGCACAAAGAGAAAGGATTTAAACGTTTTTTTAGTACCGTAATGTTATTTTTCTTAGGGTACAATGTCACCATTTTTGCAGGAAATTTTGAAACACTTTTTATTGGATGGGAAATTTTAGGAATCACTTCATTCTTACTCATTGCATTTTATCGTAACCGTTATTTACCCGTAAAAAATGGTATTCGTGTTTTTGGAATTTACAGAATTGGAGATGTTGGAATTTTAATGGCTATGTGGGCTAGTCATCACTTGTGGCACGAAAATGTTACTTTTTTAAAGTTAAGTAATTATGAATTGGTTCACGAACATTTAGCAGGTCATACTTGGATAGGTGTTTTTATTTCTTTTATGATTTTAATAGCTGCGGCTGCAAAATCTGCTCAATTGCCATTTTCCTCTTGGTTATCTAGAGCAATGGAAGGCCCCACTCCATCAAGTGCCATATTTTATGGTTCTTTATCTGTTCATTTTGGAGTGTTTTTATTATTAAGAACCTTCCCTTTTTGGGAAAACCAATTATCTATTCGCATATTAATTGGTGTTTGGGGATTAGCAACAGCTATAGTTGCCGAAGCTGTAGCAAGAGTTCAATCCAATATTAAAAGTCAAATAGCTTATGCTTCGGTTTCTCAAATAGGAATAATGTTTATTGAAGTTGCCTTAGGATTGGAATATTTAGCTTTGCTTCATTTTGCTGGAAATGCTTTTTTAAGAACCTACCAATTATTAGTTTCTCCCTCTACGGTTAGTTATTTACTTAGAGATCAGTTTTTTCATTTCACACCTAAAACAATTACTGTAGAAGAAGGCTTTTCTGAAAAAATAAGAAACACACTGTATGTTTTAAGTTTAAACGAGTTTTATTTAGATAGTATTCAAAACAAAATTATTTTTAAAAACATTAAAAAACTAGGCAATTACCTCAATGTAATTACCCTTAAAAATGTATTGTATTTATTTATTCCTTTTTATATAGGTTCATTATACATTCGATTTAATGAACACCTTATCCCTAAAGAAATGATTAACTTTTTTGCTTTTGGGTTTTCTTTATTTGGGTTCTTAATGGTGTTAAGAGCATTTTCGGAACGAAAAAGCCCCAAACTAGCTTGGATACTTATTTTTCTAAATCATTTTTGGACCTCTTTATCTATCTCATTTAACGAAGATTTTGCATGGCAAGAAATAGGTCTATACTTATCAGGAGTTATTGTTGCAGGTGCCATTGGCTATTACATTTTACATCACCTTCAAAAAAAAGAACCAAATTATTTTTCTCTCAATCAATATTATGGACACGTTTATGAACATAAAACACTTAGTTTAGTGTTTTTATTAACCGGTTTAGGTTTAATGGGTTTTCCTATTACCTACACCTTTGTTGGAGAGGATTTGATTTACAGTCATATAAAAATAGACCAGTATTATTTAGCATTTTTCAGTGCGTCAAGTTACATCATTGGTGGTATAGCTGTAATTAGAATTTATGCCCGATTATTTTTGGGTAACCACATTAAAACATATCATCCAAACCCATTAAAAACAGCTTAATAAAAAATTAAAAATAACCTAACTTTTAAATTATGAAAAAATCAATAATAACAGACCTATTAGCAGGTTTAACCGTAAGTTTTGCTGCTCTTTCTTTAGGTGCTGCATTTGGAGTAATGTCTGGAAGAGGCGCTTTTGCGGGGATGCTAGGTGCTGCAGTTATCCCAATTATTGCATCATTGTTTGGCGGAACACGAGTACAAGCTTCTGGACCTACAGCTCCAATGACAGCTATTACAGCATTAGTTGTTGCTTATGCTTATGAACATTTTCCGGATGGAAAAGAATTGGCAGAACAGTTTATTACACTTATTATTTTAATGAGTAGTTTATTTATAATGTTAGCAGGTATTTTTAGATTAGGGAAGTTTATTGCCTTAGTTCCAAATGTTGTTGTTCTAGGTTTTATGAATGGTATTGCCGTTTTAATTTGGATTGATCAACTTAAAAAACTATTTGGATTAGCAGGGAAATCAGCTATTGAAGGAGGTATATTAACCAACTCAATCATTGCTTTTGGCTGTTTAGCTTTAATTTACTTATTACCTATTTTGCTAAAAAAAGTTGGTATTCCTGATCACATCAGACGATTTATGCCTTCTATTTTTATCACCATTTTACTTTTAACTACCATTACAAGCGTTACAGGTATTGATGTAGCACGTGTTGAATTAGGAAGTAGTATAAAAACAGTAAGCGATTTTTTCACTTTAGTTACATCTTACTTTCCAACAGATTCTCATTTATTTACTTCTGAGATGTTACTAGCAGCACTACCTTATGCGCTTCAGCTGTGTATGTTAGCTTATTTAGATTCTTTACTAACAAGTTTAGTTGTAGATAAAATGACTAAAGAAACCACCAAATACAATAAAGAGTTAATAGCTCAAGGTTTAGCAAACGGTGTTTCGGGATTATTACAAGGAATACCTGGAGCACAAGCTACAATTCGTTCGGTACTTTTGATTAAAGAAGGAGCACAAAATCGTGTAGCAGGTATTTTTGTAGGTGTGTTTGCTTTATTAGGTTTCTTAGTGTTTAGTAATTTAATTGTACTAATTACTTCGGCAGTTTTTGTAGGTGTTTTATTTAAAGCAGGTTTAGATGTTTTAGATCGCGATTTTGCAATGGCCTACTTTAAAAACAAATGGTTTAAAGACAAAAAAAGAAATATACAATTGCTCTTTATCCTTTACACTACTATAATTACCGTTGTTGTAGATTTAAATATGGCTGTAATTTCAGGAACTGTACTATTCTATATTGGTAAAAAGTTTTTTGGTTTTACAGATGCAGAATCTGACTTTGAGGAATACCATACTGACAACATGTTAGGACAAGATGTTGAAAATGAAGACTTTTTTGAAGCAAAAAAATTGTGAAAAACTAATAATTAACTTGCTGTGCTTTATAAGCTCAGCAAGTTTTAGTCAACTACAGAAAAAATGTTAACCTTTATTATTTAAATCAAAACTGGGCTTATGCTGGATTAGGTTATAAAATTAATAAAGCAACTACTATTTATATTGGTTACATAAACCAATACTTTCCAAAACCTGATGGAGTTAGAATAGAGAATAATCATACATTAATGCTGAACTTAGGGTATATTCTATATTTTAGAAAATAGAATTGACTACCATTATATATTTGAGCGGAAAGCTTGATGGATATAATCTAACTCTTGTGTTCTTCTTGCATTTTCACCTTCTACACCTCTCATAATTTGTATTTGTGCTTTTGATGCTTCAACTGTATTTCCTAAAACATACCAATTAACAGATTCAGTAAAAGGATGAGTTGTTAGTGAACCTTGATAATGATAGATGTCTTTTAAATTTTCTTCGAAAGGAGAACCAAATAAATCATCTAAATGAATTAAATTATCATGAACATCAACAACTATATCTTCATGGATATTTTTATGTGCTGTTTCTACTAAATCATCTATTACCTCTTGAACAAACTTGTTATGCTTACCTTCTACAAACAAAATCCCCAACACCAAATACTCTGCATCATCTCCAACAGCGTTATCTTTTACCCCCACAATGTGTAATTCCATATCTGTTCGTTGTCGATTAACAGTATGCTCAGAAGGAGTATGGAAATGCATCTGTTTAAACGTATATTCAGCTGAATTTGCTCTAATAAAACTGTTATTTTTCAACTCTAATTCAATTGTATGTTCTTTTTCTATTAAAGTATCTATCGTTTCATTAATATGAATTTCTATCTCGCTAAAATGGCGTGTAGATATTCTCGAATTAATATTAATAGGTGATTGGCAATTATCGAGTAAGGTATCTTTTAAATCGTAAACTTCAATTTTCACAAATCGTCCTTCTCTATTGTGTGAAAAATCGTTGCAATCTACAAAAAGAAAAAAAGCAATTACAGCAACAACAAGTCTTAAAAAAAATGTATTCACGTTTCTCATAACCAATATTATTATATACTCAAACTTATTAAATCTTTTAATGCTTCTACCGTATCTTCATCATCTGTTAATGGTTCGGCAATGGCTACATTACAAGATAAACGTTGTGGTAAACCACTTTTTATTAAGATGGCTGCATCAACTAGCAATCTAGTAGAAACTGTTTCTGCCAAGCCTAATTCGGTAAGATTTCTGATTTTAGCGCCCATTTTAACGAGTTTTTTAGCTATATCCTCTTCCACTCCTGTTTCGCGAATTAAAATTTCTGTTTCTATTTTTGTTTCGGGATAAACAAATGATAAGGAAACAAAACGCTGACGTGTTGATGGTTTTAATTCTTTAAAGCCTTTTTGATAACCTGGATTGTAGGTTGCAATAAGCATAAAATCATCTTTGGCGGGTATGGTTTCTCCTGTTTTATCGATAAATAAAGTTCTTCGGTGATCGGTTAAGGAGTGTAATGCAACAATAATATCAGGACGAGCTTCTGCTACTTCATCTAAATATAACATTGCTCCTTCTCTAACAGCTTTTGTCATTGGCCCATCTATCCAAACAGTTTCTGCTCCTTTAATGATGTAACGACCAATTAAATCGGTAGCCGAAGTTTCTTCGTGACAAGCAACGGTGTATAGTTTTTTGTCCATTTTATGCGCCATATATTCTACAAACCTAGATTTACCTGTTCCTGTTGGCCCTTTAAGTAAAAGTGGTAGTTTGTTTTTATAAACGTGCTCAAAAATAGTTTCTTCTTGATCTATTACTTTATAAAATGGTATGCTCATGTTTTTTTTAGTTTTAAAGTTAAAAGTTTGTCAAGTTAAAAAGTTTTTTATCAACTGATTACTTTATACTCTTTTAACTATTTTTTTTTGCGTTAGGGATAGCAGCGGTATCCTTTTTTTCTCAACTACTCTTCGACTCCGCTCAGAGTACAAAAGAAAAAAAGATATAGCGAATAGCCTGTTAAAACGCCCTAATTAAAATTAAAAAAGGCTGGAAAAACACTTCTGAATTCCCAACCTTTTAATCAACCTAACCTAATATATTATTCTTTTATTAATGCTTCATCTGTTGGTCTTCCGTATTGGAAGAAATTAATGATGTACAAGATAATACCTGTTGAGAATACTGTTGCACAAACAATTAATATTACGAAATGTGGTTGAATTTCTAGTTGAGTTTCCATAAAGTCAACCCCCATAATTCTTTCCATATATACTTGAGCAACTC
>Ga0256824_10001157_pt1 | contig 10192 bp, 8 predicted proteins | sample CV67metaG_FD_191570 | JGI IMG/M metagenome (GOLD analysis project Ga0256824, IMG submission 191570) | Hydrothermal vent microbial communities from East Pacific Rise, Pacific Ocean - CV67 | ecosystem: Environmental > Aquatic > Marine > Hydrothermal vents | place: Pacific Ocean: East Pacific Rise...
TGTTTTCAACATCTATACGCGTATAGAATGGTGATTCTATATATTTTTGAAGTTTGTGCAGAGTTGATTGCACTTTTGTATAAAATTCTCCACCAATATCTGAGGAGAGACTATCTAGCATTTTTATAGCAGTGTCTGCACTTTTTGATGTGACTTGTTTTTGGGAAAGTACAAATTGTTTACCATCATCAGCACGAATTACACCGTAGTTTCCTTCCATTAGTTTATTGAAGTCTCTTTGTACAGTTTTTGTTGTGGTATCCCATTCTCTTGCCAATTTTGAGATAGAGAGAGTCTCTCCGTCTTGTAACCTTTCCAATATCTCATTATGTCTTTTGTATTGTCTTGGTAATGCCATTACATCTTCCTTCTTCGTTTTGTATAGTGTAGTAAATCATATGGACAATAACTGTCTGTATCTAATCGTATCATCTTTTATTAAAAGCTAAGGAGTAATTGATGATTAGAAAAATAGATAAAGCAATTGCAAATGCAGAGGTTGTATTGGTATTAGCCGGTGCTGGTATGAGTGTAGATTCAAATTTGCCAACTTACCGAGGGAAAGAAGGGTTTTGGAATGCCTATCCACTTTATAAAGATTTACAAAAAAATTATGCTTCCATGATGTCGTCTAATGGACTCATAAAAGATGCGTACTTTGCTTGGGGTTTTTTTGCACATCAGTATAGACTTTACAAAAATGCTGTACCACATAATGGATACATAAATTTATTGAAACTGTGTAAATCGAAACAAGATTATTTTGCAGTGACAACGAATGTCGATGGACTTTTTCTAAAAGCTAAGTTTCCCAAAGATAATGTACATGAGGCTCATGGGAGTATTCATAAACTGCAATGCAATATACCTTGTCGGAGAAAAGCATGGGAAATCGATGCGTTAACGGTGGAGATAGATTATGCCACAATGAATGCCTTTGATCCTCTACCTCTGTGCCCTCGGTGTGGTGCTATTTCTCGTCCAAATATATGTATGTTTGGTGATACTGATGAGAGCTATGTATGGGAAGAGGCTCAAGCAAGTGCCAAGAATTTTAGAGACTGGAGAGATAGGAATAAAAATAAAAAGATTCTCATGCTTGAAATAGGCGTAGGTGTCGATGGTCTCAAAAGACATGCGAAGCAATACCTTAACGAGTTTTCAGATGTCACCTTAATTCGCATCAACCCTGAGCATGACAGTTCATACAATGAAGATACGATCTATGCACAAATAGGCTGTAGGGATTTTTTCAATGAACTTACATAAAAATTTTCATTTGAAAAACCTATCAAACCATTCATAAAGGACAAACTTTTCTTCTGCATCAAGCTCTGCATTATATTTACAGCTTGCTTGAACGATTCGATTATTTTGTACTTCTACGGCAAAGATTAATTCATCTTCACTGCAAAAACCATAGATTAGTGAAAGTCTATTTTTCACTGCTGAAGCATAATTTAAAAGACAATTATGCAAACTGTCTCCCCAGTCAAAAAGCTCTATATTACTTTTTGGAAGCAGCACTTTATAGCCGTTAAAAAAGATGCATTTTTCTAATTCTTTTTTTGTATAGCCAAACAAGTATTCCTCTGCTTGAGCAATTGATTGGCAGTTCAAAAACTCATCATGTATCGCTACTATCGTACATTTAACCTTAGAAAAATATTCATCTATCTCTGCATAGTCATATGTCAACATATTTAAAGTGTCTCTCAACAAGTAAAATGTTCTATCTTCTTCTGTATTAATCTCAAAAAGCTTTGAAATTTGTTTTTCATTATAGTATTGTTTTAAAAACAAAATAAAGGTTTCTATCTCTACCCAATAATCATTAAGATACCGAAGAGAAGGTAAGGAGAGAAGTTTTACAAGTATATTTGGGTCTGTAATCGTACGACTAAATACATAGATGCATCCAGGATGAAAAGAACTTACGCTATCCATCTGTCGGAGGTACTCTGTATATGCAGCTTTTTTTACAGACCTCTCTGTTCTGTAGTTTGAAATTTTGGCAATCCCCTGAGCAATATCATATACTATGTTTTCATCAGGTAATACTGTATCAACTTCTTTCCAATAATAATAGTCTGAGGAGTTTAAATATGGATGTTTTAGGAAAAAGATTATTTTTGAGAGTGTAAGCTTTTTACTCTTAGCATACTCTATATCAAAGTAGTGAAGTTTTTCTATATTTTGTACAAGTTTTTGTTCCATTGTTTTGTAAATATCAGTATCAACTTTGGTTTCATATGATTTCGTCATCTCTCCACTCTCATTGATGAAAATTGTATAGATATTTTTGTATTCAAATGTTATGGTATTTCTCATCAGATTAATAGACTTTGGCAAGGAAAGAGCATACCCAATGCCAATACCATCTTCTTTTTTAAAAACTTTATATTCAAAAGAGAAATTGAGATCATGTTCACTAACAAATCGATAGTAGTTCTGCCACGCCAAGTTAGCATTATAAAAATGTTCATTTTCGCACTCAGTACAACGGTATGCTATCTCTTGTTTTTTATCTTTTATAGCAAACTCGGTATGTCCACAAGAGCAGATAAATGTGTCCACAACATAATTTGTTAAGAGTTTTTGATAAAAGAGTTGTTGCTGTGTATCGAGATCAACTGTAAGCTTCCAGGAAATCTCAGACCGGGGCTGATCTATGCCAAAAATAGATTTTTGTGATAATGGATTATTGAAACTTGACAAGCTCATTTGTAGAGCCTTGACGTTATATGCGATTTGATGACTTCCATAATTGGACTCCCTTGATTGATATATCAAAAGAGTAACTTTTTATATGGACACTCTGTGTCTATGTGTTGCTTATTTATACTTTAATTTGAGTACATTTTCCTGATTCTATTAAATAAAACTCAATAGTTGCATTAAGTTTTATTTCCTCAAAATTCGCTTTCCAGTATCTAAACAATTCAGAATCCCATCTATCTGTGATTAATATAGCATGATATGTTTTATTGGGGCAAATCCCCTGCATATGCCGTACTACTTCCCTTAATGCTCCTACAAATGTCAAGTGACCTTTCTTTCTTCTGGCACCAACATACTGCTTATCGTGTAAAGAGATAAAGTATGCTTCTTTATGACATGTTCCACCTTCTATACCAGGGTAACAATTGACAGGTACTCTTGTACTATTACCAACGATGTCTACCAATTCTGAAACTTTTAATCCCTTCCCTTTCTTTGCAGTTGCTACTTCATCAATACCAGAAGCAATTTCACTTACGCTTTCTATAAACTCACCCATCATCCACTCCTTTGTTTTTACTTTCATTTATGCTCAAAATATTACTATGGTGTAGCATCTATTGCTTTGCTTTTCCAGGTAGCAAGTTTTAAACGATTACATAAATATGCTTCAATTGTACGCATGTCAAAATCTTCAATATTGCAGCTAACATTCAATGCAGATATAAAGAAGTTTTCATCTACCATTGCATCATAACTAATAAGCTCAACAAATACCCAAAAATCTTTTAATCTTTCTTCTCGAAAGTTTTTTGCACTATAGTACCCATTTATATAGTCTTCTTTGATATATCCTCTCATTTCCTTACTGAAAGAGGAAAGCTTGCATTTTTTTCTTGTGGGAGAGATATAAAAATAGTTTTGATCCTCTATACTAAATTTTTTTAGTTCATTTTGTGCTTGAACTTCTTCATGCTTATTTCTTCTTGTGTCTATTCCCCCAGCCAATAAACCGACATAGGTTCTATACGCATATATTTTATTTATTTCTGCAGTAAACCCATCTAACTGTATTTTCATGATAAACCCTTTTCTCTTTATATTCGTAAATAACTGAAATTATTAATATCTGTACTTCCTAGAAGTCTTACCTAAAGCTTTACTTCTGTAACGATACACAAAGCCAAAGCCCCGTTGCTTAGAGATGTTTTCCATTAACATATCGGCATAGTTATAACCTATTTGCATCTTCCTCTGAAGATAGCTTGTGGATCCATTTTTACTCGATATAACAATTTTCTTTGCTACCCGCATTCTTTGTTTGTACTCTTTTGTATATTTCATTTTGTCTCCTCTGATTTAAAATGATATAGAACATAGTGGACAGCTGTTGTCCTTGTACTAAAGTATCATGCTAACATGACTTAAGGAGGTCTTTATGACAAGAACATTAAACAGACTAAAAGGATGTATGTTAGGACTGACTATCGGTGATGCAATGGGTGCTCCTGTAGAATTTATGAAACGTGGGACATTTGAACCTATTACAGGGTACAGAAGTGGTGGGAAGTTTCGTCTGAATGCAGGTGAATGGACAGATGATACTGCTATGGCACTTTGTCTGGCTCAAAGTCTTATAGATTCCAATGGTTTTGATCCCATTGATCAACTTGATAAATATTTAGAATGGATAGATACTGGTTATATGAGTTGTATAGGTAAAATGGTTGGACTTGGTAAAACTTGTTGGAGATCATTGTTTAACTACAGAAGGAAAGGACAGCCATATACAGATATAAAAAGTGAGAAATTTTCAGGTAATGGCTCTTTGATGCGTTTGGCACCTATCTGTATTTATTATGCAAATAATTTGGATCTGGCCGTACATTATGCTGCGTTGAGTTCTAAAACCACACACGGTTCACCTATAGCTGTAGATTGTTGTAGATATTTTGCCTATGTAATTCTGAAGCTTGTGCATGGAGTTGAAAAGGACACACTTTTTTCAGATAGCTTTGTATCTGATGTCCATAAGTATTTTACTGATGAACCCTTGCACAAAGCACTTAACTCTATTATTCAATGCGAGTATATTTCAAAGGGTGTAGATGAGATACAAAGTTCAGGCTATGTTATCCACTCACTTGAAGCTGCACTATGGAGCTTTTATCATACCAATACTTTTGAGGAAGCCATACTAAAGTCTGTTAATCTTGGAGATGATGCCGATACTGTTGGTGCTATTACTGGGCAATTGGTTGGGGCTTATTATGGAGTGGATGGGATTCCTGATAAACTATTGCGAAGATTGAGTCATTTTGACTTGATTGAGGCAGTCTCTGAGGGTTTCTTCAGTCATGAAGATGCTTTTAGATAGAATTAAAAGATTATTTATAAAGGGAATGTAGATGTTGAGTAGTATAGAAAATAATATTGTAAACACAGTTTGGTACAAGAAGTTTTTTAATGTGTCTAAGAGTCGCTTATCAGATGATGAATATCAAGCTATGATTGCTGAATTAAATAGAGTGATTCAGGAAAAACTTGACAATAAGGAACAAGTTGTTGTGTCTAGTTTTATACCTGGTAGTGATTGGAGTGGAACTGTATGGGATCCCATTTATACTAAAGCTTGTGGCTTTGATTTTGATCACTCAGCACAGTTTTTTGGCTTGCTTGTATGTCAAGTTTTGATAGATAGAAAAGAGACTTGGTATTTTATAAAACAGGATGTGGCTAGAGGCATGATATATTTTAGACCTCAAGAAAAGCCTACAGAAACTCTAGTCGAACCTAGTGCTTCTTATGATGATTTGAAAAATAGATTTAATAACTAAAAATGCAAGGAATTGAAATTGACACCAAAAGAAATAATAAATAATTTTCAAAAAAGTAGTATTGAACAAATAAATTTAGATTTCAAAAATGGGAGAACAGTAACTCAGTCACAAGCTGGAACAGAATCTGAATCTAGTAAAGATTATATAGGCAGAGTAGTTTTTGAGTTTTTTCAAAATGCCGTTGATAGAGCAGATGAAAATATTTGGTTGGAATTAAATAAACAAGAATTTATAATTTCAAATGATGGAGACCCGTTTAGTATTTATCAAGGTGAAGATGAGAAAGGCAAAAAAAGTGATTTTTATTCACTTAATTCTATTCATAATGGTGAAAAGATTCCTGGAGAATCTGCAGGAAATAAAGGTGTTGGTTTTAAATCTTGTTGGAATATTAGCAGTCATGTAATAGTAGAATCTAAGAAAAAAAATGAAACTTGGGGATTTGAACTTTTTAATCCAACCATATTGAAAAATTTTGAAAACAGTGAAATAAAAGAAGCTATTAAAAAATCTGGAAATAAAGTTCCATCATTTTATTTCCCAAAATATTATGAAAGTAAAATTGATAATTTTCAAAATGGAGCTGTTACAAAAGTAACTATTAAGTTTGGAAAAGATGCTACTAAGGCTTATAAGGAAATAGAAAAAGAGATAGTAGAATTTAAAAAAGCTAAATTTTTCTTTCTTAATCAACTTAAAAATAAAAGTAATAAAGACTTTGCTATTCATATTAAAATTGATGAAAAAGTTATAATACTAAAATCAAAAGATAAAACTTGGAATATAGTTAACATAAAGGATAATCCAAATTTTGAAAATGAGCTTGTAGAATTAAAAGAATTAAAACAAGATTTTAATTATAAAAATATACCGAATGAGCCCAGTATTGCAATTGCATTACCCCCAGATAATATAGCTGTGATAGAGGCAAAATTTTATACATATTTACCAACAGAAAAAGAATGTGGGTTCAATGTACTAATACATGCAGATTTTGCACTTGATAATGCAAGAACATCAATACCACCTAATGAGTATAATAATAAAATTTTAGAGATATCTGCAAGAATGTTGGTACATGAGTTATTAAATAATAAAAATTTACATTCATATAAGAATTTTGCAAGATTTTTGGTACCAGCTAATAACAACAATAAATTTAGTAACTTAGTATGGGGTGAATTAAAAAAATATAATAATTTAACAGAAATTTTAAAAAAGGTTTACAAAAAAGAAAGTAAGTTTCCCAAGGAGTCTTATGAGCTGATTTTTCATGCAATAGATATTTGGTTTAAATTACAAAAAACTAAAACAGAATTTGAATGGTTCAACTATAGAAAAAGGGTTTATGAGGATTTAATACAGCACTTTTGTAATAGTGAAATATACATTGTTCCCGTGAATAAAGACTATGTTACATATATTCCTAAATATAGTAAAGATAGTAATGAGGAAAATGACAGTTCTAAAAAATTATTTTATATAGCAAAATCTGAAATAGCTATGGATTTCTCCTTATTGAAAAATTTAACAAGTATTGATATCTCAGGTTTTGAAAAAATTAATGAAAGATATTTTACGGATAGGATAAACCTTGTCAAAAACTTTTCTATTCTTGAAATATACAGAGCTCTAAGTAATGAGCCAAAGAATAATATTGAAAATAATATGGATATTTTTAAATTTATTTATCAGTGGATTAAAAACAATAATGATATTGTCATTGATACAGTAAATATAGAATATTTTAATAAAGATTATAATCGAAAAAAAAATAATCCTAAAAACTATTTATCAAAAGTTATGTTACCTACTAAAAATGATGGATGGAGAGAAGCAAAACAGTGTTATTATAAAGTGAATTCAGACGTTTCTGATTATTTTACTAATTTTTACGAACTTGACTTTGAATTATTAAAGGAAATAGTTGATGATATTAACGAGTTAATGTATTTTGGTGTATGGAATACTATTCCTATAACAGAAAACTATGAGTTGCCTTGGGATGAAAACAATCAACCAAAAATTGATACAAGTGAGTTTAAAACATTATTGCAAAAAAGTCTTATTGTGTGGAAAGAAATAGAAAAGATTTCAAAAGAGGACATTGAAAATATATTTATAAGCATAAAAAATCAAAATATTTTTTATGATGAAATAAATAAACACTTTTTAAAACCATCTGAAATGTTTTTATTTGATGATAGTATAAAAAGAGTAGGTATAGGTCAAGAAAGAAGAAATGAGAAACTGTCACTACTTTATGAGTATTTAGATATTAAAACAGTTGAAGAAACTAGAGATAGTAAAAAACTTGATAAGCAGTTACAAAAACTTACAAATTATGAACTAAATAAAACTCATAAAACCATTTATAAGCAATTGACTTTATCCTTATCTAAATGTGATGATTATCAGAATATTGAGAATATCCCGTTATTATTAAGAGATGGATATGGTAAGGATAATTCTAATGTCTGGTTTGCAGATCGAAATACTAAAAAATATACTCATAAGTTCGATTTAGACTTTGTTTTATTTGATATTGAAACGAAGAAAATTTTTGTTCAGTATTTTAATGTTAATCTGTTTGAACCTGAATTTAGTTTAAAACCAGATAATGCAAAAGAAATTTCCAATACAGACTTAAAGAAAGAAATTGAAATTCGTTTTTTACCAATACTCTTTTGTTTAGCAGAGGAAGTAATGCATATTAATAGATTTAATAAAGATGAAGCAATAGTACGATGGAATAAGTTAAAGATTGGTTTTGCAGAAGATGTATGGTTAGAAATCAGGTTAAATAATAATGTAGAAGTTAAATATCTTGGAAAAGGTTCAACAAATAACGATGTACTATTTAAACCATTAAGTTATAGTCAGAGACAAGAACATAAAGACCAAATAGGTGAGTTTATCCATGACCTAGAAGGAAATAGTTCAGAAGATATTATCAATAACTCAAAGTTCTCAAAATTTGGATATGCAATTGCAGATGGTATTTTTAGAAATACTGCGCTAGGTTCTGTATTCTCTGATTTTTTAAAGATTAGTTTAGATAAAGATAAAATGGAGTTTTTATTTGAACGAGGAATTTCTGAAAGTGATCTGAATGAAATGACAAGTTTTATAGCTCAATCTGTTTTAACTCAAGATGAACTTAATGAGATTATTTCTATAATTAACACAATTCCTGTATTGAATGTGGATGAGAGTAATTGGTTCTTGCCTGAATTTTACAACACTGATAATTTATCATTTATTGAACTAAAAGAGAAGTTCAAAAACAATATAAAGTTTCAAAATATTATTGAACAATTAAATCCTAAATTAAGGAATATATTAAAAATAAATAATCAAAAAAAAGATATTCAACTCAAGTATTATATAACAAATAAAATAAAACTTAATGATGAAGAGTTTTTACAAAAACTTGAAAATATAGGAGAATTATTATCAAAGTTTAAAATAAGACAAAATGAAATAAATGATTATTTTGAAGTAGAAGATGCTAGTGAAGATGAAATATTAATTGCACAAATTGAAATGGAAGACGATATAAAAGTTGAAATTTCTAATATTAAACCTAGTAAAAATGTAAAGTGCAAAGAAACAAAACAATTTAATACTAGTAAACAAACTAATGCTCGAAAAACAAGTGAAGAAGAAAGGTTGGAAACTAGCAAAAAACAACAAAAAAGAGGTTTGGCATATGAAAAAATATTTGCAATAAAACAAGCGAGTAAAATAATAAAAGATAATAAATTGTTTGAAAAATTTAAGAAACAATATAAAATAATCCCAGACTTGATAAAAGATGTTGATTTTGATGACAAATCTTTGAAAAATATAGCAGATATAATACAAGTTTCTAAGACTACTGGAGATGGATTGGGTTACGATGTTTTAGAGATAGAAATAAAAGATGATGATTTGAAAGTTTATAAAGTAGAAATCAAATCATCTAAAAACAACCATACCATACATTTTTCAAATAATGAAATTGTAGAAATATTTAAAATGAAAGATGATGATAGTTGGAAACTATATCATTTTGTTAATAATGAAGTTTATGATAGAACAACTGTAATAAAAGAAGAAATTGAAAAATTAGTAAAACTAAATATTGAGAAAAAGTCTAACATAATTGCTGAAAGTTGGCTAATAAGCTTTGAGGAGTAAAATAATGACACTATCTAAATCACAATACATCAGAGGATTACAATGCCACAAGTCTCTCTGGCTCTATAAAAATAAACCAGAACTTAGAGATGCACCAGACCATACACAAGAGTCACTTTTCAATACAGGTCATAGTGTGGGAGAATTAGCAAAAGATCTCTTTCCTCACGGCGTAGAAATAGAATTTGATGCCAGTAACTTCAAGGGCATGATCACTAAAACAAAAGAACTCATAGCCAATGGTACGGAAGTCATCTATGAAGCGACATTTAGTGAAGATGGCATCTTTGCTATGGCAGATATATTGGTGAAGAATGGTGAGACTTGGGATATGTATGAGGTGAAGGCTTCTACTGAAGTAAAAAAATATCATATAGATGATGCAGCGATTCAGTGGTATGCATTGAATAAGGCTATAGCACTTAATCGTGCATATATAATACATATAG